>Ga0222712_10003294_pt1 | contig 17692 bp, 23 predicted proteins | sample C33_657DmetaG_FD_165043 | JGI IMG/M metagenome (GOLD analysis project Ga0222712, IMG submission 165043) | Estuarine water microbial communities from San Francisco Bay, California, United States - C33_657D | ecosystem: Environmental > Aquatic > Marine > Unclassified | place: USA: California...
CAAATGGGACGGAGTTTCACTTCATTAAGACGCAGAACGTGCAGGGCATCCTAGAAGCTGCCAAGGACGCAGCGGAGACGCTGCGTCCCAACACTGGCCCCGCTGGTGGCAAATACCTTGGCACAGTTCCTGTTCTCATCGCCCAGCAATGGGCAAAAGAATGCGGCGCATCAGTAGGGTCGCGTGAGTGGGCAATCTATGCTAAAGGTAAGCTACGCGATGGAACGTGGTCACGACTAAGGGTGCATCAGAAATGAACTACGCTACCTTCAAAGCCTACCTTGCGCGGTTCGTCTGGCGCAACGGGGACACAGTGTTCGAGGCAGACCTCGACAACATGGTCAACATGGCCCACGCCCGCCTGAACCGCGATCTGCGGATTCAGCGCATGGTGATCGTCGCCAATGCTGACTTGCTTGCTGACTCCATCGCCCTTCCGGCGAACTATCTGGAAATGCGGACAATCACATCTGATAGTCCTCCTGCACCTATGCAGTATGTTTCGCCTTACGAGCGCGAGCGCATCAAACTGGCAAATGCCAGCACGTTCCAGCCTATCTACACCATCGCCAATGACGCGCTGTATTTTGTCGGCCCTATGGCAGCGACTGACGATCCTGCGCGGTCGATCATTATGACTTATTACAGCAAGGTTCCTGACTTTGCGACAACCGATACCTCGTGGCTGGCCGACGACTATCTCGACCTCTACACCTACGCTGTCCTGCGCCACACTCCTGCCTATTTAAAAGAGGATGAACGTGTGGCATTATGGAAGAATGAGTATGACGAGACGCTCGCGTCCGTTATGAATGCTGAAGCTGGTCGTCGTTATGCGGGAAGTCCGCTACGCGCACCAATGCCGGGAGTTGTCGCATGAGCCTGTCAAACACCTTTGAAACCACCACGCTGGAATGGTTGTTCACGGCAACTTCTGTGACGCGACCGACCGCATGGTATCTGGCTCTTTACACTGTTGCGCCCGGAGAAGGTGGCGGCGGCACGGAATGCAGTGGCACTTCCTATGCCCGCCAGTCATTCACCATGACAGTCAGCGGCAACACGGCGACTAACACTGCAAACGTCGAATACCCGACCGCTGGCGGATCGTGGGGAACCATTGTGGCCGTAGGCGTGTTTACTGCGCTGACTGGCGGCACTCTGATTGCCTACGGCGATCTGACTGCGGCAAAAACGATTGCAACTGGGGACGTTTTGCGCGTTCCTGCTGGCGACCTAGACATCACTTTGGATTGATCCTGACATGGCTACTATCGTCACACGCGCTGGAAAAGGTAGCCCGCTCACTCATAACGAGGTGGACGCCAACTTTGTCAACCTCAACAATGGCAAGGCGGAGACTGCTTCTCCTGCTTTGACAGGGACACCTACGTCTACTACTGCGGCGGTTGGGACTGACACTACGCAAATCGCCACAACAGCTTTTGTAAACGCAGAGATCGCAAACGACATTGCTGGTAAAGCTAATCTAGCGTCTCCTGCTTTTACTGGCACAATCAGCCTTAACGGAACGGCCATTACTGCTACGGCGACTGAATTGAACGTCCTAGCTGGTATTCCTGCTGGTCTGACTGCAACTGAACTTGGTTATGTAGATGGTGTAACATCTGCCATTCAAACACAGCTAAACGCTAAAGCTGCTACTGCATCTCCTACCTTCACTGGCACTGTAGGTCTTCCCGCTGCGACTGTTTCTGACGGCGTTACCACGACAGCAGACAATGATGGGACGTTCTCCTCTGGCACATATACGCCTACTCCTGTGGGCGGCAACATGAAGGTTATCACCAACAGCGGCGCATTTACCTTTGCCGCGCCAAGCGCAGCAGGAGACTGCACCCTTGTGGTCTTGGTTATGAACAGCGCAACTGCGGGTGCGGTCACGTTGTCCGGTTTCAACCGCACTGTTGGAGACGCGTTTACCACAACCAACGGCAGCGAGTTCCTTGTGAACATCACAAAGATCAACGGCTACACTCTGGCTAATGTGGTGGCGATGCAATGAGCTTCCCTATAATGCCGCTGCCATCTCCTGTGAAAATGCTCAGTCAGGCAGAGGTGGTGGACTACGCCTACAACAACTACCTGAACCTGTTTTCTCTGACAAACAAAACAGGGACAGTTTTTGACGCGCGAACAGACCGCAACGGGCTGGCAGGTGGTGAAGAAAGCCAATCGCTTGGAACTTTCAACACTTCAATTGCCGCCCCAACAGGCTTTGTAAACGGCTGCACCATCATATACTTTGGTGCAAGGCAGAGTGGTAGTTCGGCCATCATATCGTCGCCTACAGTAAACGGCGCTGCTATTTCAGTCACGCAATATTACAACGCCCAAGGTAACACAAACGTAGCCGCTGGTTATGTTGGGATGGCTTACGGCTATGTGAATTTGCAGCCGCAAAATATCACTGTTGCCGCCGCAAACTTTCCCGCAGGGACAGGTAGCAATATTCTGACTGCCGGGGCCATTTACATTGTCCCCGGAAGATGGACTCCGGCAGGGCTTACAAGTGGCGCGGCCAGTGCCAACGTCTCGGTATCCATTGGAGCCTACGAACTGGTCACTTACTCCTGCTATAATTCTACCGACAGTTCTTCAAACAACATCACGCAGTCGGCGGGCACTTTGATCGCAAGTTGCAAGCAAAACTGGTATGATGGCTGTCAGCATGGGCTGGTTTATCTACCGACAGCAGGGACTGTCACTATGACACGCACTGCAACTGCTACAGGCTGTTTTATTAAGGCCGTAAGATGGGCTTATGGGTAAAGAAGGGACAACACGATGACGCTACACTTAAAGGAAAATGGTGTCTTTGTGGCCACTGTCTCTGAAGGCGGATGGGTAGATTTGCCGAATGGCGACAGGGTTTCCCCAGCCGAGGCTGGCTGGTCTTATGGCCCATACTCCCTTGAAGCCGCGCCCATAGAAGAAACAGTCGTTGTTGCTGTTACGCAAGAACAGCAGCAAGCCGCTCGTGCAGATGCCTACCGCGCTGAAGCTGACCCATTGTTTTTTATGGCCCAGCGCAGCGAAGCAACAACTGAAGAATGGCTCGCCAAAGTCGCAGAAATCAAGACTCGTTTTCCTTATCCTGCGGAGTAAAGTATGACCGCGCCGTATTACGTCGAGCCTGATTACTGGATAGAAGGCTACGCCGTAGGCGATGCCACTAATTTTGCATCTGCAATCACGCTCCAGTCAGACGTTACGGCAAGCGCAACGCGCATACAAAAGGCTGCGTCCGGCATACCAGTTACATTATCTGTTGTGGTTGACTCCGCCACTATTACCTTGGCTGCGGCGACCATTCCGCTAACTTCTACGACCACTGTCGCAGCGCAAAAAGTCTTGTTGGGCAACAGTTTTATTGAAGTTACCTCGCAAACTTCTGCCACCGCGCTTGCTATTTATCTGACTGGATCAAACATCATCATCCAGTCAGAAGTAGTCACATCTGCCCAGCGCCTCGCGCTTGCCGCAGCCGATATATCCAGTGCGCTCGCCTTTGTTGCATTTGCTCGCAAAAAATGGGAAGATGATCCCGCGCAGATCGAAGACTGGACCCCACAATCGCCGTCTACCGACACTTGGACGGCACAAAATGCAGGGGCATCTGGTTGGACTCTACAGCCCCCATCGTCGGGTGGCTGGACCCCACAAGCCGCTGACGAGTCAGCGTGGACCGAACAAGGATAGGACGAATGGCCGATACAACCACAACTAACTACGGCTTGACGAAACCAGAAGTTGGCGGCAGTTCGGACACTTGGGGGACCAAGCTAAACACTGACTTGGACGCCATTGACGCGCTTCTTGGTGGTACAGGCACTCCAAAAGCCAAACCAAACCTATCTGGCGGACTCTGGAAGATCGACGGAACTGCTGTCACTTCGACCGCTGCTGAACTGAATATCCTTGACGGCGTGACTGCCACCGCTGCTGAGTTGAACATTCTTGACGGCGTGACTGCTGTTGCCGCCGACTTGAATATGCTGATCGACACGAATCTGACTTCGACTACGCAGATCACCTACAATCTGGCTGGAAAACTGACTGGATCGTCCAATCTGACTTATGCGACCAATGGCAATTTGAGCATTGGCTCCTCTGCTTCAGTCACTAGCTGGTCAACCGGGGCGTCCACGTTTACCGCCACTTTCAACGCTGACATTCTCATTCCTGTTGGGGCGATTATTTCCTTTACTGGTGTGGCGACGACTCCGACAAGCCCAAACAACTTTAACGCGACCTTTGTTGTCACCGCTTCAACTAAAGCTACTGGCGCGTCTACTGTTACGTTTGATGGGACGACTGCGGCACTTGGGACAAGCCCGACCAATGGCACAATGCGATGGGGTGGGTTGCAAATTGGTGGGCAGAATCTTCTTGCGAGCGCGACTAATCTTTCGCTTCTAAATGGAAAAACTGCTATTTCATCACAAAATGTCGATGAGACACGCACTGCTGGCGTCACAGCGACCGCTGTGGATGACGGGACCAAAAGCAGCGGAACTTACACTCCGGCAACCGCTGGCGGCAATATGCGCTACATCGTCAACGGCGGGGCGTTTACGCTGGCCGCGCCTACTGGCGGCAGCTTTACAATGGTTATCCAAATCACCAACAACGCTTCCGCAGGGACCATTACGTTGTCCGGCTTCAACAAGACGTCTGGATCGCCCCTCACTACAACAAACGGCGATGACTTCTTGCTATACATCACAGTCTGCAACGGCTTCAAATTCGCCAACGTGGTGGCAATGCAATGACCTTCCCGCTAATGCCTGTGGTTCCGCCATTTAGTAAAATTCCAACTGTGACTTATCTGGCTGGCTTTCCATTTGGCAACGCCTCTACAAGAAGTGCGTCATCGACTGAAGCCAATGACCGCTTCATTGTCTATATCGGAAGCACAAACGCAACTGCCGTGATGACCTCGTGCCTAATAAACGGCGTGGCGGCAGAAGTGGCAAATTCCGGCGCGGCCTCCTTTGCTTGCGCTTATGTGCCGACTGGGACCACTGTTACTGCTGATCCAACCTTCTCTGTCGGCGGCACGACTGGCTCTAGCGGTATGGCGGCTATGTATGCAGTCTACGGGCTAGAAAGCCCGATCTGGCGCTCTGTGACTTTCAACAGCGGCGCTCCGTCATCCGCGAGCATTGTCATACCGCAGGACGGCCTGATCTTTGTGCCTGTGTGGCTGAGCAACGACAACCAATCGCCAGCGTTCACTGGGGCTACCCGCGATGCGGAAGGCGACAATGGTTCAAGCTACGGGTGGGCTACTGGGCATAGAGACGCTTCTGACGCCGGAACCTACACTGTGTCAGTGTCAGCGTCCGCCACGATGTACATGGGCTTAGGCTGTTTGCGGTAGGGATCAAGCATGGAATTTCTGGACCTAATCAATAGTATCATGCAGTGGATCGTCGTGCCTGTCTCGGCTGGTCTGCTGATGATGTACCGCACACAGCAGTCTCACGCGACCCAGATCGCCGTGCTGCAAGCGGTGCATGATGCAACAAAAGAAGCGCACGACCGAGAGTTCAAAGAAGTGCGTGAAAACTTTAAGCGCATCTTTGAGAAACTAGACACAATTGAACTGGCCCTACGGAAATGAAGTGGCTTCCTCTACTGCTTCTTGCATCCTGTGGACCTATCGCTGTCACATCAATCGCTTATACGACTGCTTGCCCAGAGGGAGACACCCAATGCGAGATCAGGCAGAACGCACAGACGCTCTACTACATGGGGCAGTTCGAGGCTGGAGACGCGCTCATGTGTGGTGGCGATCCTGCCGTGCGCTACTCGCTTGGGGATGCTTGCTCGCTTTACTAAGTCCTGCCGCAGCGCAAGTCACAGGCGATCTTAACACCAACAGCGGCAACACCAATTCCACTGTTGGTAGCAACAATCCCACCACCAATGAAACCAAGAACTACAATGGCGCTGGATCGTCGCCGTTCAGTCAGCCAGTTCCGACTGCTGCTGCTCCTACAGTCATGGGCGGCGGTGGTAATGACTCCTGCCTCATCCCCATTCAGCAAGCCTTCCAGATCAGCATTTTCGGTAAAGCTGACGGAAAGATGATCCAAGACACTGAGTGTAACCGCAGAAAAGACAGCCGCTTGCTTGGAACACCGCAGGATACAGGCGGACTTGGCCTTCAAGTCAGCGGCATTTCTCTCATGTGTGGCAATCCGGCTATCTTCAAAGCTATGGCACTCGCATCGACGCCCTGCCCTGTTTACTCCATCGCTGCTGGCAAGCTGATGATGGGGCGGGGCGCCTACATCACGATGCGTAGTCAGCCCGCCATTTATGTGGTAGGATACGCCGACGACCAGACTTTCTGGGACACATTCTTGATGATGGGGGAGGAACTGCCCGATGTTGAAGTCGACCAAAACACTGGCCCTAGCCTTTCTGAGCGTTTCCGCCGCAACACAGGCGCTGGCGGAGCAAACGATGACCAATCTAAACCAGTCAGCACAAGCGATTCTGGGGCAGATTAGCGCATCCCAAATCCTTATGGCAGGGGCGACCCAAGCCGCCGCCAGTGGCGACATCCTGAACACTGGCGTCATGCAGACGGCGGCGATCAGTGACACCATGCAGAACAACTATAACAACGCCATTCAGGCAGTCATCGACGCCAACTACTACGGAGCGCACGAACTGTTCATGGACAAGCACGATCAAGCCATGCAGAACTTGAGTGCCTCGGTCGATAACCTAGTCAGCGCCACGCTAGTTCTCGCAACTGCCTCTGCTGTGGCCGATATGGCGGCGTCAGCCGACACTGTGGCAGAGCAACAGGCGTTCCAGACCATGCTGGAAGCCTCGCCTGAAATGACCATCACAGACGCAGAGCAGGGCGACTACAACAGCGCCTTGGCCTCGGTGCAGGAATACGCTCGTGAGGCTGGCGCGTTCTTGGCTGCGGCCAATAACACGATGCTGACTTCGACTGTCGATAACTACGCCGCCACTGCCAACGTGAACCTCTACGGCGGCTTTGCTGCCTACAGCGCAACGGCGGACATCTTGAACGTCAGCGCCGGAAACACCTTTGGCCTTGGCTTCCAAGGCTTCTTGGCTGGCAATGGCGTAAGTGCTGAAGACATCTACAGTGCAGGGTATGGCTCGTGAGTGACGAAGACAGCGGAACCTCCATCAAGATTGGTGGCTTCGATTTCAAGGGCTGGTATTTGGCTGTAGCCTTACCAGTCCTTTCTGGCTTGTCTGGAGGTATCTACTACGCCTACGACACTGTGAACCGCTTCTGGGCCGTTGAGGAAAGCGTCAACGCCATTACGGACATGGAAAGCCGTGTGCAGACGCTTGAACAAGCCATTCAAGACAACGATGTGCGCGGCCTAGCGCCAAAGCTGTCGTCCATTGGGACACAGATGGAAACGATTTTGGAGCAGCAAAAGCAACTGCTTGACCTTCGTTCTATTGTGGAAAAGTCTGACTCCATTACGTCCAGCCTTAAAGAAAAGCTGGATAAGTACGACCGAGACATCGAAGACCTCTGGAAAGCGATGGACGACCTTAGCAAGAACCCGATTCAGTGAGGGCGCAATGAAAGAGAAGATCATCTGGCTCCTATTTGCTGCGGCGATAGTGGCTGTCTTTTGGGTGTCGCAAGACGGATTCTATCGCTATCCCTGCCAAGACCCGAACAAGTGGGGTCTGCCTGAATGCAAACCGCCAATCTGCACGGCGACAAAACAGTGTCCTGAAGACCTGACTGGAGGAATAAATGGGTAAGCCTGATCCTGACGAAATGGAAGCAAAGCTGCGCTACTTTATCGGTGTGGCGCTGACTGTCATCCTTGGCGGTACAATCTTTGTGATCCTGTATTCGCTCGTCTTTGTAACTCAGCCAATGGGCGAAAGCAGCGAAAACGACCGCAAGTTTTTTGAACTGCTGACTCCAATCGCCTCCTTTATCGTCGGGGCATTGGGCGGCGTCATGGCGGCTGGCAACAACCGCAAACCACAAGTCGAGGAGACATCTGAATGATTGGCAGACTTGTAGGCGCTTTAGTAGGTCGAAAACTAAAAGAAAAAGCCATTGATGCTGTGCTGGATAAGGTTGATCTGCCTGACCCAGTAGAGGGCATCATCAAAATTGCCGCCACTGGCAACGCCGGGGATTTGCTTGCCAATATCGCGGGCAAGGCCGGGGCGGATCAAGATTCGATCATAGGGGCAGTTGTCAAAAAGGCAGGGAAAAAGAAATGACACTGACCAAAGACCACATCATCCACATTCTGCACGGCAACGCTGATGCTGCCGCTTGGGCTGACGCTGCCTTGGAAATCTTGCCAAAATACGAGATCAACACGCCAAACCGCATTGCTGGCTTCTTCGCGCAGTGCGGCCACGAGTCCATGAATTTCACTGTTTTGTCCGAAAACCTCAACTATCGGGCCGAAACTTTGGAAAAGCTGTTCTCGAAATACTTCTCAAAGGCAGGGCGCAACGCTGCTGACTACGCCAAACAGCCAGAAAAGATTGCCAACGTGATCTATGCTAACCGCATGGGCAATGGTGACACTGCGTCTGGGGAGGCCTATCTGTATCGTGGGCGTGGCGTTATCCAATTGACTGGCAAGGACAATTACAGTGCCTTTGCGTCATCTATCAAGATGAGCCTTCCAGATGTGATCGACTATGTGCAGACCAAGAAGGGCGCACTTGAGTCAGCTTGTTGGTATTGGGCCAGCCGGAAGATCAACATCGCTTGCGACGAAGGCGACATCGTAAAGATGACCAAGCTGGTCAATGGTGGGACTATCGGCCTCGAAGACCGCCGCAAGCACTACGAAGCCGCTCTAGCCGTCCTTGGTGGAGCCGTTCCCGCGCCGATCACCAACGCCGCTACCATTCCGGGGGTCTTGAAAAAAGGCTCCACGGGCGAAGCGGTCAAGCGGATGCAAGCGGAACTTGGCCTTGACGATGACGGCGTGTTCGGTCCCGGCACTGAGTCAGCAGTCAAGAAATGGCAAGCAGCTAACGGCCTAGCGGCTGACGGCATCGTCGGCCCTAAAACATTGGCTAAACTCTTGGGTTAAGCTATAGTCAGGCAACAAGGAGTTTTGCCATGCCTCTAGTTCCTATCAGCCTTCAACCGGGCCTTTACAAAAACGGCACAGCCTACGGCGGGAAACTGCGGTGGGCTGACTCCAATCTGGTGCGCTGGAAAGACGGGTCGATCCGTGTAGTCGGCGGCTGGGAACGGCGGAAAAACTCGGCGGGCGAAAACATTCCAGCTCTTTATAACAACGCCGCAATCGAAGCACCGCGCAACATTTTTGCTTGGACTGATAACTCAGGGGCGCGGCACATTGTCGTCGGCACAAACCGCGATCTTTATTACATCAACTCGTCCGGCGCAAAATCCACTATCACACCCGCTGGCTTCACTCCTGCCTCGCGCGATTCAGGCTTGGCTGTGGGCTACGGCACATTCTCCTATGGCCTGTCCTCTTACGGCACTCCTCGCACGTTTTCAGGCGCTATTCCTACTCCAGTAGCGTCATGGGACTTTGCTGCATGGGGCGAAAAACTATTGGCTCAATTCCGTGGAGACGGAAAGCTGTATGAATGGACTGTAGGTACGGCTGCTGCTTTAGCCATTTCTACCTCTCCAGACGGGATGCAAGACTTCCTTGTGACTGACGAGCGGATCGTCATGGGCATTGGCAATGAGACAGACCCTCGGATCGTGCAGTGGTCGGCCTCTGAAGACAATACCAACTGGACGCCAGCCGTCACAAACCAAGCTGGCAGTCTGACTTTGGCCGGAACTGGGCCATTGCTGGCAATCACGCAGATTATGAACGAACTGCTCGTCATCAGTCAGAACGAAGTCTACGCTGGTCGCTACCTTGGTCCGCCTTACATCTACGGCTTTGATCGGGTCGGGGACAACAACGGGCTGCTATCTCCAACTTCTCTTGTGACTACGGCCCGCTTTGCTATGTGGGCTGGCGACCGAAACTTCTGGATGTATGACGGCTCTCTGCACAAGCTAGAGTCAGACATTATCGACTTCTTCCACAACGACATTAGCGACACCGAATACAGCAAGACCTACGGCTTCGCCCTGCGTGGCTTTAACGAAGTCTGGTGGCTCTACCAGTCGAAATCCAGCACCACTGGCGAACCTGACGCCTATGTGTGCTACGACTTCTCTGCTAATCACTGGACCAAAGGTAAGTTGCCTCGCGGCGTAGGCATCGACAACGCTGCCTTGGCCTATCCTTTGCTGATTACGGCAGACGGGCTGCTCTACAACCACGAACTGCCCGGAACCGCCATCACGGACGGCGTTATCCCCTACTGCGAGACGGGACCAATCGAACTTGGGCAAGGCGACCGCCAAGCCTTTATCGACTACCTCTATCCTGACGAGGCAGTTGCTGGCAATGTGACGCTGACGATCAAGACCCAAGATATGCCAAACCTGTCGGAAACAGACTATGGCCCCTACACGCTGACTGGACCAACGCCAGTCAGAGCGCGAGGGCGGCAGTTTGCTCTGCGTTTTGAGGGCCGCGCCGCTGGCTGGCAAATCGGCACAATGCGGGCGAATGTCAAAACTGGTGGTATTCGATGAGAAGTAGCTTCATCGTTCCTGCACCGACTTCTAGCACGTTGTCGCGCTGGGCGACTGACGTTCATAACTTTTTGCGCGATACCACAAGCGGTGCAGTGAACGCTCAGACTGTTCTGATGCAGAAGCAAATAGGTGACGAGAAAGCGACGACTGACGGCCTCCTGATGTGGGATCAGGATGGCTACCCTGTCGTATCAAAGGACGATGCGTGGCATCGTCTGGCTGTTGCTGACTATACTTACGGCGTAGGAAATGCTCTGTTTGGTAGGGCAACAGCAGTCACCGCAGCCGCCGTGGATACAGCTTACGCTATCCAGTTCGACGCCCCTGCCTTTGCTACAGGCATCAGCCGCGCTGTGGGAAATCTGACGCGAATCGTTTTTGCCAATGCTGGCCTCTACCGCCTGTCGTTCACCGCCCAAATGGCCTCGTCGTCTGCCTCTAGCGTAGAAATGCGTTTTTGGCCCAAAGTGAATGGGACCAATATCGGCGGCAGTACAATGGTCGGCTCTCTGCATAACAACGGAGCCACTACAGTTGTAGCGCGAGACAGCTTGTTTCAGTTTGCCGCTGGTGACTACCTCGAAGCCATGTGGGCAACCAATAGCACTAGCGCCTTCCTCGAAGCCCACGCAGCCACAGCCTATGCCCCAGCTTCCCCATCTGTGACGATGGCAATCAATCGTGTGCCGACATGAGCGTGTCCGCTGAAGTCAGGAAATTGCTCGACATTTTGGATCGTTTTCGCCCCGAATTAGAGGCGGCGATGGAGCATAATGGCGGGACGCACACCTTTGACGATCTGACTACAATGGTGCTTACAGGCAGACTTCGCCTATGGTCTACAAAGAATAGTGTCGCCCTCACTGAAATTGTTGAGTATCCGCGCCAAAAGCATTATCATGTCTTTGCCGCAGGGGGCGACCTGACTGAGATTGTGGACACGATACCGACAATCGAACAGGCTGCTCGTGACGCTGGTTGCTGTAAACTGACTCTCTCAGGCCGCAAAGGGTGGTCAAGAGTTCTAGTCAGCGGCGGCTGGACAGAGCAGTTCACAACTTGTGTTAGGAGCATCGAACCATGAGCCTCGGCGGTAAAAGCACTGAGAAGACTGAGATTGATCCAGAACTGCGGAAGTTCGCGCTGGATAATCTGGATATGGCACGGCGAGTCAGCCAGCTTGGACCTATTGCCTATACTGGCGATACAGTCGCTGGGATGCAGCCGGGGCAGATCGCCGCTATCCAAAGTGGTAACATGGGCGGCGAAGCGTTTGGTCTGCCTACAATGGCTGTGCCTACAGGCGCAAACCTGAACCCATACGCCGCTTACGAAGCCGCCCTCGCCAACATTCCTGCGGGGCAGCGGGCCTTCATCGAATCCATGTTCATCAATCCGCAGACTGGCGCTGCTCCGACGATGACTTACGGCGCTCCTGCCGCCACTCCAGCAGCCGTGGCGCCGCAGCAGCGTTCTTCCGGCGGTGGTGGCCGTGACTATATGCCCACTGGCGGCAACAGCGGCGGAGGCAATTTGTCGATGCTCCGTGCAAATCTTCCCGGAGGCATCAACACGAATAACCCCGGAGGCCGGATTAACTCGGTTCTAGGCGCTATCGTCAATGCAATCAGCCCGCAAGGATCGGCCAATCTGCGCCCTGTAGCGCGGCCCAAATAAGGAGAGCGCCATGTCTGGTGGTGGATCGAACACAAATGCCTACGCTGGCGCAGCCAACGCCCTGACTGGGGCTGGTAACGCGGCCACAGGGGCTATCAACGCATTCTCGAATGTGCCGACCATCGCGTCCGGCATTTCGGGCTACATGAACCCCTACACAAGCGAAGTCATCGGCAACGCCACTAACGATGTGAACCGCCTGACTCAGATGCAGCAGCAGCAGAACGCCGCCAATGCAGCGCGGTCTGGCGCATTCGGTGGAGCGCGGCACGGCCTTGTGGAAGCGACAACGAACTCAGAAGCCCAGCGCAATCTGGCTGATATGACTGGAAATCTGCGTATGCAGGGCTTCAACACCGCCGCCAACCTATCCGGCCAAGACATCGCTAACCGCTTCACTGGCGCTAATGGGATGCTTTCTGGGGCAGGGGCGCTTTCCAACCTCGGCACGAATGCCTTCAACATGGGCAACACGCTTGAAACAAACCAGTGGAATCGCGGGATGCAGCAGCAGCAGATGGAACAGCAGCGTCTGAATGACGCCCGCCAAATGTTCTTGGACTATACAAATTCTCCGCAGAGAACCTTGCAGATGCTGTTGCAAGCTGGGGCGGGGTCGCCTCTTAGCAACAATACGACGACTACAGGTGGTTACAGCCCCGGAATCCTAGATTTCTTGGGCCTCGGCTCTGGCCTCATGGGACTGTAAAGGAAACAATATGCCGCTACGCAATCCGCTTTCCTCCCTTCTGGACTACGCCGCTGCACGAGGCAACGAGGCTGCAAGCATCGGAAGCGTAATGACGCAGCTTGCGCGGCCCATCCTAGTGTCTCAAGGCGTTGAGACTGGGGCTACTCCACCAGCACCTCAAGCAAAGACTGGTGGCGGTGTCCCAGCCGCTCCTTTGCCTAAGACGACCTCGGATGCAGAAGAATACTACATCCGTGGGATGCAGAAACGTGGGTTAGCTCGCCATGTTGCTGAAGGTATAGTCGGTGGTATGTCGTCTGAAAGCGGCCTAGACCCGACAATTAACGAGCGCAATCCTGTTGTTCCGGGATCGCGTGGCGGCTTTGGTCTGGATCAACTGACTGGGCCGCGCCGGATTGCGTTCGAGCGGTGGGCGTCAGAAAACAACGAAAATATTAACGACCCTGAAGCGCAAATGGACTTTAAGATGGTCGAGTTTGCTGGGCCAGAGCGCAAAGCCTACGAAGCCTTAATCAAAGCCCCTGACGCTCAGTCAGCGGCGACAATCTATACGGACCAGTTCCTGCGCCCCGGCGTCTCCCATGCAACCCAAAGCGCCAACTCCGCAGCCCGCATGAGCGGCCAGCCCTATGATCCGGCAATGGCTGGGGCAGGGGCGATGGCGGCTACTGGCGGCGCACTTCCGCAGACTGTCGAAGGCATCCTATCGTCACTGTATCCGAATGCTGCTGAAGATGAGAAAGCGGCGCACCGCAAAGACATCTGGCGCGGGCTGAGTCAGGGGCTTTCCGCTATCTCGCAAGGTGGTCAGGTCGATCTGTCGAACATCGCGGCCAACGCTGATGAGCGCCGCCGCCAGTATGTTCTCGACGCAAAAGAGCGCGAGAAAGCCAAAGTTGCAGCCTCTATGGTTTATTCGCAAAGCGGGGACGCTAACCTTGCGGCTGGTATTGCCTCTGGGGCCATTAGCTACAGCGATTATTTGAACGACCGCCAAGTCAAAAATGCAGAGCGCATCGCGCAAGAAGCGCGTTTGAAAGACGCCGCAACCACAGACGCGCTCTATAACGCTGCAAAAGCTGCTGGAATAGCACCTGAAAAACTTGCGCTCATAAAAACTGGCGATACTGAGACGCTGAATGCTTACGACAAGCTGGTCACTGAGCAGAAGTTGCTAGATCAGCAAGCTAAAGACGAAGAAAAGCGGGTCGCTACGCTAGAGCGGCTAGGAAAAAGCACTGATCCTTTGGATCAGACTACTTATGCTTACATGGTTGATGCTGACCTTCCATTTGCGGAAGCCCGCAAATTGGCTCAGACTGACTTGAAGCCAGAAATTACCACGTTGTCTCCCGGAGAAATCGCAGTCAACACAAAGACAAATGAGACTATTGCGACAGGGTCAGAAGTGGCTCCAGATATGACAAACGCTCAAAAAGACGCCACTGACTTGTTTAACAGCAAAGCGGTCAATCCAGACACCGGAAAGCCGTTTACAAATTACGCCGAGGCGCTGGTCTGGAAACTGAACTCTGGAACGTCCGACACTAACATCAATGTCAACACTGGGACAGAAGGCCAAGTTGTTCCAACAGCGTGGGCAGACGCCGAAAAGAGCCTTGTCGAACAAGGGCAGATGTTCGTTCGCAAATTGAACCCAGAGACAAACCAGTTTGAGTTTGTGTTGGGCGAAGATGGTATGCCGACAATCATGGACATACCCGGAGGCGATGCAGCGGCAAAGCGCCAAGAGGCTGAAGACGCAGCAGCAGCGGATGCTCAGAAAGCAGCAGATCGGCAAGTTATTGCTGCGACTACCGCAGACACAATCCTTCGCGCTGGTAAAGACATTCTAAAAGACACCGCTGACTGGACAGACGCGCCTATGAATGCGTGGACTAATTACCTGTCTGCTAAGATCAATCCGTATGGCGAGCCAGCAACTGTCGCTAGTAATTTGCAGACGATGAAAGATTTGGTTTCGCTGGCTAAAATCACTGAAATGCAAAATGCAAGCCCGACTGGAAGTGCTGGCCTCGGCCCAGCAACACAGATCGAAAGCGAAAAGCTGGCGAAGACATTTGGTGCGCTCGACTTCAATACCAGACCAGACATCTTTAGAGAACAAGTCAGCGCCGCTATGAACGCCTACAATGACGCTGTGCATGGCACTCAAGAAGAAATCCTGCAACTTTACAAAGACGGGAAGATCAGTGCGGAAGTCGCAGACGCAATGTCAACGCGCTACGTTGTGCGCGGCGCTGGCGTTGACCCAAGCGCAGAAACTATGGGGACTATGACCAATCTGGGGCTGTCTAAGAGCAGAGAATCAATTCTTGGTACATTGAGCGACCGCGACATTGCTCCCAAAGCCATCGCAAAACTCGGCCCTGACTATAAGAACGCTTTGAGCGACCCTGCGTTTTTCGACGAAGGTGGCCCGTTCTCAGAGTTGAGCAAGTCAGAGCAAGATGAAGTGGAACGGCTGATGGAGGTAATGGAAAATGACTGAAGCAGAGCGCCGCGCCAAACTTAAAGCATCTGCCGAGCGGCTTGCTGCAAAGCAGCCTACAGAAGACACCGCCGCCACTGATCAGCCGCCTCAAGAAGAAACCTTTATGCAGGGCTTTGCTCGCGGCATGAAGGACAATCTGGGCATGGTAAATGCCGCCGCTACTGGGGCCAGCGAAGCAGTGTCGTTTGGTTTGGACGACCCGCTCGCTGGCCTCATCAATTACCTGACTGGCAGCGCTGGCTCAGTGGGCGAAGGCATCGAACAGAATGTTGCCAACAAAGCAGCCATCCAAGAGCAGTATCCCATTTCTTATGGGGTCGGCAGCACAGGCGCAGACATAGGCTTGGCGCTGACTGGCGAAGGTCTGGTAGCAAAAGCAGGGCAAAAACTTTTGCCGTATGCTGGCCCTGCTATGAGTTGGCTGGGTCGCAATGTCGCCAAACCATTTCTGGGCGCGGCGATCCCAACTGCTTTGTCCTCTGCCGGAAATGATATTGGCGAAGGCCGCACTCCTGACTCGATTGCCAGTGATGCTGCTTTGAGCGGGGCCACATCAGTTGCGGGCCAAACGCTTTTTGCTGGCGTCCCTAAAGTGGTCAAGTCAGCGGCAAATATGCTTGGCATAGGCGGATCAACCGCTGCTAAGACTGAGGCTGCACAGTCGCTGATTAGCGAAGCGGGCGCTTTCGCTGGTAAGGGAACGCGCAAATTTGATCCTGCTACTATGGAATCGACTGGCGGCTTCCGTGCTAGCTATTTAGGCGAAAAAGCTAATGAGGCTATGCCTAATGCTACGTTAGCTGACTTGGACCCAGCCCTTCGCAACGCACTGGCTTCTGCTGCTGGCAACCGCCGTGCCGCACCTGAAGTGCTTGGCAATCTGACTTCTGTTATGCAGACCCGCCAAGACGAATTTGTACCTATGATCCAAGAGGGCCTCCAGAAAATCCTTCCTGATCCTGTAACCGCTTCTGTGCATAAAGAAGGCATGGATGCTGTCCTAAAGCCGCTACAGGCAGAATACGACAAGGCACTAGACAGTGTACCAAAACTTTTGGATCGAAACAGTGCTTACGCCATTATTGACTCTGCTGTTACTGGCGTATCTACGCAAGCCAACACAGCTAAAAACCAACTTCAGAGACTTATCGACAGGGCTACTCCGCAACTGAAAGGCCGTGATGGTAAGCCTCTCGTTGACGCTGCTGGAGAACCGATTCGTCGCCGCATGAGCGCTAGAGAAGTCCTCGACCTTAAACATCAGGCAGACGACATTTACGAGCGCCTATCCAGCGAAGAAGCTGGCGCGGCTACATCGAAAGCCGCTCGTGATGTGCTGGAAGCCAAAAAAGAAATCAGCGCTTACATGGACACAGCAGTTCCGGGGTATTCCAATGTGTCGCAAAAATACGCTGAACCACTGTCTTTTGATGCCTACCGAGCAAAAGGCGCAAAAGCGGCAGAGCAGAAAAAAGGGTCACTAGAAGAATTTACTGACTACATCGACACTCTCAAGCCAGCCGAGAAGGACGCCTTTAAGCAGGGCTACAGAAACGCGCTTCAAGCCCAAATTGAGCGCGGAGAATTGGCGTTCTTGCGGAAAGCTGAAGGCGGCAACACAAAAGAAATGGGTCGTCTACGGGTGCTTTACGGCGATGATGTAGCAAATCAGTTGGCTGACTTTGCTGGCAAAGCCTCCGAAATGCGGCAAACCACCTCAACTGCCTTGGCATCCACAGCCAACGCCCAAATGGGTAGGGCAGGAGCAGGGCCAGAAACTGCGGCGCTAATGTCTGACATTGTGGACATTGTGAGCGGGGTAATGACTGGAGGCGCTCGCGCACTTCCGGGCGCTGCGCAACGCCGTGTTGCCACAGTCGCTGGCAAAGGCCAAAAAGCGGCAGTCAGCAACCAGATCGCCAAATGGATGACGGCCCAAGGTCCAGAAGAAATGGACGCTGCGCTCAAGGAGATTTTTGGCTTCTTGAACCGCTCCGAAATGCCACCAACTATCATGCCGCCCAGCGTAGCGCGGCAGACCTTTGGGGCGGCGTATGGTCCTGATGAGCGGCGCTAGTCAGCTTTCTAGCTTGTAGACGCGGAAGAAGGTAATCAAAGGAGA
>Ga0222712_10003295_pt1 | contig 17692 bp, 16 predicted proteins | sample C33_657DmetaG_FD_165043 | JGI IMG/M metagenome (GOLD analysis project Ga0222712, IMG submission 165043) | Estuarine water microbial communities from San Francisco Bay, California, United States - C33_657D | ecosystem: Environmental > Aquatic > Marine > Unclassified | place: USA: California...
TTGCTGATTTTGATAACCATCGTATTCGTAAGGTGACACCTCAAGGCGTAGTGACTACAGTAGCAGGTAATGGAAATGGAACGAGAAGGGATGGTATTGGAGTTGAAGCATCCTTTTACTATCCAATCTATTTAGCGTGCCATCCTCGTGATATGGTTCTCTATGTACTAGAAGGTGAAGATGAAGATACTGCGATTCGTTCTGTAGATACAGAAACAGGAGTAGTTGCAACTATCTATACTGCGCCTGAAGAAGAAGATAATGCCGACGATGAAGATGAAGAGCTCCCAGAGTTTCTTACACCTCCAGCATCTCCTCCTTCAAAAGACATTGAAGCTGGATCAGGTGATGCAATTTCATCGGATGATATTGAAGAAGGTTCAGTTGTAGGACAGATTGTAGGTGAAGGAGGAGTCATTGCAAAAAAAAGTTATTACTTCCCTGCTTCATTGCAAAACTTATTGCAACAAGGACCATCAAAGTTCATAGATCCAATTACTCGTAAAAAGATTGTAGATGTAAAGTGGTATAAAGCTCACTTAGTTCCTGAAGGAACATTAGGCGGTCGTAGAACCCGTAAGTCCAAGAAGTCCAAACGTAAGACACTGCGTAAGAATAGAAAGCAGAGTAATAAAAAGAGAAAATATTAACACTTAACAATGCCTCCAAATAAATATGGAACGGATGGACCAACAGTTGAAATCATCTTTAAAACCTATAAATCATCATCTAGAACAGGAACGTTATTTCTTGGTGGATTAAAGTTTCATTCATTACCACCTTTTCCTGAAGGAGTTATAGTTCTTGATATTTCAAGAAATCCCGAACTGATTACATTACCAGTTCTTCCTGAAGGTCTTCGAGCACTTAACTGTAGAGATAATCCAAATCTTACTATGATTACAGTTCTTTGTCCAGAAGGAATTAAAGATGCTCCTGCAGACTACGTATTTAAAAATTGCCCAAAGCTTAAAGTTCAACCAAACCCTGATGAACCATGTGGTGAGTTTTTTGAACGATTTAAGTTATTTGAAAAAGGACGTGGTGCTCGTAATGCTCAACTAACAGGTGCACTTACTGGATTACCACACGGACCTGAAGCTATAGTTTCTAGTATGTTAACCGGTGAAAAGGGTAATGCATATCAACAGTCAGATAAACTTAAAAAAGAAGCGGGCATTCAAGGTCCTGATCCAAACAGAAAACAATATTCAGGTGGTAAGACGACACGAAAGAGTAAAAAGCGTCGAACCACTCGTAAGTCTAAACTAACTCGCTTGCGTTAAGTCGACGACTCCATGCAAACAGCCAGAGTCCAGACCGTTCACATTTCTCAATCACTTTCGGAGTCAACTTTGCGCGGTCACGAGTCGACATCTGTTGATTGAGGTGTATGAGTTTATCCCACAAGTCGTTGGGTGTTAACTTGGTCTCTTTCATTAGACGATGAAACTCGTCGAGAATCATATCCGAGTTGAAGTTCGGTGCGTTAGGTCGTCCTGTACTGACTTTCGCGAGTTTGAACTTTGCACAGAAGGCGTTCCGCATTTCAATCAAGTCACCTGTGTCAATGCCTGTCTCTTCGGATACATAGAGTTCGGGCACAGACACAGCTTTATTCAGTCGAAGGAACTCGGCTTTCACACTCTCGTCGGTCGCGTCCCATAGAATGTCGACGAGAATGGGATGCATGCCTTCAAGTCCAACTAACGCCTCACGACGATGATTGGATTCGTAGCATACCAGTTCTTTATTGATGCAAGCTAGGTAGAGTATACCATCCATGCGTTTGGACTGGTCCATGAATGTACGGATTTCAGCAATACGTTGTGTGTCCGGTGGTCGATTGTGTTTCCATCGTTTGATAGGGAGTTCGTTGAAGATTGAGTACGGAACCCAGTAGGTGTAGTGGTTGTTTTGAACGGTGCCTGCGCAGTTGTCTGCAAGGTATTTCTGTAAGAGGTGAGCCATGAAAAAAGGGTTGAAGGTGGGTTGGAATCCGTTTTTACTTAATCATCTTCACATTCGTCTTCGTCATCCTCATAGTCATATTCATCTCCATCTTCATCCTCGGATTCTTCTTCGTCTTCGTCAGAGTCATCGATGCATACAACTTCATCTTCATCAGACTCATCGTTGGATGAATCTGATACCTCATGTCATAGCGAATACCCTTTTGCATGAGTCGATGCATAACATTCATTCGCATAATGGCTTGTTCTTCCACAACGATAACAGGCCCCAGACTTCTTTTTAGGTGATTCATAGACCACTTCACTGTTACATGAACGCTCGTGAACCATACATCCAAATTCAGTTGTAAAGGTTCGGTCACAGTGATCACATCCCCAGACTACTTCCTCTACTTCCTCTTCGGTTTGTCCACATTGGTTTGCGAAGTGTCCAGCTTCACCGCATTTGTAGCATGTGTCTTTGTTACTGCGAATTTCGGTATTTAACACCGTCTTCACATGGTCGGGGAGAGATGTTTGTGTATACGCACCTCCTCGCACATTTTCAATTCCATACTTCTTCATGTAATCCTTGGTCACATTGTTCTCGTCGTGGTCATTAATGAGTGGACGACATTCGAGTATCTTCTTGGGCACATGTAGTTTCGTCCACGCAGAACCACTGCCTGATTTATGTTCGTTGAATCGTTTCATTACATCGGTGGTTTTGCCGACATAGTACTTCTTGTTTGCAAGCTGTAAGACATAGAGTTGTTCCATTTTGGGTATGAAAAAAGCTAGTTTGAAGCCTCTAAATCCGTTTTTAGAACGACCTCGACCTTCTGCTTGTGACGATGTCGTTGTACTCGGGATGAATCCAGAATCCATGGCGAAAGGTCATGACGTCTTGGCGTTCCTCAATGTCTTTCATACTTCCGAATCGATGGTAGTTTCGGATGATGATTGTGCCTTTGGTGAACAGCCGTTCCAACGCCCATGCAGTAAACATGTCGTCGGTCGGTTCCAACAAATTTCGTGGAGGAGGCTCAGGTTCATCGTCCTCCACTGAGGATGCGTGGTCTAAGTCGTAGAGGGCTTCAGATACATTTCCTTCATTCTCACGAAGAGCCAGTATGGCGGAACTACGACTCACACGTCCCAAGCTCATGACTTCATCTACCTCGCTTTCCAAGACTGAAATGCCGTTTCCAATATGGATGCGTGGCGAGCTTTCGCCATGAAAGAGTGTCATACGCCGACCTGAACGAGCTAATTGCACCCATCGACCGATGTATTGGTCGAGTTGTCCGGTGTCTGTATTCTGTCTCACTGGAAAGTCGTCTGGAATAATTGGAGCTTTAGGTAGAACTTCGGTCTCACCAAGTTCTTTGCGGCATAAGGGGCAGGATGCAGTGGTCTGGGTCGTCCATCGACCAATACATGCAGTATGAAAGGTATGTGAGCACCCTAAGGTGCAATGGCCTGTAGAGGCAGTAATGGTTTCGAAGCAAATCGAACAATCGTCCATGGTATAGTGTTGGGGGGGAAATCCTAGACTATTGGACTTATAAAATCCGTTTTCGAATGACTTTAGATGGAAATACCCATCCTTGCTCTGAACTCAGCTTCCATCTTAGCCCTTCGTTCACTCTCTTCCTTGTCCTCGACCCATGTGAATGTGTAAGGAACGTTGTAAATCGTGCTGCACTCCAAACTGAATCCAGTGCGCTTGTAGGTGCTGAATCCTAAAACCTCGGAGGCACGAGACATCAAGAAGAAATCCAACAAGGTATCACGAAGCTGTTCGTCTGTGGGTGTTTGGTTCTGTCCGATGTGGCAGACGGCTGTGGGAATGGAGTGAATGTTTCCACCAGTCAACGCATCCTTAACGGCTGTGTTGGTAGAAATCAATACATAGGTCTTGTCTGCGTCAACCTTGGAACGGACAGACGTCACTAAATCGGTCATTAACTGGTCGTTCAAGGTCGCTTGGCTTGAACCGACTGCGTGAGGGAAGCACACTGCATCGTCCATTCGAACATGGAGAACTGAATAGGCACCTGATACACCTAGTTGAGTCAATGAACTTGCAATGTAGGTTTCAAGCTCTGCACTGGGTTGGAGTTTTGATCGAATCAAGGCTTTCTCGGATTCGAGCACCTCGGTGTAGATGTTCTCCTTGCAGCAGTGTGTGAAGAAGGTAGGTTGCTGAATCTTGTTGAAATAGCGAACCACTTCACGGACAATGTGTTGATACGCAATGTCGTTCTCATCGTGTTGGACGATTAATGAATCCACATGGAAGTTTCCAATGACTGCATAGTTTGGTGGTCGTTCAAGAGATTCGTCACAGGTCAAATACTTGCTCATTGGGTGGTTTCGTAAATCCATATCGAAGGCTACATCTCTTCCAGTGTGTCGTTTGAGAGTTTTGAGTAGTTGTAGCATGGAAATACAACCACGGAGGTAGTCACCCAGACCCGACGCCTTGAAGTCGAGGAATTGGGTTTGATAAATGTTGACCACCTTGGTCAGTGTAGTATTGGAGTACGCAGAGGCGATTTCGGCACAGGACATACTTGTATAGAAACACTCACATTTAAATCGGAATCACCTGTTAAGGTTAATGGACACACTCCGCAAGCACATCGATTCCTTACCTGAACCTCAACGACGCGCACAAATCGACCAATTCATCCAACTCTTCCAGCAACATAATGTTCCACCCATCGCTCAAGCCTTCAGTGCATTGAAAAACTGTTATCCTACGTTTCCGTTCTTCAAGCCCGAGCGGCAGTTTCGAGAGTATCTTGCATGGTGCGACTTGTATGATTACAATCATCATCCGATCGTTCGTCAACTCGCTCAACGCTTCGGTGGGTCGTAGCAGTCCGAACACTGTAGCCATAGATCGGACATGCTCTGTTGTCCGCATGCGCATCGTCTGGGTTCACCTAATTGGATTCGTTGCATTTCGCACGATAAGCATAGTCCTGCGAAGGTTTCGCCCTCTTCTAGTTGGAACATATCGCCGCACTTGTCGCACTGACATTCTCGATCGCAACTAGGGCAATCTTCCAAGATACAGTGGTAACTATCGTGTAGACAGCCTCCATGTTGCATATGGTCTCGTTGTCCGAGTGAATTATGTTGACATCCAACACAGGTTTGAAGAATCGGGGAGAGAGATGCGTAGTCGCGGTCCTCGACGGACCTACAGACATCTTCAATGAACTCTTCAACCATGTAGTCAAAGTCTTCGTCTGGGTCAATTTGCTTGAACTTGAACACGCCGTCCGTGCAGTATTTTAAGAGTTTAGACCACGCTTCGTCACATCGTAGTCTAAACGCTTCGTTGGTTTCAAAGATACGCACTCGTTGCGTCATATAGTCTTTACAGAGGGTTTCGTAGGTAAGGGTGTAGAGATAGCTTTTCTCTTTACAGGGAGTTTCGTAGATAAGGGTGACTGACATTTTGGGGGGAGGTCTACTTTACTGGACTATTAGAATCCGTTTTTACGCGTTTTCTTGGAGCCTCGTGCACGACGAGTTCGACCGCCCTTCTTGTTATGGAGCTTGGTTTCCAAACGTTCTACGGCTGCTGTTGCGTCTTTCAACTTTTTGAGTAGTGCCTTCTCTTTTGGATAACGATGAGCGGTTTTAGACGTCGCAGCCTCTGCAAAGCGCATGCGATCATCCTTTTGTTTCCTCTCCTCTACTTCTGTTTCAATTTCTTTGAGAACTTTTTTGGCTTTTTCAAGTCTAGCTCCTAAGGTGGACATTTGTTAAGTTAAGAGAGTTTATTGCTTCAAGAGTCCATGTTGGACGTACTTGTGGACCACGGCAAAGACTAACGCGTGGGTGATGAGTTGGACCATGTGGCTTGAACCCGGTGGCAGGGAGATCAAAACGCCTGGTGACAACAGGTAGAAGAGAATCGCTGTAGTGAGCAAGTACATATAATTCATTTTTATTACTAGGAATGGAAAATCTTTAGAACTCCATGAGGCAAGGTCCATCCGTTCGAGTTTTGTCGGGGCATTGTTTATTGACAAACCTCTCTCTGGAAAAAACCGCAGAAGGGCCTCCGCGGTTGCCGGGAATACACTTATCCGGTCCAGACACACAGCCTACACCTGGACACCAAATAAGAGATCCTGGACAGGATGCACTCGCAGAGTTACCCGCCAAGAAGAACACTATGACTGCAACGGCTGCTAAAAGGAGATAACCGCTCCACTTTGGAAACTTCATTTGTATCTTACAGGAGTTTCTTCTTCGGACAGGTGTTACACCCGGGCTTCTCTTCAACAACTGGACGGACAGTCCACATGTACATGAAGAAGACTACAAACGCAAGTAAGACGATCCAGGCAATCATTTATCTTGCTCAAAACAGAATGTTCTGAGGAAATAATCCCGAGACCTGCCCCCCAATGGATTCAACCCCCAAACCTGAACTCAATGTTGATGATCTTGATTGCCCCTCTGCTTTACAACTACAACGAATACTTGACTTTAAGAAGCGGTTTCCTAAACTCACAGACCGACATAAACGACGTATCCGATACATCTTGACCAAATTCAGAGCCAAACAAAAGAAGATGTTGGACGAAGGCTACATCGACCCTGACTACGATGACCCTGACCCCTACGACGAAACCTACCTGTTCTACTGCTTTACAGGCACCCTGGAGGACTAAACTAATGGGAATCCCGTATTATGTGGCTTCACTGTTACGGGTGCACAAACACATTCAACGTCGTCTGGTGAGTGGATATAAAGTCGACCTTTTTGCCATTGATTTCAACTGCTTCATTCATCACGCACTCAAAGCCGAGAACCCCATTGGGAGTATTGTGGTCGCACTGTACGAACTCATGCAGACCGTGGAAGCAAAACAAGTCTACATTGCATTCGATGGATTAGTCCCGTATGCAAAGATGGTTCAACAACGCTATCGTCGTATGCGAAACGGAGAGACAGGCGACTTTGATAAACATCAGATTTCCCCTGGAACTCCCTTCATGAAGAAGTTGGCACAAGCACTGCGATTTGTGTTTCCCGAAGTGATTGTCTCCGATACCTTGGAACCTGGTGAAGGAGAACACAAGGTCTTTCAATGGTTACGCACTCAACCTCCTTCCTCCGTCTGTATCTATGGATTGGATGCGGACTTGGTCTTGATTGCGTTAGCACAAAGCCATTTGGGTGACATTCATCTCTTTCGTGAATCGGAAGAGAGCGGACAAACCTTGCTATCGATTCGTGAACTGGAAAAGGTCTTGCCCATCGAGAAGGATGTTTTCATCAAACTGAGCGTCATGTGCTTTGGTAATGATTTCATGCCGAATCTAGCGATGTTTTCATTGCGCGAGAACGGATACACTCGTGCACTCTATTATGCGGACCGAAACGACGCAGATAAAGATGAACTGAAAACCCTCGTGAAGTGTGCAAAGGGTGTGAATCGACATATCTTGGCACCCGATGGACATGCACTGGAACAACGCATGTCGGTCCACTTAATGGATGGAGTGTTGGATTGGGAACCTGTGTGTCGAGCGTTTTGGAAGACCTTCGAGTGGACCCATCATTATTTCACGACCTCTGAAGTTCTCGACTGGGAATGGTACTATCCGTATCCAGAAGCACCTCTACTTCAAACCTTGGAGGACTTTGAACGCCCTACCGAGTTTACCTGGGACCATCCAACTCCAACGATGACCGTCGAAGACCAATTACGATTTATTCTGCCCGAAGCCAGTCTGGTCAAAGCAGGCTTAACTCCAGTGTTTCCAGATGAACTCTACGATGAAGAGAAAGAGTCTCGTCATCCTTGGTTGCGTCGTTTTGCGTGGGAATGTGATCCATGGGTGTCCTTACCTCACGGCACACTTACCTCCGTAAGCGAATACCGTTTGGCGTGATTCGGAATCCTGCAGCTCCTGTTCCAGTTTTGCCTAGAAAGATAGGACGCTGAACTTGGACTTCGTTGGTGCGTTCCAATGCATCTTGTGGAAGTACCACGACATCGGGTCGGAGTTGAATTTGAAAGTTCGTATCACGTAGACTGACATACTCGCTTTCAATACGTTTCATTTCTTGAATCTTCTTGAGAACGACAATGCCATTCACATCTTGCATCACTTTCCAATGACGAGTAATGTGTGCAAGGTAATTGGTACGATACTCCCGTGCAGGACGGGTCTTGACAATGGTATGAAGTGTTGCAAGACATTCTTCAACGGATGCATAGATAGGTTTGTGAATGCGTCGATTCACTGCGTTGTGGGCTCGAAACGTGAAGATCACAAAGTCCTGTCGAGAGTTCAACATTCCTGGAAAGTGAATACGATAGTTATTCAACAAGGTTGAGAAGTGGTCCCGACAACTCGGACAGGTAATCGAGTCACGAAACAACTCTAGCCACGACGACATTAACTCTCGTTCAGCGGTCGTTGGAGTCTCAGAATAGGCACAGGCGGTTGAATGGAGTGTCATCCATCCTAAAGGTCCCCAAATGGATGTCATTGTGTATCCTTAAGAAATCATCCCCGCTTCTTGAGCGTCCGAATAAATCTTGCGAACAATCTTGTCGGGCGTGGTGTCCTTGATAGGCAGTTTGTTTCTGCGAAGGGTTTGGCGAATGACTGCAATGTTCAGTTTGGACGCACTCGATGCGATTCGGGCACGGCGTCTGGAGAGTCCCTTTTCAGTGAGGATACGCAAAGTCTTACCTACCTTACGACTCGGTGGAGCTTTGGCGGGGTCGGCAACACCTTCAAATCGTGGTTTGTTTCGCGCGGTCTTTCCGCCTTTGAGAATCCCAAACTTGGGCTTGTTATGTTTGGGTCCAGCCTTCGCTGCAGTCTTGACGGGAGTCTTTCGTCCTCCTTCTTCCATCTTGACGATTTTGACCTCTTGGCTCATTACTCAAAACGGACAAACATTATTTACAGAGAGTCTACCCCATAGTAGATACCATGGAATGGGAAGCAGTTAAAGCTCACTTTGCAAATGGTGTTCGTAGGTTCGTAGACCATCAGATTGATTCGTATGAAGACTTTGTTCGCAATAAGCTGCCCTTGATTATCCAGTCGACGGCACCGATTACCGTCTGGCACGAACAAGACCCCCTTCTCAAGAAATACAAGTATGAATTCAAGCTCTCGTTTGAAAAGGTGACCTATATGAAGCCTCGTATCCAAGAGGCAACCGGTCGCGTCAAGCCCATGCTTCCCATGGAAGCTCGTGTGCGTAACTTCACCTACGCCGCACAAATGTATGCAGATGTACGCTTCACTGCCCGAACCTACAAGGGCGAACGATACGAGACTTACGATGAAGAGTCTCGCGTGTTTGAAGGCATCAGTCTAGGCAAGTTACCTGTGATGTTAGGGTCTTCCCTGTGCCTTCTCAACGACTACCCTCTGTCGCTCGAACAGTACGGAGAGTGCGCACACGATCCGCTCGGATACTTTATCATCCATGGCTCGGAACGAACCATTCTATGCCAAGAGAAGGTAGCCGATAATCGTATCATGGTCTTCCAGTCCAAGAAGACCTCTTCCAAACACTCCTACTCGGTGGAAATGAAGTCACTTCACGAGAGCTTCACGATGCCGCCCAAGAAGTTGGAGATTCGTCTCTCCAGCAAGTTCAACGGATTTGGATACCCTCTGCTTGCGTGCGTGCCTCGATTCCGCGAAGACATTCCAGTCATGGTCTTCTTCCGTGCCTTGGGTGTGACTTCGGATGCCGACATTGCAAAGTTAGTCTGGGAATCACTGGAGGATCCACACATTGAACTCTTGTCTGCGTCCTTCCGTGATTGTGCCGAACTTGGAGTGTTCAGTCAAGACGAAGCTGTCTCGTATCTGTCGAACCACCTCCAATACGGAACCAATCAAGAGGACAAATGTGCCTATGTCCGTCAACTCTTGGGAAGCGAGTTCTTACCCCATGTCCGCTTTATCGGCGAGAACGCACCTCTCGGTATCTTGAATGCTCGCAAGTGCATGTTGGCTGCAAGCATGGTTCGTCGACTCATCTTGACCGACCAGAAGTCCATTGCGTTGGATGACCGAGATGCGTATCCTAACAAACGAGTGGTGACCACGGGTGCCTTGTTGACTCACTTGTTCCGACAACTCTTCCAGAAGGTCTGCAATGATACGCGTAACGAGTTCGTACAGGAAGTCAACAATGATGCGTGGAAGAAGGGAGAGGAAGGTCCTAAACCAATGGAGATTCTCAATATCAACAATCTCTACAAGATTCTGAAGTTGTCAACCATTGAAGGCAAGTTGAAGCAAGCGTTGGCTACGGGTAACTTTACGGTTCAAGGTCTTGGAACCAGTAGTAGCACCAGCTTATCGAATGCGACCAAAGTCGGTGTCTCTCAAGTCTTGGCGCGTATGTCCTACACCAGTACCTTGAGTCACTTGCGTCGTATCCAAACACCTGTGGAGAAATCGGGCAAGTTGTTGGCTCCTCGTAAACTCCACGGCACCTCATGGGGATTCGTGTGTCCAGTCGAGACCCCAGAAGGTCATTCAGTCGGTATTGTGAAGAACATGAGCTTGTTGACTTCCGTGTCTCAACACATTCCAACCAATACACTGCTTCACTTCCTCCAAGACCATGGAAACTTGACCTGGATTGAAACGCCTCATGTCTACGAAGGTACTGCAGTGACCTTGAATGGAGTCATTATCGGATACACTTCAACACCCGATACACTGGTGAAACGATTGCGAACGGCCAAGCATTCCTTCCGATTACACCCACACACTTCCATCGCATGGTATACGCTTCTCAATACCATCATCATTGAAACGGATGCAGGACGACTGGTACGACCTGTGTTCCGTCGAGGGTGCGCGTGGCCTGCTGTGGGTGCGGATTGGACGACATGGATGAAGAGCTGTATCGAATACATTGATGCGTCGGAAACCGAGACACTTCACATTGCGATTTCCAAAGAGCACGCAACACCCCAACATACACACTACGAGATTCACCCTAGCTTGATTGTCGGTCATATGGCGAGCAGCATTCCCTTGTCGGACCACAATCAGTCTCCACGAAACACCTATCAGTCTGCGATGGGCAAGCAGTCCATGTGCGTCTACGCAGGCAACTATGCGAAACGACTGGATAAGAACGGCTACTTGTTGTGCAGCTTGACTCGTCCCTTGGTCGAGACGCGTGCGATGAATATCTTGAAAATGCACGAGATGCCCTACGGAATGAATGCGATTGTCGCGATCGCGTGCTATGGCGGATACAATCAGGAGGATTCGATTATCATGAACCGAAGTTCAGTCAATCGTGGGTTCATGCGTGGACTCTACTATACGATGTATAAGGATGAAGAGCATCGTAATGTAACCTCGGGTCGAGAGGAAAAGTTCATGAAACCTATGCGACACAATACTCGCAAATACAAGACTACCAGTTACGATGCAGTCGGAGACAATGGAATCCCCATCTTACACTCGACGCTTCAAGAGAACGATGTGGTGATTGGAAAGGTTGTGAATCTGCGTAACGATACGGCTGGATACACCTATCGCGACGCAAGCACTACACACAAGAACACAGAACCGTGCCGTATCGATGGAGTGTGGCAAGACAAGAACAGCGATGGCTATCCGTTCATCAAAGTGCGTGTGGTCTCTGAACGCGTACCGCAGATTGGAGACAAGTTCTCTTCCCGACACGGACAGAAGGGAACAGTTGGAATGCTGTTGGACGAAGAAGACATGCCGTTCACTGCGTCTGGATTACGACCGGATTTGATTATGAACCCGCACGCAGTTCCTTCGCGAATGACGATTGCACAGTTGATGGAGAACATCTTTGGAAAGGTCGGTGTCCGTAAAGGTACACTGGGTGATGGAACTCCGTACAGTCACTTGAAGGTAGAAGACTTGCGTAAACACATGTTGGAATTGGGACTGCATCCATACGGCAATGAGATTCTCTACAACGGACAGACTGGAGAAATGATGCAGGCCGAAATCTTCATGGGTCCTACCTTCTATCAGCGATTGAAGCACATGGTGATTGATAAGAAACACAGTCGAGGTAAGGGACCGATTGTGAGTCTGACACGACAACCTTGCGAGGGACGTAGTCGAGATGGAGGTCTTCGTGTGGGTGAGATGGAACGCGATTGCTTACTGAGCCACGGTGCCGCGGCATTCACGAAGGAACGCTTAATGGATGTATCTGACCCGTTTCCAACCGGTATCTGTAAGACCTGTGGAACACTTGCAGTGGTGAATGAAGAAGAGATGATCTACTCCTGTGGAACCTGTGGCAACAAGACAGAGTTCATTATGAAAACCATCCCGTACGCGATGAAGCTGTGGATGCAGGAACTAGAAGCGATGCATATTGTTCCTCGGATGGTTCTTCAGTGATTCGGTTGCTTCTCAAGACATGATGCAGTCCCCATGAAACGCAGCTTACACAGATCACAAGCAAGACAACGGATGTGCCAAGAGCTAACTCTTGGTCTTCGTCCATAGGTATTAGTGTTTTTCACATCGTAAGCCTCTACTCCCAAGGGGTAATCACATCCCATATAGGCGTTCCGGTCCAGCCATCATAATACAGATAGGATACTGATAACAATGCTTCTGGTAAAGTAATTGTATTGTCACGAATCTCGCGAATCATATCCGCAACGCGTTTATAACGCTTTGCGATGAGTTCGGGTTTTGGAGATGCGTAATGGTCTGGATTCCAACGAATAAAGTAAACAGGAACACCTCCATAGGATTGCGTTATATTGACCATACGAGTCTGTTCACATTCACATTGCCGATCACGATGCTGATGTTCGTCACATTCTAGAATCACGATTTTGTCGCCAAAGTCGAATGTACGATCCGGGCGTTCTCGTCCACACGCACCATGTTCAATAATGATATCGGTAGAATCACCTTTTAATCCATTCTTGTTCAAATAGTCCATAAGAGCGTTCTGTTTGGCGAGTCGATTTGTTTCAAATCTCTTTGTATCACAATATTCACACTTGTTGTTCTTGTCCAACACCATGACCAGTTTACATGAAATACACTCTCGCTCTACGAGATTTTCATCATCGTCTGCTTTGTGAAGTTCACAATGCCGAGGAACGAAGTGCTTGCCATAAAAAGCGGGCTTGCGGCAGTCTACACATTTAGCTTTTGGACGCGTGATCATTCCTGGCTTTCGGTGGCGACTACATCTTGATCTCTTATTACCAGGAATGCCATACGACGCAAGAGTGTCGCAGGCTTCGCATATCGGATTGACTACATCGATCATTCCAGTCTCCTTATGTTTCGTACAAAAACGACCCTTACCACCTGGTAGATCGTAATTTTTTGATCTACTTTCACAACCTTCGTATTGACATCCCTTTCCGATAACGCATACCATTCCCTCCTTGGAATGTGTGCTGCAAAATTCAGGTGTCTTACCCGGGTAGTTATAGGATGCTTGAATATCACAACTTTCATGACCACACAGACGTGCAAACACATTCTTCATACCTTCTTCTGCATGTGTTTTACAGTATTTAGGTGTTTTGATGCCAAAGCTTGCAGACTTCTTACATCCTGCATGTTTACATATTCGTACACGAATGTTGATCATACCCTCTAATTTATGTGTAGTACAATGGAGTACATTTATTTGTCCAGGATAGTTGTAACCTGCTATAACTTTACAATCACCTGTAATACATGCATTCCTATTACACATACCAAGCTCTTTATGTTTTGAGCAAAATCGTGGAGGTTTTCCTTTCATAGAATAACTTGGACGAAGATTGCATCCATCGTGTTCACAGGTAGTACTTCGAACATCTACCATTTCTGGTTCCGCATGGGTTTTACAGAAACGCCCTTTCCCACCCGGAACATCAAAGTTACGAGTCGTGGCATCACATCCAGAGTATGTGCATCGAACACTTGCCACATTGGTCATTGTTGATAATGCATGGTCTTTACAGAAACGCCCTTTCCCACCCGGAACATCAAACGCCCGTGAAGTGGAAGTACATCCTTTGTGATCACATAGTTTAGTACGAACATTCACCATCCCAGGAAGTGCGTGTTTTTTACAATGGGTTCCTTTCGTACCTGGAATCCCAAATGCCTTGGAAGTGGATGTACATCCCGAATGTTTACAAAGTTGAATCACAACATTCTTCATAGTAGGCTCTTTATGACTTCTACAAAAGCGAGGCGTATCGTTACCATAATAGGCCATCTTTGTACACGACTCGCATGTAGGCATTATGATATATAAATATTTTCTTGTTAAAATCACTCCGCGTCGTCTCACTTTATTTTTTCGTGTTGCGAATCAACATAACAACATGGGAGGTGGTCTTTTACAGCTTGTCAGCTACGGCGCACAGGATATCTATATTTCAGGTAATCCCCAGATTACCTTCTGGAAGGTGCTTTACAAGCGCCATACAAACTTCGCCATGGAGTCCATTGAGGTTACCTTCAACGGCCAGGCAGACTTCAACAAGCGTGTCACAGCGGTGATCAACCGTAACGCCGACTTGATGTACCGAACATACGTCCAGGTTGTTCTCCCAGCAGTCGACCTCACAGCCGGTTCCACCAACTTGAACCGATTCCGATGGCTCAACTACATCGGTCACAGACTGCTCAAGGTCATTGAGCTCGAGATTGGAGGTCAACGCATTGACCGACAATATGGCGACTGGCTCCAAATCTGGACCCAGCTCTCCCAGGATGCAGGTACCATTGCAGCCCTCGACGACATGATCGGTAACACCCACGATCTCGTCCTCATGAAGGACCGACGTGGTTATGCCTTGGATGCCTCTTGCGCCGGTGCCGAGCTCACCAACTCTTGTGCTCCCCGATCTGGTACACCAGCCAAGACCCTCTACATCCCTCTCCAATTCTGGTTCTGCAGAAACCCAGGTCTTGCTATCCCATTGATTGCCCTCCAGTACCACGAGGTCCGCATCAATGTTGAGTTCGAGCAATGGATCAACTGCTGCTACTATGAGTTGACTGGCTCCACTGCAGCCGCAACCTCCATCCAGTCCTTGACTGCTGCCTCCCTCTACATTGACTACGTGTATTTGGACACAGAGGAGCGACGACGATTCGCCCAGCAGACTCACGAGTACCTCATTGAACAGCTCCAGTTCACAGGTGCCGAGTCCATCACCTCCTCCTCCAACAAGATCCAGCTCAACTTCAACCACCCAGTGAAGGAGCTCATCTGGGTTGTTCAACGAGATTCCTTCGTCGACTGCACACCTAACCAGAACTTCATCAACGAGGTCAATGGATGCCAGCCATTCAACTACACGGATGACTTCACCACGGAGGGTATCGTCATGGATGTCCTCGCCCGTGGCTCCCTCGGTAACACCAGCAACGTTACAGCCAACCAGGCTATCCCCACCACTGCTGGCGACGGTCCTTCTGGTCCTTACCTCCCAGGCTTGGGAATTGCCTTCGGTCCTTCTCTTGGAGGTGCTTCTTGGTTGGACTCTGGTTCAGACCAAGGCGAAGAGGTCTTTGCAGCCACCACCAACTACCTCCTTTCCAAGGTTATCCTCGATTCAGGCGTCAAGTGCTCTGGCAAGAACCCAGTCGAGGTTGCCAAGCTCCAGCTCAACGGACAGGACCGATTCACAGAGCGCGAGGGCCGATACTTCGATCGCGTTCAACCTTACCAACACCACAGCCGAACCCCATCGGTTGGTGTCAACGTCTACTCCTTTGCCCTCAAGCCAGAGGAGCACCAGCCATCCGGTACATGCAACTTCTCCCGTATCGACAAGGCAACCCTTCAGCTCACGGTGTCTGTCAACACGGTCCGCTCTGGCCGCACGGCCCAGGTTCGCGTCTACGCGGTGAATTACAACGTTCTCCGAGTCATGTCAGGCATGGGCGGTCTTGCATACTCCAACTAAACGTGACGTAGTATACTACATTAAATAAGTAACAACAAGGGGAAACCCACCACTGTGTTTGGAAACCCAAAAACAGTTGTGATTTCAGTAGTAAATGATTCATTTCATCTTAACTAGTGGAATGGGAAATGCAGGGGGGTTCTTCTCTGTGTTCTTCTTCCTTTGTAACGCATACATCCGTGCAAAGAAAACGAACACTCCATTCTATATCGCTCATGCGGATTGGCCCTACAACCGATGGCATGATTACTTCACAACGTTGGACTTGAAAGATGATTACTTTACATCACGACTACGTTGTTCACACTTGAATGTACCAAGCGACTGGAAGTACACATTGGGAGACTATAGGGATGCGATTCGTGAAATATTTGTATTACGCGATCCTCTTATGGCTAGGGTTGAATCCATCGTGTCTTCTCTAGGTCCATTTATTGGACTCTTTGTTCGACGAGGTGATAAACTCTTCGAAGAAGCCAACTACATTCATGTGAAGGATATACTCTCACACATTCCACATACCGAAAACACTACGTTCTTTGTGCAAACCGATGACTATACCGTAGTTGAAGAACTTCAACAAGAGATGCCTAACAACCGAATTGTTACCATTGTTCCTACTACGAAACGAGGATCCTATCATAGCAAGGCGTTTAGAGAGCGCGAACACCGACACGATATTCAATCATTGGAAGAGAAGTCAAAGGAACAGAAACAAGTTGAAACCGAAGAAATGCTTGTAGGGTTGAGTGTATGTTTGCGGGCTACAGAGTGTTGGACCGACGACACTTCGAATGTGGGTCGATTCCTAAAACTGTCCAAGCCAGAGACTGTAAAGATTTACCCACAGGATTATCCATTGGACCCATCCAGTATGGGACATCCTGCATGGACACTTCGGTGTGTTTAGAAGTCCAAAAAACAGTTACGGGTCAAACAAATAAGTATGAGTTTGTGTATCCTCTATCTCGCATCTCCTCTTTCCTTTCGAATTCCCGGGTCCACTGTGTCGCGTTACAGTATGCTGGAGGCATCCATTCGTCAAACTCGCAAGTGTTTTCCAAATACAGACATTTTCGTATTTCATGAGGATTTCACGATGGATGAAATAGTTAAGCTTGAAGGCGTTAAGCACTGTATTCAGATTGATTTCAAAGGGTTTGAAGGCATTTATAATCGTTCACTTCCTCAATCACGTGGATACCTTATGATGTGTCGCTTCTTCAGTGGAATTGTACAATCGTTTCCGGTTCTACAGTCGTACACACACTACATGCGATTGGACGATGACTCCTTTTTCCAAGAACCTTATCCTACACAGTCGTCCATAAGTTCATGGTCAACAAAGGATTATGTCTATCGGTCTTTGTTCTGTGAAGCCAATGATCAGTCGTCATTGTTTGAGTTTACAATGGAGTTTGTGAAAAAGGAACTCGGAATTCAATACTATCTTCGTTTACCTAGACTCTATGCCATTTTGCGAAGTAGAGGTGTTCTACTAAATGAACGATACACGGGTCTTGCACCGTATAACAATTTCCACGTCTCGAGTTTTCAAATGTGGAAGAGACCTTTAGTTAGAAAGTACATTCATGCAATTGAAACCAGTGGAAACATTTTCAAGAAAGGATGGTTGGATGCAAACATCCATGCAATGATCGTGTTTGTCCTCTCACAGATTGAAACGATTGAGGTTGGTACGGATACTACATTTGGGTATCGACACAATACCCATATTTGTCCTATAGGATCTTTCAATGCGTT
>Ga0222712_10003296_pt1 | contig 17686 bp, 2 predicted proteins | sample C33_657DmetaG_FD_165043 | JGI IMG/M metagenome (GOLD analysis project Ga0222712, IMG submission 165043) | Estuarine water microbial communities from San Francisco Bay, California, United States - C33_657D | ecosystem: Environmental > Aquatic > Marine > Unclassified | place: USA: California...
GCATGGATCCACTGGCAGTGGTCAGTACCAGAGCAAATCCACCGATCTCAGTTGATATGGTAAACTGTGTTTGATCCACCACAGTTTTTATAAAATAATCAATTGACTGCACAATGCCGCCAATCACAGTTCCAGAAAATCTCACAGGTGAATTTGCTTGCAATCCCAGGGTGTTGGTGCAAGTGATTTGATTGTTAGTGCTGCTGGTATTGGTACACTGAAATTCAACAACGTCTGGATCATTTCCAAGAAAATATTCTCCCCACACTTGAACTCCAGGATAGCTGATTCCGTCAATCAACAATGGCAAATCTAACCCTGGTTCATTTACTCCTGGTGTATAATAACCCATGGTACGATCAACGCCACTCAATTCACTGGCTGGTACCAACACCCAATTTTCCAGGTCAAAAGTTGGTCCAATCACTGCGGTAGAGTCTGAACTGGTTGCTTGCCATACTCGATTGTCATATCTCACACGCATGCCGTCCTGGTAGGTGCCGTCGGCACTCCACGATTGAATATTGGTTTGATATTGATATCTATCGTACTTGATAACTGTTTTGAAACTGCGCACAAGATCATTGCCCATCACAGCATATGCCTGAGCTGCTGATCCGTTACCACCACTGAACTCCACAGTGGGAGTGGCATAATATCCTGATCCAGCATCAATCACTGTGATAAAAGACAGTTGTCCTTGACTATTTAAAAATGCTGTGGCTGTGGCCGGGGTTTCAGCATCGCCCACAATGGTCACTGTAGGCGCTTCTGTATATCCTGATCCAGCATTGACAATCTGGATACTTTGCAAAGTCAACAAGTAGTTGTTATACCATTGACTGTATGGCCATGCTTGCCATACCAGGCTGTTGGGTGAGGTGTCACTGGAAATATTATCTTGCTGTGCTGTGGCATGCAGGTATGGCTGTTGATACCGAGGATCAGTTGTGTCGTCGATATTTAAAATTGGGCTGGTATATTGCGGTACAACCAAATTGGTATTGTAGTATGCAGGTACATCAAAGTCACTCATATCACCAGCATATGAATCTTGTCCGTTGTACAACAAGTTAAATTCACGTATTTGCACATGATATGGTTTGACTTCTTTAATATAATCCAACACAAACTCTTGATTGTCCTGTCGATAGTTTTGGAACGGTTCTAGATTACGAATTCGGTGATCAACGTCAATCAATGATGTTTTGACCAACCATTCTGGAGCCGAAAACTCACTCAATACAAAATTAAACATCAACATCAATGATTTGTTGCGTTCAATCAATAATTCTCCCACAAACAATTCTTCGTTAATGGCTTGAATAATTTTTCGTGTTTCAATCACAGGTTCTTGATCAAAGTATTGTGCATCAAATACTTCAACATCAAACCCAAATCGTCCTAGAGAATAGTTGTATAGTTCTGCAGAAAGTTCAATGGTACCACTTTCCAGGCCAACTCGTTCCCATCTTATATCAGTGAGCAAATAAATTTCAAATTTGCCTTGAGCATTGGCAGTGACTCGCACACTTGATCCCACAGCCAGTGACAACGTGGCCAATGCACTGTAGTTAGGAACTTCCGCAATCACAGCAGAGCTGGAATTGTACCCAGGCAAGTACCAATTGATGTAACTCCAATATCTCTTGGTATCGTAGTTTTGCACCTGAATCAATGCCAATTCTCTCACAGCAGACACCACACCCTGGCCGTATTGAACCACATAAATGGTCCATAGACCGTTGTTGAGACTGTCACTGGCCACCAGGTATTTGTAGCCAAGTGGCACAATATCAATGTTTTGGAATCCCAGGATTTCTAAATTTGCCACTCGCAAATTCCAATTGACCTGCGAGCCAGTGGACGATGATGGTTCTGATTCACTGCTGTTTAACAAGGTAAAATTCTTGTTTTCTGCCATTGGATACCGGGCAAACACAGTATTTGCACGAGTGATATAATTTTTTAATGCTTCGTATCGATCCACAAACATGCTTTGTCTTGGGCGGAACTGCACCCCATAACGTTCTGCTGGATTTAAGTTTGGATCTGGCACAATATTACCAGCAGTGTCAATGCCGCACAAACTGTCTTGCAACTTGCGATAGAGATTATTGCTTAAAAATCCGTCTGCTTTGTCTTGTGCAATCAGTTCGTATTCCACATGAACATTGCTGTCAGTATATTCTCGATCAAATTCAATATTAATAATGGTATCTGATGCTTGAATTACATCGGTAGCATTGTATATTGCAACTGTACTGGCGTTGACCGGTGCAATATATGGTATACCCGAAGCTTTGGGATTTTCAATATAGTTGGCCACTGTTTGTGCGGCCAGTGTTTTTCCTTGCTTGCTAGATACCGTGACCAGTCCTCGCACCCAGAAATAATAATATGTATTAAACACTCCGTCAATTCCCAATTGAGAATTCACTGTGTATGACAATATGTTCTGCGGAGTACCTGGACCAGTATACAGGCCTGGCGGCACAGCTGATTGTATCCATTGATACATGTCAATTGAACTGCCTGGAAACACTTGCCCCCATCGGCGACTGGCATACACAATATCATCTTGATTGGGATCAATGAATCGCACCATGCTGATGTTCCACCATATTTCTCCCACATGTTCGGCAGTCCATCTATTACCAGTGCTGCTGTTTGATCCCACATTGTATGCTGCTGGATCAATGCCACTGATATAATCAATATTTTGTCTGGCAGCCCCTAATATTTTTCCTTGCAATGGATCAAAGAAATCAAACTGCTCAGTTCTTGCTGATGTCAATCGATCATACATAAACACAGAATTCAACAATCTAATGTCCACCACTGGTTGTTGAACTCTGATTGGCACCCAGGCAGGCGTTCTTGTGGGATTCTCAGACACAAACACACGACCATAATTGGATCCCGAACTGTCATCGGCAGTTGCGTCATTGCCCGGTGCACCCACCATGAGCACTCCATCCACATAACTTACTGCTGTGCCATATGTGTCATAGGGATATATGTTTGTGTCGTATATTTGCAACCCAAATGCAAACATACCGGGATTGCTGACACTTTCGTCGGCACTGTGCAAATAATCATATGTGTAAACTGCACCACTTTGCGTGACAATAGAGAAAAATATTGTGCTCTTGTCATCAAAGAATGTGGTGTTGTCATCAAACTCAGTAACTGAATACAGTGTGCCACGTGGTGCACCAACAACCAAATTAGCAGCAGTGTCATTAATACTGATGCTTGATCCAAACCCGGCAAAATCCACAGGATACGGACTGTATATACTTTGAGTATATACAAATGTATCAAACCCTAGATCTTCAAATGTTGTGCCAATACTACCAGGTGCAACTTGTAATTTGTTGCCCGGCGCAGCTGAATCAAAATTTGTCACTCTAATGGTCAATAGGCCAGCACTTGCAGTGGCTGTGACATTTGGCACAGCAGCATTTATTGCAGCAGCCAACCCGGTTATATTTTGATTGGGGGCAACAGGCACAGCAACATCAATATTGTTCACTCGGATTGTATCACCATTGTCCAACACAGGGTCAACCACGGTGCTGGTTATAATGCCATATACTCTGCTTTGATTCACGCTGCGTTGCACTGATCCTGACTTCCATCCATCTGTGCTATCCTGTGGGGCGCCAACATACAAACTGCAATTGTAAACACAGATGTCAACTGACTGGCCAAAGTTAGTAAATTCTGTCACTGTATCTTTGTTAATTTGTTGCATCTGCAAGAATTGATTGGTTTCAATTTCTATCACATCACCAACTTGTAAATCTGAATTAATTGTGACATTATTACCACTCACTGTGAAACTGTCTGGGGCATTAATCACTGCATTGGTTTGATTGATCAAAAATACATTGTTCACAATAACACTAACTGGTTCAGCCACAGTTCCTAGCACAGTAAATGTAGTAGAACTTGGATCAGATCCGTATATAAATTGTTGAACATTTCTATCAAACACATACACACTGCCGGCATCCACATTGCCATCAATATCTTCGTCTTTGCACCCAATTAGTACTTGACGTCCATCAGTTGTTGTTGTTATGCTATGACCAAATCGTGCATCCACTGCCAGCCCAGACACAGTCAATGTATCGACATATTCGTAATAGGCCTTGGCTTGAATTGTAATCAGTGTGCCAGCCGCTGGATAAGTGGTGGCATTTATAGGAGTTGTACCATCAGGCAGAACAAATGTCAGGTCAAGATCGGCTATTGAGCTGGAGTCAGCATCAAAATCATAATCTAATATTGGACGATATAACACTCCATCCACATATACTGAGAATGAGTAGATGTCAGTGGCAGTGAAGAAATATTCATTCAACGAAAATGCCGATGTTATACCAACTGGAGAGTACGCAATAGTGAATGTTGCCACTGATCCGCCGGGGCCGATGCTGGCCACAGTGAGTACTAGATTGGCAGTACCTCCAAATTTACTAGATGCAAATGTTATGGTGTTTGCCACAGCATATCCACTGCCGCCGGAAGTCACACCAACTTCACCATAGGTGGCTCCGGGTTGGCCAACTTCGTTACGTTGTCTATAGATGGTAAATTCAGCACCGCTGCCGCCGCCCGACGTGGTGGTTTGAGTTACATTATAATAATAATCAGCGTCAATATTCTTTTTGCTAATTCTAGCAATATTAATCACGGCTGCTGCTGCTGGCGCTGTGGTAAATGTCACTGACGATAAATCACCAGCCACAGTGTAGTCAACATTGATTGTTTGTTTGGCTCCGTTTATAGTAACATTCAGTTGGGTGGCCTGACCAATTTGTATAGTGTCGGCTATGTTGTATGTTGTTGTGATGCCGTCGCCGGCTGCTCGGACATATTGATTTTGCCAATCCACTTGTCCATACGCATATACTTTGTTTGCGCCCGGTGCTCCAATATACAGCCATCGTTCGTCACTGCTGACTGCTACGCTATATCCAAATTCACCTGCCACCACAGTGTTAGGCAGTTCTGGCGGCACCAACAACTGCCATTGCACATAAGGAATTGATCCCGGTGCTCCTAACACTGGGTCTCTAAAAATAACCGCGGCATATCCAACATCAGATTCACCTGCGGGCCCTAAACTTTTACTGGCTCCGGCAGCAGCCCAGGATTGATTGCCAAAATCCACAGCATTACCATATCCGCGAACACCGCTGATATCCAATGTCAACACAGCATCCCCAACAATTGGACTTACTGGTGCATACTGATCAGCATAATTTTTAACATAAACATACACGCCGCCTTTTTCTGAGCCTGTGGGGAATCCGTATCGTGGACTACCGACCAAGGCAGCAAATCGATTTCTAGCCTGGGTGACACTTTGACCGTATTGCTCAGTGGCATCTAATAGTTCAGGGGCCAGCTCAATCACATCAGTGAACTGATTTTGTTTTTCTAAAACTGTCCACAGGCCGTCGCCGGCATTGTCTACCCATACTCTGGCACCAGTTTGTATGTCATTGGTATAAGGAAGATCCACAATATCACTGGCCTGCGACACTCGTTGCGTTTGCAGAATAAATCCAATACCTGTTCCGGTGACCACAGTCTGTTGTCCAGCCACAAACGAATACGCTATAGTAATTCGATTCACAGTGTCAATGGTCAACACACGATATATTCCATCAACATTCATGCTGAATTGTTTGATTATCAATCGTTGTCCCACAGTCAAGTTGTGTGGTTTGGTAAAGTTTACAATACTTGTGCCGTCAAGATTGTCACAGATATGGTCAATGAACCCTGGTATACTGACACAACGATAGATATCCCAATCATAGTTGTTGACCTTTGCCACCCACACCGTGGCTCCAACTTGTACTGCATTCAAATTGGCAGCAATGGTACTGCGAGCACCCAAGTCAAATGTTGTGATATCTGCATCTTCCAAATTCACATAGCCGGCCGTGGGCAACGCAATATCAGTTACCTGTGTCAGAGTGGTAGGTAAGAATTGTGTGGACGACAATTTATAGCTTTGTCTCCAAACATCTGACAGCAAAATGGTTTGATCTGCTTGACTTGTTTGCAATGGCTGTATCACTTGAACCAAACTGGGATTGGAACTTAGCAAAGCACGATCTAATCTCAATTCAACAAAACTTCGATTGGCATTTGCCCCGTATACTGCACGTTGTACTGCCCAATTTTCATAAATGTCATAGTCGGCAGATTCTTTGCCTAGATTGGCCTGACTCAATAGTTCTGCAGATAAAATTGTGCCTTTGCTACCTAGGAATTGTGAATACACATTTACCTGACTCACATCGTCAAGGTTTAATGCTGCCATGTATTCTCGTGGCCTAAATCCAATCAGTCCATAACTTAATATGTCGTTGTCGTTTTCTAAATTGGCAGTGTTAACACTGTATGAGTTTTGCAATTGATTGGCTTTGTTGGCAATATTAGGCAACAACCCCAACTCAATCTGTGAGTAATCGCTCTTGACCCATTGATTGAAATCAAATTTTGCTGATGGGTTGACAATTGTCAGCGCCGACCAATATTGATTTTTATATTTGACAATCTGTCCTTTGGTATATTTTTTAAGGCCAGTCCATTCTTCAACATTGTCTTGATTGAGAATGAAACCTTGTGCATCCACAGTTCCATTCCACTCAGTGGTTGTGGTTCCTGTAAAGGACAATCTGCTTTGCCGAGCCCCGGTAATAGGTTGATATATCAAATCGCCAAACACACTTTTATTGTTTAACACAATCATGTGTTCAAAATTTGTGAATCGCAAATCAGCAAAACTTAAACTTTGATCGGTCAGTGGTTGTAACACCATGGTATTATCAAGACGAACAATATTGATATTGCGAGTTGACAACTCTTTTTTGTTTTGATCTAGCAAAACATTTTCGCTTGTTTGTGCAACCACACTGTCTACCACAGCCCCTGGTTTGGTTATGGTCAATGCACCAGCCAGCGGATTCAAGTTGATCAATGAATTTATACCCCAGCCTTGTTGACTCCAATATAAAAATTCACCAACCATCTGATTCCAGTCCAGTTGATATCCATTCACACGATCAGTAAATTCCAACCCCTGTTCACTCAACAGTTGTCCATAACTCAATAAAAAATCTGCCACACTGGTTTGATTGGTAAACACATATCCATACGGCACAGTGGCTACATTTTGAGTGTAGACGGTGGGCACCCGAATAGTAACGTCTCCCACTGTGTATGGTTTCAGCCGGCCAGTCAACTGACTTACTAGTGTGTTAAAATAAGGTTGGGTGGTTGAATATCCATATACTGTATAACCGCCTTGCACTTGCTGTATCACCACTGAGCTGTAAATTACTCGATCAAACGGTTGATTTTTATACAACAGTAGATCATAACTTTCGTCGGGAATTTGCAACGTAGAGTTCACACTGTTAGGGCTGGACTTTTCAGTATAAAGTTTGATATATTGTTTGTCAGAAAAAGATGCCAGTCGATAGCATAATCTCACATCAATGCTGGACAGGGCAGCAGTGAGATTTTGAGTGCTATCAAGCCCTGAAACTCTGTTGTAATCCACAATCCAATTGACATAACTGGCCTTGCTTGTGCCATTGCCGTACACTTCAATACCATTGGCATCCAATCGATAGCGATCGTTGTATAAGTATTGCCCAAATTCTGATTGATAACGATACAAGTCCCGGTCTGCGAACAATGTGTAAAATTTAGCCGGCACAGTCAGCGCCAACAATCTCATTGCTGCAAACGGATATGCACTGCTATTCCACCAGGACGACTCAACTGGGCTGCCATCTCCCGCAGACCAACTTTTCTGAAAAGTGGTGTCATTGTAATTGCCAACCACACAGTTGAACGGGCTTAGTAAATTGCCTTGTGAGTCTACGGGAATCACCTGACTCAATCCAGGTCGAACATATGCTGGTAGTACATAACTGCCAGCAGGGTCTGCTACAATTCCTGCTTCAAGATCATCCCACAGTACAAGGTTATCGCTGGTATACGGTGTTGCTCCATATACAGTTTGCCACCAAGTGGGTTCAATTGCAAATCCCAACATTTCCCAAGGTGTGGCTGCTGGATCCTGTGTGTCATAAAAATATCTATAGATGCCGCGCCAGGCACCTAACAAATTTTGTGTTGCTGTTAATTTATTTTGACTTCCGCTGTAATTCCAAGAGAATTCATTGTTTGCTTTGTAACTTTGTGTGTTAAAATCTAATTTGTTCCATCCAACATAACTTAAAAAATCTGTGTTCAAAATAGCATTGACTTCTGCTGAGGTATATCCAGTGTCACGAAACTGTCCAGGAATAACGTCGGCCACGTTGATTGGCACCGGATTGCCATCTAATTTTAGATTGTTATAAATTCTCGTTTCAAATTCCAGCAGCACCTGATCTCTCACATCGCCAAACACTGGAGTTTGGCTACCATCGTGCCCTACAATAACCCCGGTGTGCCCAGTGGTAGTTTTTATCAATCGAATCTCTGGCAGGAACGCTGGGTACAACCCCAGTTTGGTTGGAGTGTTGGGAACAAAATTGCCATAGGTGGCAGAAAATTCCTGGATGGTAATGACATTGCCCACTGCCAATGCTGTGGATATTGTGATACGTGGACCATCTGTTGCTACCACATAGTCAACCCCTCGAGTCAGTAGCACTTCTCCTTTGTATACCAGTAGTCCAAGATAGTTGGCAGAAGTATAGTTATATGTTTGCACAGTGTCAAACACATTGGTGGTGATCAAGCTCACTGTGTACTGGGTTTGAGTGTAAACTGATCCAGAGGGCAGCATATCTGACCAATAGAATGGATTGGTCTCAGTCCGGCCACTGGTTATATTAGTAGTTGCCAGTGTTAAAATTTCTGCTGGAGTTTCGTAGTTTTGCAAACTTAATGTGGTGATTTCGTTCAACATTAAATTTTTAAACTTTTGATATTCTCTTGCATTGTATTGCAAGCTGGCAAAGATATTATAGTCTTTGCTGCGATTGAAGTATCCAGCCAATGTCAATGGCGCACTTTGTTGTAAAATAATCAGCCCGTATGGGCCAATGTTTCCGAGATCTCTGGTATTGTTAGCACCATTTACTGGCCCATTCAGCAAGATTAAATTTTCGCATATACTTTCGTAATGTGTGCGAATGGTACCCAACGTGAACTGATCAGAATTGCCATTCAGTGGATTATTTTCTAAATTGATAGGCACTTGATAAAATGCCACCTGACTGGTTTGATCACTCAGCGCCAGCACTTCAATTATGTCATCTAGAGCATAGGTATTGTCCAGAGTGATTGTGGTGGTATCTGATCCAGTTTGTACAACATAGGTACCTGGGTCTTTAAACTTGCTGCCAACATATATTTTGACTGCTGGTACAATACCATCACTTTGCGATTGTATGTCCAGTTTTAATGGCTGGCCATCATATATGAATTTAAACTGTTGTCGAATCTGTGATGCTGTTGCAGCAGTATTCCATCCCAACTGTTGATTGTATATTGTTCTAGTTGTGTATTCTCTTGCAAATCCTGAACTTATGTTTTGTGACGTGCTGACATTGTCACGCACATACAAAAATGTATCTTTATACATGTTATTTTCAAACACAATATCGCCAACATTGTTTAGATTGAGATATTGCAACGGAAATTGCAATACAGTATCTAGTATGCCAGTGGTACCTTGTGCATATGAAAATAACTTGCTGCCAACAAATGTACTTGACGGATATGTAACAGCATTACCAAAACTCACTTCGTCTGGGTTATACACATTGAACAACGGTGCTTGTTGTATTTTTGTTTTGAGTTGTGCTTGAGTCCAGTCAATTCCGTCATACCAAAATGTCAATCCTACCAAGGTACTGCCGTCGAGACATACAGTGCATTGATCGTATGATATATCACCATCTTGTGCCAGTGTTAAATTGATAATTGGTTGTGCAATTAATGGAGGTATTGAGTCTGGCACAACAAAAGTAACTGACCAAATTTTGTTACGAACATTTGCGTCTTCGTCGGCTGCAAAAATAACTCGACTGCCATTGACTAATTCATAGCCATCAACTGAATAACTGGTACTTCCTTCCACATTGCTAAATGCATCAGACTCTTCAAAATCAATCACATTGACTGGTTGCTTACCTTGAGTACCCATATTATACAATCGTAGTCCTGCACGAAATTCAATGATAGGACGTTTTGCTCGATAGATATTGTCAACAGTCACTTGAATGTTATTGTATTCAGCTGTGGCATTGATAACATCAATATGAAACCACCGGTTACTGCGTGTCCAAGCGTTGAGGTCAGGGCTAGCCCGACTGATGGTCAAGTAGTCAGAGTCTTCGGGAATGGGCAAACTGCTGTCATTATTGTTGACCACGTATGTTTCTGGAGTGACAAAATTTGTTACCGGAAGTAATTCAATGGCAGTGCCCACACCATTGATATAATATTCTTGGTTGTCGTAACTAGTGGGAGATACATCACCCACAAATTTAACTTTTAGACCATTGGAAAAGGCCACTCCATTAGGGCTGGTGTAAGTTGCTTTGCCCAATATTTCTTCAATGTATAATGTAGAACTTTGGGGTTGTTCAATCAATCTAACTCGTCCAAATATTTCTGGATCAGTTCCGTCTTGATAATACAATGTATCTTGTGCCGCAGTCAACAATGGAATTTGTTCCAATATTCCTGTTGCATTTTTATACCATCCAGTACTGGCGTATGTATTGCCGTATAGAATAGAAAACTTTGTTAGTTCTGCAATCACAGTTATTTTGTTCAAACGGATGTATTCAAACCCGTTGCTGTTGATATAAGAAATTCTCCACACGTCATACCAGTCAGTGGGTGGTATTACCGATACCTGATCAAAAATCAAACTGTCATAGCTGCCCGGCAAATCGTTATTGGCAGTGGCAGCTGTCAGCGGATCAAAATATGTGGTTCTCAACCAGCCGCCGGCCTCGGTGTCATCTGCTGGCAAATTAAATATCAGGGTTCTTCCGTCAAGCGCCGTTATTCCGTCTATACCTCCGTAGGTGTTTAAGAAAGTAGACACTTGAACATTGTTAATCTGGTTGAATTTTAAATCAGTAACTAGATCAACTGCGCTTGCGCTGGGCAATTGATAATAAAAATCTTGTGCAGTTTTAACCGGCACATTGAATTCAATTGTGCCCAAGTCTTCGCCGTTGTTTGTGACTCCATACACATCACGCGAGCTGATGTTGGGTGTGGCTGGTAATGTTCCAGAAATTCCAGGGGCAGCCTGAATCCAAAATCCTGGCCCTGTGCCAGGAGTACCATCTATCACAATGATTTGTCCTTGCATGTTTGATTGTGTAGACGCTGCATAGTACAAGGTATCAGGAGCATCTTGCGGCACAACAAACGTTATTAGGCCAGTGGCAGCACCATTATTGGTCACACCCGAACTGTATATGTTGGTCAATCCAGTGGTGGGCAATGTTTTGATGTAAAAAGGATAAACTCCAGTGAGATTGATAGTAAACACATATGTATTGCCTCGAGTCAATGTCAACGTGGGGTTGTTGGCAAAATCAATTACATACGCACTGGTTCCTTGATTGGTAACTCGATAATTTACAGTTTCTTTGTCATTTTGTGCCACTTGGAAAGTATAGTTGCCACCACGCACTAGATCTATTGTGGGATTATTTCCTTGCAAGTCAGACATGGTGTAAACACCATTGGCACGATCAACCACAAACTCATTGGTCAATGGCACACCGGTGGCGTTTACCTCCACTGCATCTGGACCATTTGGCAACCAAAAATATTGACTGAAATTGATAAAGGTATCCCAATTGACAAACGGATCCCAAGTATAATATTCGCTGGCAAATAGTCTATCTGGTCTAGTACTGTCGCCACCTTGATAATCAATACTATCTAGTAAACCAGGATAAGTGATTGCATCGTCAACAATGTCAGTATCTGGTTTGAGACTGATGATGCCCGGTTCCAGTTGATAAACAGTGCGAGCCACAGTTGGTTCAATCACGTATTTGTCATTTGGATCAACTCCAGGACCAACTGTGCGCCCAATAAATCCTTGAGTCTTTTTAAACTTGGGTTCTTGAATCAACTGGTCCAGAGTGGCTGCCAGGAACTGCTTGTTGACGTCGGTCTGAAAAATTTCAGGTAAAAAATCTACGCTGCGTATTTTGGCCATTAGATAACTCCGCTGCCTGGTGCTGTTCGTAGATTAGTACTGGTCAATGCGTCTATTACATCAATGTTGGTTATATCAGCTGCGTTGACAAAAATTTCATTGGGTTGAGACCTGATTTCATAAAGGTCTCCAAAACTTTTCTGAGTATCCAATGGCACCAACACCACTGAACTTATAATGGTTCCCAGTTGACGGTGTAGATATGCTGCCAACTCTGAAAAATAAAATGTATCGCCAAAATTCCATTTGTCAATGGAAAAATAACTGTTCATTTCGGTTACCACACTGCTTTTGATTTCGCTGGTGCTGGCTGTGGAATTTTGTGCCTTGATTACCTTGATGGTTGCTTTCAATTGCTGTGCAGCCTTGGCTCCAAACAACGGTTTAAAATTTACAGAATTCAACACAATGTTGTCTGAAATCATTTTATAATCTTGTAACCCTTGATACGCTGTTGATAATTCGTCAATGGTTGGTGTATCAGGTTGTATCACTGTGCCAGTGGTGTCTCGTATCCAATTTTGATAGGCAGTATAATAACTCAGTGTGACCACATACAAGTCAATGATATTTGTGGTGCCTGGATCAATTCGATTGGTCAACGGAGAATTATGTCGATATTGAAAATACAACTGTTGACGACCAGATTGAGCAATCCATCCTGTTTGTTCAACCAAAGTTCTTGATCCGGTAATACTGACACTGAGCAAATAAAATGCATCATCGTCGTAGGTATAAAACACCTGTCCCGGTGACCATTCACTTTTTACCAATTCAAGATCATCAATGGTAGCATAGTCATAGTTGACCACGTCTTGTTCTACCAGCAGATATCTTTGGAGATTGTCAAAATCCACTGTTTGTTGGAAAAATACAAATGGGCCAGATGTGGAAGTTGTTCCCACAATGGTATCAAAGAAATCTGGATCGTCTGGTACCCCATCGTTGTCAGCATCTCGATAGCTGACCAACACTTGAAAGTCATCCACGTATCCGTCAGACTCCACCGGCTGACCAATAATATTCATATACACATCACCTTCCAATGGCAACGTACTATTGGGTTTGGTGTTCATGGCCAACACATTGATAAAGTCTTTGATCACAGTGCCGGTGCGACTGTCGTATACCAATTGATCATCGTAAAAGAAAAATCTTGTTTGCAACACACTACCAAAGTAGTAGGCAAGTCCGCGAAAAGTCACAGTGTAGTTTTGATTTTGCACTACAAATTGTGCCAGCCAACTGGCATCAGAATTTATGCCACTGGTATTGCCAGCAGCGCCTGGGGTTGTTTGACTCCAGTCAGCTGATGTGTCAAGATTGGTACTGGTAATCAAGTACCAATTGCCAATGGTGCCGGTGATTGTTCCTAAACTGTCATAACCCAATCCAAAATTGCGAAACAATAGCATTTGTTCGGCTATCTGTTGTTCTAAAATTGTTGGCAAATCTGTAACAAACAATGGTATAATTTCTTGTACCACTGCACCAGTGGGCACAAAATTGTTGATGGTAATTGGTCCCGACCCTGACAACAAATTACCAACACCGCCATTGTAGCCATCACCTATGATGGCCTGTGCCGACGCCCAAATCTCTGTGCGTTCGTCAGGTTTGCTGGGGGTTCCAGGTTGCAATTTGTTATTACGGTCAAAATAGTATGTGACACCATTTATTGTGGGCGCAACAAACTGTATTAAACTTCCCACTTGTACATATTTAAAATCGCTAGTGGTGCTGGTTCCAACTGGTATTGGTGTTCCATTAGGCCAGGTGGCTGAGACTATTGCATTTCTAAAATAGCCTGTGGTTTCGTTGGCTAACGTTGTGCTTTGATTCCAGGTGCTGAGAGCAGTGGTACCAGTGTTTATGGTCACTCTGGGAAAATTTGCATAATAAAACTGCTTCATTGTGGCTTGATCCAACTGCGGTTGTGCAGTGTTGGTCACAAAGTCTGCAATATCATTGCGATTGATGTAGGTGAATAACTCAGTTGGAAGAATATTTTGTTCCCACACAGCACCATCACTGCTGAATGTGTTGGTTGAACTGTACTTGCCAGTGTTGTCAACTAGATCAAGGTATCTGCTGGTACCGATTGAACTGCGATTCAATGCCTTTGATTTCACAATAGAATTGTATTCAGTATACGGAAACAAATTGTAGTCTTCGCCGTTGACCATGCGATTTTGCGTGTAATAACGAGCTGGCGCACGTTGTTTGATTGCATCAATTGACTCACGTGCTTGTGAATTGGTCACTGGTTGAGTAATACCACATGTGAACGTAATGGTTTGAAGATTACCATTGCGGTCAGTATAACTGATTGGAATGGCCACGTTTTGCATGTCCGCCGGATTGATAATATACTGAAGACCATTTGATGCACGAGTGTAACATCTAAAAATGCCTGTTGGGATTTCAGAAAACACTCCGTCACCAAATACCAATGTTATTTGATCATTACTTCTGCTGGTAGTGCTGTAGATAGGTCGCAGAGCCACTGTTTGTTCAGCCGCTGCGGCATACACGCTTTCCACATATGTCCATTCACGATTGATGTTGCCCAGGTTATCCAACTGAAACACCCATCTATCTGTGTTGTTTACCCCGTCAACATTGATGTTCACTGTGCGATTGCTAATGCGTTCGGCCAGATTAAAATCAGTATTGGTCAGTATGCCTTGTTTGAACAAAAAGAAATAGCCTGTGTTTGCAGAACTAAACCCCAACTGATCACTGCGAAACAACACGTTAAATGCTGTGCTAGGTACTGGACTGGGTTCGTACACGTAATCTCTACCTATACTGGTGGCAGTTACTGCTTCAAACGGCATGTTCACACCGTCAATGGTGGCTGCATAAGGAATTACTGGTAAAAATCCTGGAACTAGATTCACTGCATATTCTTCGGTCCGCACACCCAAAATAGTTTGCCGGTTTCCTGGACGACCAACTCGTTGAGTATCTACTAATGCAGCATTTATAATGGCTGTGAATTGTTCTTGCCAGTCTGGATTGGTGGGATCTGACCAATTTACTGTGACGTTGGATAAATTTACACCATTGTAGTCCACAACATTTTCGGTTGTGGTCACGTCAAATACCTTGAGCATGCCTTCAGCTGCGGTGTTGCGTTTGGCAGTATAACTCACTAGATTGGCTAGACGTACTACTGAATCTCTACGTTCAGCAGTGTCAAGATAATTTTCTCTGGTGTTTAAGTCTGTGCGGAATGCCAGTGCTTGCCCCATGAACGCCATGACATCAAGCAAGGCAATAAATTCACTTGATTCTATATAATCATTGAACGTTTCAGGATAGTACAATCGTAGATAATCAACAAAACTCTTGCGTAGCGTTTCAAAATCATAACTTTGAAAGTCTGCTTCTCTATACGTTTGATAGATCTGCTTCCAATCCTCCACACCAAAGATTGCTGTTTGTCTAGTGGTTGTTGCCATTATTATATAACCCTGTTGTCATTAGAAGTATTTATGGTTAATAAAAACGGCGTACTTATTGATATGAAGCTTTGCGTTGTTGCTGATCAAAGAAAATACTCAATAGTTCAGCATTTTGAGATGGGATCACAGTGAGTGCTATTTGAATCAAAATTCCATTTTCTTGTGGATAGGCTTGTACATCACTTACAACCAGTCTAGGATCTCCGGCCACCACTCGTTGTATTTCAGCCTGCAATTGATTCTGAGTCTGTATCACCTGCGGTTCAAATACAAAATCCCAAATTGTAGTACCCACTTGTGGTCGGCCAGGCACCTGTCCTTGCCGTATGTTAAATGCATTCAATAGATCGCGTTTGATCAAATCAAAATCAGTCAATGTAAAAGTTTTGTACTGATCGATGGTGTTGAAGCCGATGAATGTTGTCATGCTGATATTTATACCAACAAATTATGCCAGGTATCGTTGAATATTTGCAATATCAGTTGCAATTAATTCTAATAATAATGTTGCATTGGCAATTGCCTGGTCGACCTTGGTAACAAACGCCGGTGCACTGCTGATCATTTTTAGATTGCCAAATTCAGTTTGAATCCTGGCAATATCTGCTGTCAATGCGTTTAGTTTGGCCTGTCTAATTTCTGCATTTTCTACAGTTATACTTTCATTGAAAATATTGTTTGTTTTTGTTTCCACAGTTGCTGCCTGTTGACTGAGATTTTTAAATGCTAACTCTGCCACACTGTCAAACGAGATGCCTCCAAAATTTAATTTTGGTATTTTTTCATTGCCCACCACACGGCTGACCGCAGCAGTCAATGTGGCTCGATCCACAGTGTTGGTGGGGTTGCTTACCGGTTGTTGATTGAGAGATTCTTGACTGATTTTTTCATTCACTAGATTGACTGCAAATGCAGAATCTTTGGCTGTTTGCGTGTATTGTGTGGCCGTGCCTTGTGGCAGTTGTGCTATTTTGCCTTGAGCCCAGTTCAATGTGCCAGTGACATCTTGACTGGCGTTCAGTGCCACTCCACTCAACAATTGTGATGGCAATTTGTCTACTGGCAGTCCTAGTCCGTTGAGTTGTGTGACTCCTTTGGCCATCAATCCCTGTTGAATACTGCTCTGTGCCGATGGATTGTTCAGCAAGTTTTCAACTTGATTTATGCCATTCTTGCCAGTCCATACCGACGGGCTGGCCAACACATTGGTCAAGGCATTTTGTCCGCTGGCTAGATATTTGGCTGCTGTGCCTGGTTTAACATATCCAGCAGTTTCCAGCTGCGTGGCGTCCATTCCAAAATTTCCTATACTGCTGGTGTTGCTCATCACATGTGACGGTTGATTTACCAATTTACTAAGTTGAGCCAGACTGCCAGTCACTTGATCTGGGGTCAATTTGCCTATACTTGCCACTGCTGGTATTGCTTTTACAAAATCAGCTGGATTGATACCATTGGTAACTGGTATTTTTACCACTGAAGATGTTATACCACTGATACCAGTAGGAATATTTGAAGTTGGTGCAATAGTGGACAGTGGGTTGTCGGTCACTGCTATGGCCGGTGCTGATTTTAGACCACCAGCAGCCTGAGTGAGCGAACTAAGCACATCCCCTGGTTTGAATCCAACCAGCCCACCAGTGTTAACTTGCTTTTCAAATATGGCCTGTGCTTGTTCTCTAGTCAGCGTGGCCGGACCATCTACTGTGAATTGCTTTGCATTGCCGTCTTGGTCTCTGCCGCCGCCAGATGCAGCAGGAGTGGTAGTGTCCTCTGGCGGCCGTGGGCTGCCAATGGCAGCTAGTCCTGGCAGATTTCTGCGTTGCCGTTCAGAATTTATTCTATCCCACACCAGGGAATCTGTGCCAGTGTATGTTAATTTTTCGTCAGGGGTACTGGCATAGAAATTTGCCTCAATTGTCTCAGCTTGTTTACGGAATTGATCTATGTTGAATGAAAAAGATGC
>Ga0222712_10003297_pt1 | contig 17681 bp, 12 predicted proteins | sample C33_657DmetaG_FD_165043 | JGI IMG/M metagenome (GOLD analysis project Ga0222712, IMG submission 165043) | Estuarine water microbial communities from San Francisco Bay, California, United States - C33_657D | ecosystem: Environmental > Aquatic > Marine > Unclassified | place: USA: California...
TAATTCATCTGGTATTTTTATTTTTTTTATATTATTGATACTTGAACCAATAGATAAAATCAAACTATTATCTTTTTTAAAGATAACTGAATGATTATAATCCCATCCAGTTGAAGTATCTAATCTTTTTATAATCAATAATTTATCTTCAATTTCAAAACTAAATGTATCTTTATATGGACACAATGATAATGATACTATATATTTTTCTTTTAATAATTCATCTGGTATTTCTACCTTTTTTATATTATTAATACTAGAACCAATAAATAGGACAATACTATCATTCATTGGTTGTATTTTTTTAAAAATTACATAATGTGAATAATTCCAACCTAATGAATTATCTAATCTTTTAGCAACTAGTTTTTTATCTTCAATTTTAAAAGAAAAACTATCCTTCCATTTATTTTTCTCTAATTCTATATTATAATAGTCATCTAATAAAAATTCTGGTATATTGATTTTTTTAATATTATCATTACTTGATCCTAATAGAATTCGAACTTCATTAAGATCTGTTTGTGAAAAAGGATAATAATCTATGTTATAATCCCTGAATTTTCTATTATTTGGAAAATCTAAATTTTCTATTAATATTTGTTTTTTATTTAATGTTGGCTCAATTAAAAATTTTTTATTTATATATGTAAATTCAATCTCTTCTGGATATTTTTTATCAAATTTATAATGATAATTATTTGCATGAATATGTATTAAATAAAAATTATTATTTAATTTTTCAAAACATTTAATTTTTTCTTCCCATGTATATTTATCATTCATATATATACCATGTAATTCTAGTGTGATTTGCGCAATATTACTTAATTGATTATCAGTTAATGTAAATAACCAAGGATATTCATCACTTTCTATATCCATTTTTATAAATATATTTTTATAAGTATCTAGTAAATCATGTAAATTTGTTATTTTTTCATTATTAATATCTCCTATATTTTTATTTATAAAGGTTATATCTTTTGTATACTCCCATGGATAATCTTTTATAGTTCCATCAAATGCAAAACAATTATTTTTATTCATGTTATATTTACTAATAAAGTCTCTACTAAAACTCTCTTCCATTGAAATACCTGCTGATATGTAACAATCATAAATATTATTTAAGTCACCTATTACATATCCACCATCATAATTTCTTCCTAATCTTATTTTATTATCAAAATTATAAACTTTAAATAATTCTGATTCATATTTTTCAATATTAGATAACTTAATTTGATGTTTTGTTACCTCATCTATAGTGGTACAATTTATATTTTTTAATAATTTTTTAAAATCAATTGACCACATATTATTATTATAAATATTAATTAAATCACATTGTTTTTCATTATAAATGTTTTTTTCAATCCATAATTGTTCATAATGTTTTACATTTACATTTCTTTGCTCCATTCTATATTCTTTATAATGTTCACAAACAATTTCATCATTTGATAAACGAATTGTTTCACTATATTTTGGACCATAATGGATAAGACTTAAACATGGCTTATCTTCAGAAGTTTCAAAAATTTTTCCTATAAGAAGTGGACCAGTTATAGAATATGGAGTTCTTCCATAATATTTTATTGTAACATTATATACAATATTAATTATACTTTTTAATAATATTGGATTATTTTTTTTACAAATCATAAAAGCATTATAAATTCCAATTCTTTTTTCATTATGTTCTAAATAACCTGCATTGGCAAAATATTCTTTATTCATAAATCTATTTAAGTTATATCCTTCACAAAATTGTAATTTTATATCCATATAAACACCACCATGTATATATAATACACATAATCTCCATAAATCAGCTTTATATGCACCAGGTATTAATGCATCGTAAGCTAAAAGAACTTCAATTGGAAAATATTTTTTTATAAATTCATAACAATCATTATCGTCAAATAAATTGTGTTCAAAGTTAGGATGTTCATTTTTTAATTTATCTACACATTCTTTCATCTTTTCCGGTAAATCTTTGGTTTTCCATGTTTGCCATATTTTAAATGGTATTGGATTAAGAGAATCATTAATTAATACAGGAATATTTGTATCAGTTGAATACCAACCACCTTTTCCATTATGAATATTAAGAACTGTTTTAAAAACATATTCATAATTATTTGCTAATTTATACATATCAAACATATCAGCTGCTCTATTTCTAATGTAATTACGATCAAATTTACCATCTAATACCATTTTAATTCCATATACATAATCTGCAAGCGTATGACCTCTTAATCCTGTCTTAAATTGCTCAACAGTTTCTACCATGCCACCCCAATCTGAACAAATAACCGGTGTCCCACATAATTGAGCTTCTACAGCTACACCACAAAAAGGTTCTAAATATTTACTGATACATAATACAGCTATACAACTACCGAGATAATCTGAACGTTCTTTTCCATGTATAGGAGACTTATATTTTATATTTGGATGTTTTAAGAAAGGTGTAGGATCACCAGATCCACACAAAATAAATTCTATATTTGGAAATAATTTTGCTAATTCTACAATTATACTGCATCCTTTATGACCACCAAGTCTACCTAAAAAACCAATTTTTAATGGTGTTGGATTTAAAGAGAGTGTAAATTCATTTATATCAAAATAATTTGGTATTACAAATGAATAATTAGATGGATCTTTATCTTGAAGACCTAAATCATTTGAAAGCCAAGCATACGATTCATAAATTCTATATTGCTGTTTTGGATTTTTATATCCTATTCCTGTTTCAATCGCAACACAATTTAATCCTTCCATTGATGGATTATGTGTGCTTGCTAAGGGTAAACAAACAATATCTGTACTTAAACTACGATAATTTTCTTTTAATTTAATTTTTAATCGTTTATTAAATTCTATGATTAATGGTGATGATAAATTCCACAATGGTGCAATTGGTTCAGCAGGATCATAATGTTTTTTTCTTGCTTCATCAATTGAAATATTGGGAAATGCAAATTGAAAAGACTTAATTCTTAAATCAGTCCATTCTTCTTTTGTCATTAAATCAATTTGAACATTTGCTCCAGATTCTGAAGTTTCGATACCATAATGATATACCTCAAATCCACGGCTTCTTAACATAGGTGAAAAACGTTTTACTTTTCCACAATATGCATCATGACTATATTCATCAGTTGTTATAGTATATGGTACTGCTGGAATATGAAGACGAATATTATTATTATTCATATAAGAATAATAATAACATTTATTTATATTAATCATTTTTAGTTAAAAGTCTAATATGTTCATCGGTAGAATACCAACCCTTTCTTCCATTATGAATATCAAGTATTGATTTAAAAATATAATCATAATTATTAGCTAATTTATACATATCATATAATTTTACCGCCCTCTCTCTAATATAACTACGATTAAATTTACCATCTAATGCCATTTGAAGACCATAACAATAATCTGCTAATGTATGTCCTCTAAGTCCTGTTTTAAATTGTTCAACTGTTTCAACCATACCACCCCAATCTGATGCTATAACTGGTGTTCCACATAATTGTGCCTCTACTGGCCCACATCCAAATGGTTCACAATATTTAGCAAAATGTAAAAAAGCAGTTAAATCACCAAGAAATTCTGATCGTTCTTTTCCATGAATTGGTGGTTTATATATAATATTTGGAGCATTTGGAATATTTAAATAAGGACTAGGATCACCAGATCCACATAAAATAAATTGTACATTTGGAAATCTTTTAGCAATTTCTACTATTATATAACATCCTTTTTGTCCTGTAATTCTTCCAAGAAAACCTACTTTTAATGGAGATGGTGTAATAGAAAATTTAAAATCTTCTACATTAAATGCATGTGGAACAACAAACCAGTAATTATTTGGTTCTTTTTTTTCTAAACCTAATGTTTTTGATAACCATGAATATGATTCAAAAATTCTGTAATTTAAATAAGAACCATTATGACCAATACCAAATTCTACTACAACACAGTTTAATCCATTTAATGCTTCCTGATAAGATCTACCGAGGGGTAAACAAATAATGTCTGTTGCTTGTTCTCTATAATTTTCTTGCAATTTAGTACGCAAACGTTTATTAAATTCTTTATGCAGAGGAGAAGACCAATTTGATAATTCATTAACATTAACTGTAGGATCATTGTTTCTTTTTATAGCATCTTCGCGAGATAATTCTGGTTTTAACCAAAGAATTGTTTGAATTTTTAATTCAGTCCATTCGTCAACAGTAAACAATTCTATATCTTTATTAGCACCGGATTCAGATGTTTCAATTCCATAATGATATACTTCGTAACCAAGACTTCTCATCATAGGTGAAAAACGTTTTACTTTTCCAGTAAAGGCATCATGACTATATTCATCTCTTGTTATTGTATAAGGTATTGCAGGTAAATGAAGCCTTATATTTGTATTCATAATACATTATTACTCTTATTTATTTAAATAGTATTTTAAAATAAATAAAAGATCAAATATTAGCAATATTTATATTTTAAGTAAACATATTATCACCCAAGTTTGGTTTAATATCATTCAATAAAATATCAATATGTTTTTTTGTTAATTTTAATGGAAACTTTAAGTGATCTATTTTAAATGTCCAATCTAAAACACCATATGATCCATTTATATCAATCGAAGTTTTTAATATATCAAGTCTTTTTGATATAGTATCAATATTTCTTTTTAATTCTCTTATACCTCTATCTGTTTTTTTATTTTTTAATATGATATATTCTAAAATTGGATCATCAAATATTACTTCATTATCTAGTCCATATTCATTTAACTTTTTTGGTATAATTATATTTTTACAAATTTCAATCTTTTGTGTTACACCATATCCATCTACATCAACTACATATAATCTATTTCTTAATATAGGATTCATATTATCAATATTATTCATTGAACATATAAACCAAATATTACTTAAATCTATCGGAATATCAGATATATATTTATCATAAAATATATTATTTTGTGTATTATCTAATATGTGAATTAGTTGATTTACTACTTCAATACCTTCAATGGAATCACTAATTTTATCTATTTCATCGAAAAATATAATACCGTTATTGCAATTCATTTTAATTAATGCATCAACTATTATTCCTTGTTTTGAACCAATATATGTATTAGAGAAGCCATCTAAAAACGAACCATCTTTAATACCACCTAATGAAATATGATAAAATGGTAATTTTAATGATTCAGCCATTTTATGAATTATTTTTGTTTTACCAACACCCGCACATCCAACTAATGATAAGATTAATTCACTCTTTCTCTTTTTAATAAATCTATTAATTATTTGTAACATTAATTCCTCTTTTACATTTTTCATTCCAAATAATTCATTATCTAATTTTTTTTTTATTTGTTTTAAAAAATCATTTGTATTAGTAATATCTAATGTAGCTGATTTTTTAAATGGAATATTTAAAACTTGTAATATCCAACTTTTTAATTTAAAATATTCCACATCTTTTTCTTTCATCTCATCTAACATTTTATATTTATCATATAATATAGACTTATATTGATCATCAATATCTGCTTTTATTATTTTTTCTTTTAAATTAAATGAAATCTTATTAATTGATTCTAATTTTTTAACTTCCATTTCAAATTTTTCTTTACTTTTTATTTCTTCTGGTGTCATATTTTGTATTTTTGTAATATCTTCTTTTAATATATCACGATATTTAATATATTCTTCTAAATTATTTTCATTATTTTTCATAATACAGTATTTTTCAACTAATTTAACTTTATCAATTTCACTAATATGATTTAATGATAATATATTATCAATTGTTACTGTTTTATCATATAGATGCAGTTTAATTTTATTAAATAATTCAGTCATCTGTTTATTTTCTTTTTTTGTTTTATTTCCTAACATTACATTATCAGCTTCTAAATCTAATTCTCCTAAATTATACATATGACATTTTTCATCAAAATTTTCTATCTTTTCATTTTCTAAATCAGATCCTTCACTATTTGATCTTTTTCGGGATTTTATTTTATCATCCTTCTTGTCTTTATTTAGTATAGAATCAATAAGATCATTATCTTCTGAGAATTTTCTTCTTTTACTCATTTTTTAACTAATATATTAATTATTTCTTATATATTAAAATCAAGATTTAAAAATTGAATTAATTATCTAATAATTATAAAATTATATTCATTATATATAAATGGGATGTTTTCAATCAAAAAATGATTTGAGTATAAATAAAAATGTTCCATCTTATGGTTTTCCAAAAAGTCCAAAAAGTCCAATTAATGAAGATCCATTAACTCCAAATAATACTCCAATATTAAATACAAATGAATATTCAAAACCAAATTTAAGAATTAGAATACCAAATGATAATATAATTAATAAAACAAATAAATATAGATATTCAGATGATGAAACATATAGTTTAATTTGTAATTTTTAAACTTTCATTTTTCTAACTACATTTAATATATCATACATTATTTTACAATCAACTTCATTATATTTAATTAAATCATCAAAACCTGTATTTATATTTTTAAAGTATTTATTATATGCAATACTATTAATTTTATTATCTCCTAAAATATCACTATTCCAATATGTATCAATTAATTTATTTTTATACATACCTTTACCAATACTTTTTAAAGAATGATTAAAAGCACCTTTTACAGTAATCATATTTTCTTTAAAATACTTATAAAGATCAAACCATTCAATATTATTATTTGATAGTTTTAAGTTATCTATCATTTTATTCATTTGATTTGGTTCAACGGAACTCCAATGATAATATAATGGTTTATATGTAATATTATATTTTTTATTTATTTCTTCAATATAAGATAATAATTGATCATACATTTTTCTTTCTGATTCCTCATCTAATTTATCTAATGTGAAACAATTATATTTCCATTCATTATTAAAACCATATCCTAATCCAATCATATATACATAATTTTTATTATTTTGAATGATTGTTTCAAAGTCAATATAATATTCTAATTTAGATGTATCAAATATATTTTGAGGTGTTGGATCAAGTGATTTAAAAAATATAACTTTATCGCTTTTATCACGATTTGTATTTAATATAGCATCTACATATTCTCCAATTTTTCCATTTAATCCAATTATAGAACTATTTAATTTAGGATCATCCCATGTTTTTATACCAGCTTTAAACGCGCGCATTCTATGTTCTGGTGTTAAATATGATACTAAAGTAAGATCTTTTAGTTCTTCTGCTGATTTTTGTTTAATATGTCTGTATCCTTCATCAGAAGTATTGCACATATTTGGATAAATATTAATATTAGTTGGTGGTTTATGTGTCCAATCAGTTGATGCTTTTAAATCTTGTAACCAATTAATAGCATCTTCTGTTTCCATACAAATATAATCATCTTTTGTAGAAAAATCAATAATTCCTAATTTATCATTAAATTGATAAGATTCTTCTGTAATTTTTTGTTTATTTACAGTTTTATCCATCTTCCATCCTTTACCCATAATAAAAGCTTTAGTTGTTTTTAGATCTTGCATATATTTTAAAGCTTCATTATATACATGTAATTGAAATTTAAATGGTTTTACATGTAAATTATTTCTTAATGTTACATTATCAACATTAAATTGTAATTTAGAATTTTTTATATCAATTGCATAATAAAAATGATTATGAGGAAATATAGATTTAAATTTATCTATTTCATATGTTTTATTAGTTATTTCATTAATAAAATCATCTCTTACTAATAAATCTACGCTTCCTAATGTTTTATTTTCAGGATTTTGCAAAACTGCTTGATATATTAGAGGAATTCCTTTATACATTGCTTTAAATGTTTTAATACACATTTCTTTATCACGTGCCATATAGGATTCACCAATTTTGATTATATTATTAGTATATTTTTCTTCTAAAAATTTAATAACCCTTTCTTCAAATTCATTTCCTTCTTGAAATTTTATATTTAAAAATTCATTAAAACTATCTTTTCGTGGTCTTTTATCAAAAGTTAAATAATATGGTTTTAATTTAGTTGGATTATCATCATAGTTAGTTATATTATATTCATTATAATAATCTAAACATCTATCATTTAATGCACTATTTCTTGTTTTTGAAGCAGATACCCATTGTTCATCAATATTATAATTAAATTTCTTTTTAATTAAAGATTCAAGTAAATCATCATCTGAATTTCTTTTTCTTTTTCCAGTTTCTGTTTTTGACATTGATCGTGATATATTTTTTATTGATGTATTTAAATTATTTGTATCAAATATATGACATTCACATTCATATAAATTTGTATAATGTAATATTGTATTTATATATTCAATGTATTTTGAATCAATTTCATTATTAAGGGAAACATGATAATCAACAAGTTTATTATTATTAATACCATATATTTCATAATTATCATTTTGAATTATAATATATTTATATAATCTATTTATAGATGATATTTTAATATTATTATTAAATTTTCTTACTAAATTAACATTTGGTGTAATATCTTTGCACTTAGATAATATTAAGTCTATGCGTCTGTTATAGATTGCTTGAACTAGTGACATTATATAATTATATGAAATAATATATTAATATTATTTTATATCAATTTTTTAAATGGATTAACATCATACATTTATTAAATAATCTTTTTTAGATAACTATCTATTTGTTTATTTAATAATTCTACTTTATTTTCTATATTAGTAATATCATTATCTAATTCAATAATTAAATCATTTGTATTTTCAATATCATATTCACTATTATTTAATACATTTTCAATTAATGATTGTTTATGTTTATTAAGTTCATTGATCTTATTTTCTGAATTTTTTTTATTAATAATTACGTTTATAATAAGATATAAATATTCAAAATATTCTGGTGATAGCATATTATTAATTGTATCTAATTCTCGCTTTAAATATTTTTTTTCATTTATATTTATTGTATCATTATAGGAATCATTAAAATTTTTAATAAATGGATTATTTTTAATATCATTTATAAATTGAATAAATACCTTTATAAATTTTAGTAAAATTCTATCATCATTATTAATTAAAATAATAATATCAATTAACTCTTCAATATATAAATCTGTATTATCATTTTGAAGTGATTCAATAATTTGTTTTATCTGATTTATTTCAATAAATAAATTTTCAATAAATTCTATTAAATCAATACCTTCAATATTATATTTTTGAATATCATTATAAATATTACATATATTTATAATATGTAATTTATATTTATCTATATTATCATTATTTTCAATAGTTTTATCAAAAATATTTAATATATTTAATATTTTTTCATTTTCATTTTTAAACAATAAATTAATATTTTCATCTAATGAATTATCATTATTAATTAATTCATATATTTTATTTCGAATAATTGCAATTATTGTTAATGCATTTATTAATTCATCTTTTTCTAATATTATATCATCGTCTATATTTTTATTTAAAACTAACAAATAAATTTTATTTAATAATGTTTCAATATATCTACTTCTATTTATTAATTCATTTTTAGATATATTAATTATTTCATTAATTTTATTATAAATTTTTATTAATTTTGGAGAATCTTTATTAATATATATAAATATATCATCTAATATATAAATTGATTGTAATAAATTATCTTTATTCAGTAATTGTAATTTATTATAAATAAAATTATTATCAAATTCTAAATTTGTATTACTTAATAGTATTCGATTATTGACATATTTATAATCTTGATTAAAAATATTAATTGATTTTGCAATTATTATTCGATTATCATTAACATAATCTGAAATTAATACATCATTTAAACAATTATATAAAATTAAACAAATATTTTTATTTTCTATACTATCAATAAAATTATTATCATTATTTAAAATAAAATAATCTATACAAAATTGATATTTTTTGATATTGCTATTATTTAATATTTCATTTAGTAAGAATATTTTTATAGGTATTGATTTTTCTTTATAAATATCTATATTATTTGTAAGTATTATTTCTTCAATACTCATTGATAATTTATTATTTATTTTAATTAACTAATTTAAACATTAAAAAATTGATTTTATCATGATATACGATTAAAGTGATATAGATATTATATAAAAAATGGATACTTATTTAGATTATAATATTCAACAAAATATGACATCATATTTTTCAAATGTAACTATTACTGGAAATCCTCAAATTGATAAATTTGTAGTTGTTCAACTTGCTCTTCAAGTAACATCAATATTTACATCATTTTTAGGATATTCTGCAATAATAATTCCATTTATGTTTAAATTACCGTTCTATATGCCAGATTTTCTAAAATGGTTATATTTTAAAAATTTTATTACAATTGAAATAGAAGGAGGTATTAAATTATATAAAATAACAACAAATTATATTCGTACTATCCATAAAAATGAAAAAAATAAATTATCAAATACAATTTATTTACTAAATGCAAATAACTCATTTGATTGGATTGATAATATTTTCTATATTATGAAAAAGAAGAAAACAACATATCTTGAAAAGGTAAGAGATACTGTTGCAGAAGCATGTTATGTTAAAAAATATGTTAAATTTGAAAATGTTACTATTTATTTAGAATATGATGTTAATACAATGTCACACGAGTATGATAGTTATAAACCAATTTATGTTTATTTTAATTATTGGTATTGTAATAAAGAATTTATTGATAAATTTTTCAAGCATATTAAAATTCAAACAGTTATGTCTGATAATAAAGACAGTGATAAACTAATGCTAAAATATGCAAAAGTACTAAAGGATGATGACTATGTTGAATATGCAATAAAGTATATACCAAAAAGATCACTAGATTCTGTTTATTTAAATAATGATACAAAAACAAAACTATTAAATGATATTCAAAAGTTTAAATCAATGGAACCCTTTTATAAAGATCATTCAATTTCTTATAAACGTGGATATTTACTAATTGGTCCACCAGGTACTGGTAAAACATCTATTATTAAAGCGATTGCATCACATTTTGATTATACTATAATTGTTGTTAATTTAAATCACTTTAATGATGATAATATTAATCATATTTTTGCAGACATGAATGATGGCGATAAAACAAAAATATATTTATTTGATGATTTTGATGGATGTGTATTATTTGATGAAAGAAATACAGATATCATTGTAAATACTGGAACTAAAAAAGATCGTAATAATAAACTAAGTTATACTGGATTTATTAATGCACTTTCTGGAATTAATGATTGTGTAAATGGCAGTTTTATGTTCTTTACAACAAATCATATGGAAAAAATTCCTAAAAATATGCTTCGTCCAGGTAGAATTGATATGACAATTGAAATTGGATATGCAGAAGGAAATCAATTTACAGAAATGGTAAATGATTTTTATAAAAATGACGATGATTTACTAAAAGATAAATTAATTGACAAATTAAAAAAGAATGAAAAGAATATGACAATTGCTATAATTCAAGATTATTTCATTCGATTTAGAGATATTAATGAGGCAATTAGTAATATAGAAGAATTGTATTAATTTATTTATATATTTATTTATTATAATGAAAATATTTATTTTATTTCCTACACAATTATTTAAAGATGTTACTGATTTTAAAGAAGCAGATGAAATATTTTTAATTGAAGAACCTTTATATTTTACTGCTTATAAATTTCACAAATTAAAATTAGCATTTCATAGGGCAACTATGAAAAAATATGAAGATTATCTTAAAGATAAAAAGTTTAAAGTATCTTATTTTGAATTCAATGATAATTATTTATCACATTTAAAAAATAAAGATGTATTATTGTATGATCCAGTTGATAAAGATTTATTAAAAAAAATTAATTCAAATGCTAAAAAATATAATTATACAGTAGATCTTTTAGAAACTCTTTCTTTTATTACAACTTATGATGATTTAGAACAATATAATAAAAAAGTTTCTGGTAAGAAATTCATGCACGATTCTTCATTCTATAGATGGCAAAGACAGAGATTAGAAATATTAACACCAATTGGATCTAAATATAAGTTATCATATGATGATGAGAATAGACTTGCATTTCCAGATAAACAAAAAGATGTTTTTAATCCTCATGATCAAAAAGGATCATATATTGTAGAAGCTAAGAAATATGTTGAGAAACATTTTAAAGATAATTGGGGATCATTAGAAAATTTTATTTATCCAATTGACCATTCTGGAGCTGATAGATGGTTAAATGATTTTATTAAACATCGATTTAAATTATTTGGTAAATTTGAAGATGCAATACATTCTGATATAAATTTTGGTTATCATTCCGTATTATCACCTCTTTTAAATATTGGTTTATTAACAGATAAAGATATATTAGACAAAGTATTACCTTTAAAATCACATATTCCTATTAATTCTTTTGAAGGTTATATTAGACAAGTAATTGGATGGAAACAAAGTATGAGATATTTATATGAATTTCATTTTGATAAATTTAATGGAACCAATTTTTTAAAACATAATACAAAAATTTCAAGAAGATTTTGGGATGCCACAACAGGTATTCCACCAATAGATGATTGTATTAATAAGGTTAAAGATATTGGATATCTTCATCATATAGAAAGATTAATGGTAATGGGCCAATTCTTTTTATTAACAATGACTAAACCAAATGATGTATTTGATTGGTATATATCTCTTGTTAGTATGGATGCATATCAATGGGTTATGTATCCAAATATTTATGGAATGATTATGTATGCTGATAATGGATTTATGATGTCAAGACCTTATTTTTCAAGTAGTAATTACATAAAAAAAATGAGTAATTATAAAAAAAATGATAGTGTTGTAAAATTAAAAGATGGTAATGAGTATAAATGGTATGATATATGGGATGCATTATATTATAATTTTATAGATAAACACTATAATATATTAAAAAAAATATATGCTACTGCTAGAAATACATATCATTGGGATAATAAAGAAAAAGAAGAAAAATCTAGATTACTAAAATTAGCTAAATTATACTTAGATTATTTATAATTACCAAGCACTATTATCAATATATGCTCGACGATTCATAAGGTAAGTTGTTTCAGGTGAAAATGGCGAATTATTTAGATCAAGTGGATGTCCTAGATAAGGAGCAATATAATTATTACCATATCTTAGTTTATCTGTATATGCACAAATAAAATGTACCGCTTTACGTAGATATTCTACATCTTTTGTTTTATTGTATTCATTTTTTGCTCTACGGAGTCCATAATATTCATTTTTTGATACCATTTCTCTATATTCAAGATTGAATAGTTGATTTTGTTCAGTAATTATTTTTTGTTCAATTATAGAAATTTGATCAATTAAATTAGAAACATCTATATCAAGTTTTTTATTCATATCATTCATTACTTTAAAGTCTTTTTTTTCAGTATCAGAAACTTTACTGTCTTTGTCTTGCATCTTTTTAACAATATTATTAATACGCTCTATATTTTTATCCATTTTTTCTCGCGATTCATCAATTTGCATTTTAATTTTTTTTAGTTCACCTTCATCATTTTTAATTAAGTTACGAAGGCATCCTAGTTCAGTTTCATACCAAACAAACGGTTCGCGGTATAGATTCATATCACTTCGAGTTGAATCAACCACAATTGAATTAACAATTAATTCATATGCACCAGTTGGTTTAGATTCTGCAACATGTTCTTCATAAGAACGGTTATCAATATAAGACATATTTGTAGTCATTTTATAATTAGTATTTAATAATATATTATTAAATCTTAGTTATTTCAATTTTATTTGATATCATATATACATTATAAATTAATATTTTTAAACAAGTTTTGCTACATATGGGTTATCAATTAGAATATCTTCCATATCTTCTTCTTCAAGAACACGAACAAGTAGCATTGTATAACCATTCTTTTTTAGATATTCAATAAATTTTCTAAATACTGGTGGATTTTCAATATATTTTAATACATCTTCCTTAAGCATATCAAAATCATAATCATCTTTAAATTCAGATTTAGGTACTTCTTCTACATCAATTGTTTTTTCTTCTTGTGGAAGTTTTTCTGCTTCTTCAGCTTGTTTTACAAGACGGATACATTCATTAAATCGATCATCAACCATTTCTGTTGCATTTGGATATCTATTTAGTGAGTCCTTGCGACCAATTTCAATTACATCATAAATTGTTTCACCAGCATTATTCTTATGGTGAATATTTGCTCCACGATTAATTAGATAACTCATACTCACATCACTACCAAAGTACGCTGCATCAAATAGACATGTATTACCAGAAAGAGTTGATGATACAGCATTTGAATAAATTGTATAATCTTTTACACTATCTATAATTGATGCAATAATTTCATGTTTATTTTGCTTACATGACTTATGAATAATATAAATATTTAGTCTTTTTCTCCAATCAATTTTATCAGGATTTTTATCAGACTTATATTTAACAAATCCATTAATTTTTCTATTTAAATCTCGAATCTTTTCATATACTGAAACTGATGAAAATAGAATGCTATCTAATTCTGCACGAACACCTTTTGGAACATAATTTTCATTTAGTTCTGTTGATGGAATTCTTGGACTTGATTCCTTAGAGGATACACTTTTGGGTTTATTATTCTTATTTCGAACACTTTCCCATTCAATAACATTAGAACTAGTAGAATTGTTCTTTAGCATTTTAATTATATCTTTAATGAATCATTATATAATACATATAATAATCAATTTTTTTAGTTTAAATATATAGAATAAAAAATATATTAGATATATGAATAATAAAAAAAATCATATTCTTAATAAAAAAGATGATAGCACTAGCTTAGATTCATCTACAGAATCATCTACAGAATGTAATAGTTCATCTTATAATTCATCAAGTACAGATTCAAGTGATGCTGATTATAGTAAGAATGGAGATGAATTTGAAGGTGAAGTAATTAACAATCAATATATCTTATTATATAAGATTGGATGGGGATCATTCTCTTCTGTTTGGTTAACATATGATATTATAGATGATCTATTTTATGCAATAAAAATACAAACACCTGGAGATTATGATGAAGGATTAAGAGAATTAAAAATATACGATATGATTGAAAAAATATGTAAACAAAAAAAAGATATAGATACATTAATGACAATAAAAAGAAATTTTATATATCAAAAAGGTGATGATAAATATGTTTGTATGGTTATGAATTTAATGGCAGGCTCATTATACGATGTATTAAAAACATCAAAATATAATGATGGATTACCAGAAGAATCTGTAAATAAAGTTGAACAACAATTATTTTCAGCTATTTATGTATTACATAGTTGTGGAATCATTCATACTGATATTAAACCAGAAAATATATTGGTATGTGGAGTAAATAAAAAGTATCAAAATATAATTGATAAATTTAATAAATTAAAATTAAAACAAAAATTTGATGAAAATATTAATGATATAAAATCTCAATATAATTTAAATAATAAAAATCAAAAAAATAAATTTAAACAAGATAAATATTTAATATTAATAGAATTAAATAAATTTATACATGAATTAATTGATTTTGAAACAATATTATCAGATAGAACAAGTGATTTATTTACAGAGGATCAAATAAATAATATTAAAATTAAATTAGCAGATTTTGGATCAATTCAATATGAAAAAGAAATGATAAAAGATCGATGGTATCCAGAAGTTACTACTAGATATTATAGAGATCCAAGAGTAGTATTAGGTTTAAAATATGATAAAACAATAGATATACATTCAGCTAAATCATCAATATATGAAATTAAACATGGAAAAATTCAGTATAATCCTGATTTATTAAAAGAGGATGATGAAGAAAATAATTATTCAACTGATTATTATCATGTTTTATTATTTATTAAAGATGGATTAATTAAAACTGACTGGTTAAAAGCATGTAAAAAAGATAAATTAAAAGATGAGATTAAACATCTTTTAAAAAAGATAAAATAAAGAAAATCATAAATAGTAATATTACTTAATTCGAATACGCTTATGAGATGTCTTAATATGCTCATTAAGATCATTCATTGTTTCATTGTTGATTGTAAAATCAACATTTTGAGAAACATAATGTGTCTCCGTATAAATATTATTACTATCATACTTTGCATAATTATCAAAATATGGGCAGCGATCAGTTGAGATTTCCCAACTAATACGTTTTGGATTAACTGTGTGAGATGAGCCAAGAACCATTGTGTGTGTATAGGGAAACTAATAGAACTATCTATGCAATAAATTTTCAATTTTTTTTAATACTTAATATCAATATTTATGTTTAAATTTTTATTTTTTTATATATAATATATAATATGAGTGAAAAGATATTAGTTTTCTGTGATGGTTCATCATTAAATAATAACTCTAAAAAAGAAGATCGTATAGGAGGAATTGGTGTTTTTTTTGGAGATGATGATGTTCGTAATATATCCGAAGTTATTACATTAGAAAAAATAACAAATCAAGTTGCAGAATTATTAGCATGCATAAAAGCATTATATATATTGAAAAATGATAATTTTAAAGGATTTGTATATATATATACTGATAGTTCTTATGTGATAAATTGCATGATATCTTATTGTAAAAAATGGGAAAAACAAGGATGGGTTAAAGAAGATAAAACACAAATAGAAAATTTAGAATTAATAAAAGAATTATATAATTTAACAAAAACTATGAAAGTTATTTACAAACATGTAAAAGCACATACCGATGCTCCAAAAGATAAAAATACCGAACAATTTAAAATATGGTATGGTAATTATATGGCAGATGCATTAGCAACTAATGCATCAAAATCTGTTATTAAAAAGAAAGAAGTAAAAAAATAGTTAAAAAAATAAACGAATATATTTAAAGTTTAATTAATATTAATTTAATATTAATTATGGAAAATGAATTTATAAATTTTAATATTAATGATGATTATTTATTTGATATTAAAATAATAAATCTATCAAGTAGATCTGAATTATTTAATATTAGTGATTCGTATGATAACATAATTATTTGTATAAATTCACTAAAATTAAATAATAAATTTATAAAAATTACAAAGGATCAATTATTAAATAATGAATATGATTTTATTCAATTACAATATAATGCAAATTTAGATGAATTTAACAAAAATATAAGATCATCAAATATTTTTAATACTGAAATTTCAGATGAATCTGATGTATTTTTATTAAAAAATAATACATTATCAAAAATTATTGAAGGTAAAACAGATGATATTAAATATGCTAAATTAAATAAACCTATGTTTATAAATAGTTTAGATATTAATTGGTATTATTATTATAATTTTATTAATTCACTTGATAAAGTATATTGCTTACATTTAAATAAAGATTATAATCGTTTAAATGCAATGATTGAAATATGTAATATGTTAAATCAAACACCATCGGAATTTTTTTATGATGGAATATTGGGTTATTTTTTACCATCTTCAGATAATTTAATC
>Ga0222712_10003298_pt1 | contig 17678 bp, 24 predicted proteins | sample C33_657DmetaG_FD_165043 | JGI IMG/M metagenome (GOLD analysis project Ga0222712, IMG submission 165043) | Estuarine water microbial communities from San Francisco Bay, California, United States - C33_657D | ecosystem: Environmental > Aquatic > Marine > Unclassified | place: USA: California...
ATCAACAGCGCCTTGCCGGCGCGGCTGTCGCCCGGCTTCCAAAGAAGGCTTGAATGGCCGTTTTTACAAAAACCCTACAATTCCCGAAAAAGGTAATGAAATCATGCGCGCCATATTCGTCATGATTAAGCCACCCTACTGATTATTCGACCTTTTTTCTTACAATCGGATTGGTTGTCGCTTTCTTATTCTTGGAATGTTCTGCACAAAAAAGCCGATCTTTCACACCAAGCGTAATGAAATGATTACCGACACACCGCCCCGCACTGAAACGCGCGGCGGCCCGATAATTTCGCCGAATTTCGCCGAAATCCGCCGCGAGATTTGAAGCGCCCGGTTTCTGCGGGTTTCCGCCGGTAGTTCTCGCCAATTCGCGCCGTAATGTCGCGGCGGCGAGAATAGCCGCCTTGGCGGTGTGGTTGGTTTATACCAACTGATAACAGAACCATTTTGCTGACATTAGGAATATGGTTAATATTTAATTCTTGACGACTGAGTGGATCACTCAGTAGGGTTCAGTGTGATCACGGTTTGCGAAACTTACGCCTTCCGGCGGCATGCAAAAGAGGCAGGCATGTCGGATGGCGAAATTGAACAGCTGGTCGATTATCTTGCTGAAAATCCCATGGCTGGGGATGAGATGGCCGGCACCGGCGGTTGTCGGAAACTTCGCGTCGCGGGTCGTGGCAAAGGTAAGAGCGGCGGTTATCGTACCATCACCTTCTATTCTGGGCTCGATCTGCCTGTGTTTCTGATCACGGTGTTTTCAAAAGGAGAACGCGCCAATCTTTCAAAAGACGAAAGAAATGCGCTCCAAAGTATGACAAAGGATTTAGTGGCCGCTTACGCTGCGCGAGTTGTGAAAGTGAGCAAAAGAAAATGAGCAAGAAGGCATTCGATAAGATCGCAGAAGGTTTAACGGAAGCAGCGGCTATTGCCCGAGGCGAAGCCGCGCCTGCCGCCTTGCATGTGCCACTCGAAATTGACGTGAAAAGCATTCGAGACAGAACGGGCCTGTCTCAAGAGGCTTTCGCCTCGACTTTTGGCTTTACTGTCTATCAAGTGCGGCAATGGGAACAAGGCCGGCATCGGCCACTGGACGCTATGCGCGCCTATCTGCTCGCCATCAATACCAACCATAAGGTGATCATCCGGCTTCTGCGCGACGCCAGGGCTTCCCGCAAAGCAGCCTAAAGCCTACCGACAAACCGCTCGATTAAACGCCCGATCCCCCGCCATGGCGTCCATCATCTGCGCCAGGGCCGGCGCGGTGCGGAGTTCGTCAGCGGCCTGGCGCTGAAGCGCCGGCGGGAACTCGGTCACACGCGGGCAGGGCCGGTTAGAAACGGCCGCGCCGCAGCCGGTCAGTAGCGCCGTCGCGCTCAGCATCAGCAGCAGCCGCATCGCCTGCCCTCCTTGCCTTTTGTTCGGTTTGCGCCGCCCCAACCTTGGCGGCCTGGGTGCCGCTACGGCGCCCCACAATCCAGGCTGACACCAGCGCCCCTACCAGCAGCAGCGCGGCGCCAATCCAGGCCTGCACGCGTAGCCATATCCAGGACAGCCAGAGCGGCATCAAATGCGGCCCCGGCGCCAAAGGACGAACAGGGTCGCCGCCGTCAGGATCAGCGTGACCCCGACCACCGGGCCAAGGTTGCCCATCGCTCCCATGGCGTCCGAGTGCTGGGCTACCGTGGACAGGACGCCGGCGGCGCCCACCCCAACGGCCGCCTTGCCGGTGCCAGTGGACGTCAGCGCCTGCGCCGTGCTGGCCTGGCCGGCGTCGGGCTGCATTTCCCGGCTGGCGACATAAGCGCCCCGCGCCCAAAGGCCGGCCTCGGCCGCGCGGCGGTTTGCCAGCCCTGGAACGCGGTGGCCTTTCACTCTGTTCCATTTCGCCAGTTCCGCCGGCACGGCCTCATAGTCGCCTGCGTTCAACCGCTTCAAAAGCGTCGAACGCCGCATGGCCATCACGCCGACGTTATAGGTCCAGGACACCAACGCGGCGAACTGGTTCGGCGTCAATTCGACCCGAACAGCATCGTTCACGGCGTTTTGAAACTCCTCGAGGTCAAAGCGCAGCAGCCGCTCGGCCTCGGCCTCGGTGATGCTCATGCCTTCGCGTGCCGTCGCCGTGTGGCCATAACCGATGGTCCAGACGTTGCCGAGATCGCGGTATGCCTCCAGGCGCAGCCCCTCCCATTGCTTAATCAGGGCGATGCCTTCGTCGGTAATACGCATATCAATCCTCTTCTGTTTCGTCGTCTGGAATGTCGGGGAAAAGCGCATCATCGGCGCAGGCCAGCAGGCCCCGCGCGACGGCCTTGGACTGCGGCACCGTGGCCAGTTCCATGCCGTTGTTGCCTTCCCAGACAATCAGGATCACCCGCGCGCCGGCGGCTATGGCTTCCTCGAGGTGGAAGCGCGCAGCTGCGGCAAAGGGGTTGTTCTCGGGCTGCTTACGCTGCGCTGACATGGCGCCCCCCTATGGTGTTGAAAGCCGTTCCGCATTGCGCGCCAGGACGAACCAGGCCTGGCTGGAACCCGTGCGCGCCATTTCTTGCCGGGCGGCTTCCTTGAAAGCGGCCGCAAGTGCGAATTGAACTGCCAGAAAATCGATCTGGCCGCCGTCCATTGCCAAGCTGGTCAGCGCGGCCTGCACGATTGTGTCGCGCTGATTTCGCCAGGTCGCAGCGTCGTGCAACATTGGTGAAATATCAGCCATGGCGTCCTGCCTTGACCCGCACGCGGCCGCAGATCAGTTCGCCACGAAACCAAGCGGCGCCATCTGACACCTCGCAGATTTCGGGCGGCATAAGCGCGCCATCCCGCCAAGTCAGAATCACGAAGCCCTGGTTATGCTGCCCAGGCACGCCGAGCGTATAGTTGAACTGTGGCCAGGCCTTATCAGCCAGCGTGCCGGCCTGGACGCCCCAGATGCGCTTGCCCCACTGGTTCAGCGGCCGCACGTCCAGCGCATGCGTGTGGCCCGAGATAATGGTGCGGCCCGACTTCAAGGCATTGTTAAACGCGCTATGAATGCCGCCGTGCCAACGGTGAACGATGGACAAGTCGCCAATGTCTAGCCGGTAGCACATGGGCCAGTCGGCAAACTGGTCCGCCAACGTAAAGGCGCCCATGCCCTCGAACGCTGCCGCGTGCGCCGCAAGGTGTTTATCCCAGCGGTCATCGTGATTGCCGCGCACCCAGAAGCATTGAGGATCGCCGGCTGCGGCGCGCAGATCGCGCAGATGCGTCTGCGCTGCCGCCAATTCATCCTTAACGCCAGGCTTCTTCACATCGGACCACATAAGCGGCGGATGCCGCGAGACGGCGCCCATATCCACGGCGTCGCCCGCACAAAACAAAAAGCCCGGCTTTAGGTGCCGGGCTATGATAAGGAGGGCTTCATGTGAAATAGATCGAGGCTGTTCCAGGGTTGTCCAATGGCAATCCGAGAACACAATTCCGATGCCATCGCGAATGGGCGGCAGTTCCATGATTAGAGCGGATCGCGGCGCGTTGTTCTCGTCATATGCCACTGGCTCGCGCGCCACGCTCATTTTGGAATGGCGCACGTCCGGCTGCTTTAAGACCTCAATCGCTTTGTGATATCGGTTTCGGATTGTCTCATAAGGCTCGCCGAGTTCTTTGGCGGCGACCTGGATTGACCCGTACTGCGCCACCGCTTTGTGAGCGGCCAGCATATCCACGAACCGGCGCTGCATCGCGTCAGTCCCTATGGATCAGCAGCTTGTCTAGCTTGCGATCCAGGTTGTCGAGGCGGTCCAAGACGCGGCCGATGTCTGCGTGAACGTCCGCCTTGGTGGCGTATTTCTCCGCCAGTGTTTCGCGCGTCCGGGCCAAGCCGACTTCAATCTCGCGCAGCCGGTCAAGCGAACTCTTTAGGAAGAAGGCAAGCGGCGCAATGGCCAGCGTCGTCACCATTTGCCAGATAGTGGTCGGCGTCAGTTCCATCGCTACAACTCCCGCACAAAGAGCCGTACGTTGCGCTCGATCACCCGGCCCGCCGCCGTCGTGATCCGGCAAGTGAGCGTGTAATCTGTGCCGGCGGTGCCGCCGCTTAGCCAGGTCGTGGCGATCCCACTGGCTTGATACTGCGCCCCGGCGGTAAGACCTGCTGGCACCGTCCAGGTTGTGGTGCTGATGGTGTCGGCTGGCGTGGTCAGGTCAAGCTGATCTGTCCAATCCATGGAAAAGTCGAGCGTCTCGGCCGGGTCTTTATCCGGCCAGCGCAAGGCGGCAATGGGCATGGGAAACCTCTCAGGCTGCGACGGTGCGAGGCGGTGCGCCGGCGGAAACTGTGCGGGATGCGCTGCTTACGCTGGCATTTCTAACGCCGGCGCGAACGGTGGCTGTACGGCTGCTCGCTGGCGGACCGATGATAAATGCCTGTGGCGTTTGCCCTGCGACAGATATGGCGCCATGGAAAGGCGCCACCGCTGCCGAGCGCGACACGGCCGGAAGATAGCCAGATGCCGTAAGGCCGCCTGGCAGCACGGCTATAACGGCGCCGCGCGCGACTGTTGGCTGATGACCGGCAACGCTTAGCGCAGCTGCGCCAGGTGCCGCGGTAGCGCCGGCAGAGGCGACTGCCTGGTGCCCTGTTATGCTGACCAGGCCATGTTGCGGCGCCGTGGTTGCCGAGGTGCTGATCGCAGGCGCTTGGCTTGCGGCCGTTAAAGCGCCAAGGGTCGGCGATATGGCGGTGCCGTAGGATACTGTCGGCGCTTGGCCGGTTACTGCTGCGCTGCCAGCACCAACCAGGATAGAAGTGCCCAATGAAATAGAAGGCGCAGCGCCCGCCACAACCATTGCGCCGGCGGCTGGCGCTGCCGTCACCTCAGACAAGACGCTTGGGATGGTGCCTGACGCACTTACTGCGCCAGCGCTTGGCCCCGCGTCAGCGCTGCTTAAAAGGCTTGGCTCGGTGCCGGTTGCTGTAACTGCACTTAGGGCCGGCTGGACCACAACACCAGTCAAGACGATGGGCGCGTGGCCTGAGATGCTAACGGCCGCCGCGCTGACGTTACTATTTGCTAAAGCCGTAACCGTGACCGCACCGCCGGCAAACACACTCCCATCGGTAAGAGGCGTTACCGTCGCGGTTGTAGTGATCGATGGCGCAAGCCCCGTTGTTATTGCTGCGCCTGGTGTCGCGTTGGACGTGACCCCAGAGAATACGCCTGGGTTCTTCCCAATATAGTTAAAAGCAGCGTCGCCAGGCGCCGTCGTCGCACTGCCGGCCGTTGATGGGTGTGCGCCAATGATTGAGGCACTACCGGCGCTAGGCTGAGCATTGGCGTCAACACTGATTGCGATGGATGGCGCAAAGCCGCTGAAGGTTGCGCTGCCGGCAGCCGTTATAACGCCAACAAAGCGCTCTGTAATGCGTGCATCACCGCTTTCGGTAATGCGTCGCGATCCGTCTTCTAATACGCGCCAGCCGTCAGACATTGGCTAACCTCCGCTTCAGGCGGGTGGAACAGGCCAAGTAATTTGCCAAGGAAAACCAGTCTGCGCCGGAACATCGCGCAACGCTTGCCGATAATTTGCCCAAGCGACCGAGTTTATTGGCGCGTCAGCTAATTGCGTCCAGTCAGAAGCGGCAAGGCGCGCATTTCTTTCTGCGCGTACTACACGCCCCTGCTCGGCGGCTTCATGTGCAATATCATCCTGCGTTTTAGCTCGCCACTTTTGCGTTTCAACAATTTCAGTAGGCGTAATTTCAATAGTGCTGCCATTGAAAACATCGCCCTGCGTTTCGATAAACCGCCATGGCAGCCAACCTAAAGGCAGCAATTCATCATCAGAAAGGTTATTTAGCCCGCTGATATTGCGCCAGGAAGAAGGCAGGATAGTCGGCCCCTCTATAATTTGCCCGCCTTTTACATATGCGTAGCGCATCACAACCTCCTACAAAATATGGTCCAAGCGTTGTGTTGTGCGCCCCTTGTCGGGGCGCCCGCCGATAGTTGTTACCTGATCTTCCAGATCATAGGCATGCAGCCCCATCTGGTGCATCGGGAAGACATCAGCCCGCAACATAATGTCCAGCGGACCAGTAATGCCATATTTAATCACATGGGCCAGCATGTTTTTGGCCACAGCCGGGTCAATCGCATAGGCGTGCGCGCGGCAAATAAAATGATAATTTGGCCCCTCAGAAGCATGCGGCGGCGTGGGATAAACACCCCACCCCTGCTCTACCTGCTCCCGCCCGCCAAGATAGCAAATGGAATTGTAGACAGCATGCTGCAGGTAAGGATGAAGCATAACCGCATCATGCTCCAAAATCACCAATGGTTTGTCTTCAACGGCGCACTTGGCCCAAAGGCTGATATGTGACAAAGCGCAGCACACTTCTGGCCGCACAAGATAATGATCTGATATTTTTATCAGCGCCATTATCGGATGGCCGATCAATACCTCCGGTTCTTTTATGCCCTCGCCAGTACCATCATAGGCATCCCAAAACTGGAAGGGCATGCCAACCTTCTGGCAAGAGGCCGCGCAATTTGCCGCCTTTGCCTCAGAAACCTTATGCCCCTTCACGCGGATGATATATGCGCGGTCAACAGCCTGATCGTATTTGCGATACAGCGATTTCACGCCGCCTCCTTCATAGAAGCACGATCCTGCAATTTCTGCCTTACCGCTTGCAGGGGCTGATCCCATTCACCGTACTTGGCTTGGCGGAACAACCGCACACTATCGTACCACGCAGACCGCTCCCCAGGCACTGCCCAAGTATAATAGGGCAGCACAGGCACAATTACCCAGGTTTCAACGCCAAGGGCGGCAGCCATGTGGGCAGTGCTGGTGCAAGAACTGATGAGAATGTCGAGGCCAGCGATGATGCTGGCAGTGTCTTCCCACGTCTTGAGTTGGTCACGCAGGTCAGCGAAGGGCAGACCGTCCACAAGGTTTTCGTCGCGCTGCAAGCTATAGAGCGTAACGCCCGACAGGTTGTGAAGGTCAATAAGGGGCGCAGAAGGAAAGACCCGGTGCTGCTGATGCTCAAATTCAGAACTGCCAGCCCAGCGAATACCAACACGCAGCGTCCCTGGTTTAGCAAACAGCTTGCGCGGCTCGGCAGTCAGATATGGCGCACCAGACAGCGTATTCATTTCATAACCAAGAATGTGCGCCGCAGACATGGCCGGAACCCAGTAATCGTAGTGAACCCGGCTGACGCCTTCATTGTCCACGCAGATAAAGCCATGGCGTGAGAAGATTGCCTTAAGCTCAGGCGCACAGGAAACCAAAACGCGGGCGCCCTTAGCCGCGAAGTCGCGGGCAAAGCGGAAATTCAGGATTTGATCGCCAAAGCCACCTTCACAGCGGAAGAGAAGGGTTTTGCCTTCAAGCGGTTCGTCGCGCCAGATTGGGCCAGGAATGCGGGGAAGCCCGAAGCAATTGATAAAACGCCCGGCATCCATAAGGCTCAAGCCCTTTGAGAGATTGCCGTGGCGCATTTCGTGCCAGCCCAAATTGAAGACAACGCGCGCATCGTCTTGAGGTTGGGCGCGCAGGATGTCTTCCGAAATCTCCGGATGACCGTTAATAGAAGCTGCAAGTGCAATATCTAACGGATGTGCCGTCATAGCGTGAAAGCAGCCCCTTGGCCTGATATAGCGCCCGTTGTAATTTGCGGTTTCCAATTAGTTAACGCGCCAATCTGGATGGGACTGCTTTTGTTAACAGTAGTTCCGTCACCTAGAGCGCCGTTTGTTCCTGCGCCCCACGCCCAAAGGGTACCGTCTGTTTTGATGGCATACGCAGTAGTACCACCCGCATATGCTGTTGCCCATGTAGTTAAGGCACCGACCTGAACAGGGCTGCTTTTTGTGACAACAGTGCCGTCACCAAGTTGGCCTGATGTTCCTAATCCCCATGCCCATAAAGTGCCGTCTGTTTTGGTGGCTACCACAAAATTATTTCCCGCTGAGATAGTGGCCCAATTTGTAAGCGCGCCAACTTGGACCGGGCTGCTTCTAGCAGTTGCAACGCCGATACCTAATTGACCGCCCCCATTTGAGCCCCACCCCCAAAGCGTGCCGTCAGTTTTAATGGCCATACAAAAACCATTTGAGCCACCCGAACCGACTGTTATTGATGCCCATGTTGTGAGGGCGCCAATTTGAACAGGACTGCTTTTTGATATAACAGTGCCATCACCTAAAGCACCATCTGTTCCACTACCCCACGCCCACAATGTACCGTCAGTTTTGATAGCCAAAGCAGTAGCCTGCCCAGCGGATGCAACCTTTGACCAATTGGTGAGCGCGCCTACTTGAATGGGGCTGCTTTTATTAACAACTGTTCCATCACCTAATTGGCCTGTTGTATTTGCGCCCCAAGACCATAACGTCCCATCTGTTTTGATAGCAAAACTTGAAGCATTCCCCGCAGAAACCTTAGACCAAGTTGTAAGGGTGCCAACTTGGGTGGGAGAAGCATATTGATAGAGAACGGTATTTTGGCCGCATTCTCCGCTGGTGTTAAGACCCCAAGCATACAGCGCGCCAGTGCTGGAAATGCCTAATGAATGGGCTGCACTATATGAGGCGCTTGCGTAGCTGCCGACAAGGACCGGAGAAAGCACGTTGCCTTGGTTAAGGCCAAGCTCCCCATATTGATTTATTCCCCAAGACCAAAGAGTACCATCTGTTTTTATGGCATATCCCGCATTGCCACCATTTGAAACTTTTGACCATGTTGTAAGGGCGCCAACTTGGATGGGACTACTTTTATCAATTTGAGTTCCATCGCCAAGCACAAGATTTGCGTTATTTCCCCAGGCCCATAGGGTGCCGTCTGTTTTTGTGGCTAGACTTGTGGCACTATTAGAAGTAACTGTCGCCCAATCGGTAAGCGATCCAATTTGGATGGGGCTGCTTCTATTATCAGTATTTCCGCTACCTAACTGACCAATATTATTAAACCCCCATGCCCACAGAGTGCCATCAGTTTTGACTGCTAAACTGTAGCCCGTAAAATTAGTCGCAGCAAAAATCTGTGCCCATGTTGTAAGCGAACCGATTTGAATAGGGCTACTTCTACTTACAACTGTTCCATTACCTAACTGCCCATAGGTGTTTCTACCCCAAGCCCACAGGGTGCCATCTGTTTTGATTGCCAAAGTATGGTTTTGGCTAGTTGAAACTTTTGACCAATTGGTACGAGCGCCTACTTGGACCGGGCTGCTGTAGGATGCTACATTCCCCACTCCTAATTCTCCATCACCATTATAGCCCCAAGCCCATAACGAACCATCGGTTTTAATAGCCAAAGTACAGGCTTGACCGTTTGTTACTGAGGCCCAAGTAGTAAGAGCGCCTACTTGAATAGGACTACTTTTATTAACAACAGTTCCATCACCAAGTTGCCCACTAGAGTTAAGACCCCAAGCCCACAAGGTTCCATCAGTTTTGATAGCGTGACCAAAATTAGTTCCAGCAGAAATTTTTGACCAAGTGGTGAGCGCGCCAATTTGAATAGGGCTATTTCTGTTAGTAATTGTTCCGTTGCCTAATTGACCGTTAGCTCCATAACCCCAAGACCACAAAGTACCATCTGTTTTGATAGCTAACGCAAAATCACCGCCAAAAGCGCCTCCGGATATTTGCGACCATGTAGTGAGTGCGCCGACTTGTTGCGGTGTTGCCCAATTGATTGCTGTATTGTTTCCGACAGCACCGGCGGTATTGGTGCCCCAAGCGTAGAGGGGAAAGGCGGCGCCGCCAGCAGACGCCCCAGCAGCAGCCAACAATCCGTCACGAACAGCTGGAAGCATTACTTGGAATCCTTCATGCTCATTGCACCGCGCCAAGTGGTGCCGCCATCATTTGTGATGAAAACCAAAATATCAACGCCGCTGGTCGTCAACGTGGGCGCCGTGCCGCTCGGCCAATCAACAGACGCCGGCCAAGTCATGGTATAGGCACCGCCATTGGTAAGCTGAAGCACAAAACCAACAACGCGCGAGGCAGGCGTATTAGAAAACGTCCAAGTCAGATTGCCAGCAGCCGTCTTGGTGAAATAAGTGCCAGCCGTCAGATCAACATCGCTCGCTGATACCGCCACGGCATTCAAGGCAATACCGCCCGACACATCCAATTCAATATTAGATGCGGCGGCAGTGCCCAAACCAAGCTGAGCAAATTGCACCGCGCTAGAAGTGCCCAACCCCAAATTAGTGCGCGCCGTTGCCGCATCGGTAGCGCCAGTGCCACCCAAAGACACCGGCACCGATGACAGTTCTTCAATGGCGCCAGTTCCCGCCGTTGTGCGGCCCAGCATCCGCGCCGTGGTTATTGTGAGGCCGGAATCCGTAACCGCGCCGCTGGTGGCTAAACCAGCGACCAGCTGCGTCCGAGTGGCCTTGCGTGACGTGCCAGCCTGATTCAGTTCGAGTTCATCTGTACCGGCGACCGATGAGGCCGCCGGCAAACCGGAAATCTTTACATCAGGCATAGCGCGCCCCTCTCAGCCATTAAGACAGGGTGAAAATGCCGCTGGCGTTCCAGGTAATTGCCAGCGTGCCATTTGTCGTAGAGACGGTGCTGCCCGTTTCCAGTTCGACATAAGCCAGCAGCAGATCAGTCCCAGCCAGCGAAGCGCCCGCCTTTTTGGCAATGACGGCATATTTCGCGGTTATGGTGGAGGACGTCCAAGACACATCATTGGCGTCGAAGGTCACGGTCCCGCCTGACCGCGTAACGGTAACACCAGCCAATGCAGCGCCGCCTGCGGTGTAGCCTGTCCCGCTGATTTCATTAGCTGAAATATCGCTCCAGGTGTCGTCACTGTTGACCGATGGCGTATAGCCAGAGCCAAGCAGTGCGACCACAAAGCTGTCGGTATCGAGGTCGATAAGCGCCTTTGCGATGTTTTCCTTTGCGGCGCCGTAAAGCGTAACGGTCCCTGCGGCCATGGTGGTTTCTCCAGTTCAGATAGACGCCGAACGCCCCGGCGCGGGCTTCACGCGCCTGGAAATAACCAGGGCGGCGGATTAGGTAGAGCGCCTGTTTCTGGCGCCGTGCGGAGCGCTGCGCGGTATGCACGAGCTTCCTCGCGTTGCTCCGTGGTCAAGTCTGTATCGTCCAACCTGGTCCAGTCGCTGGCGATCAAGAGGCGGTTCCGCTCACGGCGCAGGATCACAAGCGGATCGGGCACCGGCGGTTCAACCTCGACCAGCGCCATCGTGGGTAGGTCAACCCGCCAGCGCGAAGGCTTGACGACCGCCGGCACTTCCATGGCGGCCTGCCCTGCACCTGGCGCGGCTGTGCCGTCCGTGCTGATCACGATCTCGCCGGTGATCGTGGAATAAATAACCCAGGCGCTCACCGCTTTAACTCCAGGATCGTCATGGTCGGATCGCGGAAGCCAGTCTTGGTGCGTGTTGCACCGCCAAAGTTCTGCGCTTTACCTTGCAAAACAAAATTCACGGCGCCCGAGCGGCTGGTGCTATCCAAAAAGGACCAAGTGATGGCTGTTGTCGTGCCGTTTTGGCACACGGAATCAACCTCGCCGCTTTCAACAGTTCCGCCAATTTTAAGGCGGAGATATGATTGCCAGTTTGTGGTATCTATGTTCGCCACTCCGGCGGCGGATTCGTCAGAACATTCAACGGAGACAAGAATGACGCGCTTGGCTGCTGCCGTAGCAGTAAAGCTAATTGTTAATAAATCGTGGTAACTCCCGACATTATTAAAAACATTTGAACCAATCGCCGTGTTTGAAGACGTAATCCCATTTGTTTCAATTTCTGTGGCGGTAATAGTGCCTTCGGCAATATTAGTTGCCGTGATCCAGCGCTCGACACTGGAAAGTGTTGTATCAGGAAAGTTCGGCGCTGCGCTGGCTTCATCATAAGTCCACGCATAAGAACTCACCTGTTCCTCTTGCATGGTAAGCGCAATAATTCCGCTTTCTGGCGTAAACGACCACGACATAATGCGGAATGGTTTAGCGCTCCATCCCAAATCATCCAGCGTAACGGATACCGTTTGCCATACCGCTAGATTTAAATTTGCGTATTTAACTGGCACACGGATCGTAATTCCCTGGCGGCTCCGATAAAGCAGCTGCTTCGCAAGCCGCTGCGCGCGGGTCTGATCTAGTATAAGAGGCAGTTCTAATTCGCGCCAAATTTGTTCGCCGTCTTCGGTAATAGCGGAGGCTAATTCCACCGGCGGGAACGGCGCAGCCTGCCAATAGGCGTTGTTGTTGATATAGTTTCCGCGAACACTGTTAAACAATTCCCGCCTCGGGGGGCGAGTGACAACCTCCACCGCGCCGGCTAGATCATCCGCAGTAAGGGTGGCGGTTGGCGTTGTGTAGGCTCCGCCATAAAGGCGATATTTCCCAGCGGTATAAACTAAAGCGCCGCCGCCGCAGGCCAGCATTCTTTCAAGGACGTCCAGCGGCTTTTCATCAAGTGTAAATGTCCCGTTTAATTCATATCGTTTTTGCGTCGCCCCGGCTGCGGTGATTTGCACGTTTTCATCTGACAAATTTGCGGCGGTAATGATGCTGGCCAAGTCAATTTCATCATCCGTTGCCGCAATACCATGGGCGCCTCGAAGATAATCATAAATCACCAACGCCCAATTTGTGCTGTAGGATGTCGTATTTGTGCGCGGATCAAGTAGTTTCTTGCCCAAAACGTCCGCTGAGATAGACGGAATGCCGTTCTGAAAGAGGTCTGGCTCAAATTGCAATCTCACATACACATAAGCGACGCCAGTTAGTTTATCATTCGAGGACCATCCATCCGGCGATTCGGCAATTAAATCGGCGTCAGCGGTCGTTTGCGTGCCAAGGTAGCGTTTAATCCGTACCTTGTCGGCATATTTGCCAGCAGTGACAACACCGTTTGCGCCTATATCAGCACTCAGAATGGCGTCCGAACCAATCCAGACTGCGGCAATTTCTTGCACGGCGTGATCGGCCAAAGGCACCACAAGATGCAGATACTCGTTTTTGTCCCCTGTAGAGGCGGCATATATTAGAGGCCCCGATACACGGCGATACCCGTAAACAATCCGACGCGGTGCAACCTCAGAACGCACCGTTCGTTTTGCGTCTTCCGCCGATGCCGAGGCGTCAAAGCTTGGTTTTTTTGGCCCCATAAGCGACGCCACCAGGGAATTGCCGGCATAGGCAACAACTGCGCCAGCTGCGGCGCCGATGACAACAGCCGTAAACGAGGTCATAGCAACCGCAAGGCCCAAAGATACAGCGGCATAAGCGCCACCATACGCAGCGGCGGCAGCAATAACGGCGACGATTACCGGAGGCATGTTAGATCACCCAAGCCGCAACGGCGCGGCTGACAGGAACGTGGGCAAGGCCTCGTAAACCAGGCGCCGCAACAGTATCGCCAACCACAACGCCAGCAATCAGGTGATTGCCCAAAGTGACAAGCGCCCAATCGCCACGCTGGGCAAATGGCAATGGGCACTCTGCTGCGCCGTTTTCTTCCATAAGAACAGTGAGAAAAGCTTGAAGGCCGATATCGCCAACAATGGCGGCGGCGCCTTCCTCACTGTCATAAGTTCCCCTGTATCTAGCAATGAGATCGACGCCTGTTAGTGCTTGGGCAACGTCAGCGGCAAAGGTAACACAGTCCTGAACCCCCCATTGAAACGGTGTTGCTGCACGGCTTTCCAAGATCAGCGCCAACCGTTCAGGCCAGTCCGAAAACCGACTAACACGCGGTGTCGGCCTCACTGCCAGAAACTCCGTGCGGGCCAGATAATGTCTTTGTCTGTCGTCGCCGAGACAAACCGAAATGAACCGTCGTTTGCATCGCGATCTCGCTGATCTACGTCAGTGTATCGAGTAATCCGCGCCCTCTCCCAATCCGTCAGCCGATTTTCCAGTTTCAACGTAACTTGTGCCGTCTCGCCTAACGTGATTTCCATTTGATCCATTCGACCGCGAAAAATGATAACAGGCGAGGCCAATGGCTGAAGCGTGGCTGTATCCATCGGCACATCCCAGACAGTGGCCGCACGGCCCTGGTAATCCTCTGACAGCGCGATGGTAACGGCGTCGCGTGGGATGCCGCTAAGACCAACCGTTAGGCCGTAAGAGCGAAGTTCAGTCCCTTCGTCCGACATCGAGATCGACCCAAGCGCGCCAACGCCTGTAAATGTGTTACCGCTGATGGTGATGTCTGCCGGAGAGGCATTCCAGCGCACGAACCCGGAAGGGAAATCAAGCTCGACTGCCACAGTCCGAACGACGGTTTCGCCAGAGATGCCAGTTGTGACTGCTGCGGTAAGGCCGCGTGTCATATTAGCGCCTCCACCATGGTAAGCGTCACGGAGCCAAGCATAGGCGGCTTCACCTGCATTTCTGGCGTAGCGTCATCCGGCAATCGAAAAACACCGGATGGCGTCGCCACGTCCACCGCTGCACCGCTACTGCCAGCGCGCCGGATCGGCGGCGTGATGGGCAGAGACGCTTGGCCGGAGCCGTTCGCGTTTGTGTCGGACGTCACCATGTGCAAGCGAAGCCGACTGCTGGTGTCGGTGTAGGATAACCAGTCGCCGGCGCGCATAGCCTGGCCGGAGGCGGTCCAGCCGGCGGTGGCCAAAGTGCTGCCAGACTGGCTGGCACCGTTAATCGTAGGTGAGCCGCCGCCCGTAGCGCGCCGTGGCGCCCATGTCGCCGGGCTATAATAGAACCGCCCGGCACCGCCTCGCAGGCTTGCCAGGAAAGCTGCCAGGACGCGCATGTCGTCGCTGTTCAGGGTTTCCCAGGATACCGTCAGTTCCCACACGGCGCCTGGCATCTCGAGCGTCTGCACCGTCCCATCGAGCGGACTGCGGTGGGTTTGAGTATTGCCGCGCAGCCGGTAGGATGCACCAGACGGGCGGCGGATGCTTGGGAAAGTCAGGATTGTCATGCGCGCCGTCCGACTGTCTTGGCCACTGCGCCGCCGCGATTGATTTCAGCCAGCAGCTGCGCATTGGCTTGCTGCACGGCCAGAGCAACACCTGCCCTGATCTTCTGATCGACGCCGCTATCGGCGCCGCGTGCGTCCACGTTGATGGTCTGTTGAATCACCGTGCCGCCACCGCCGCCGGCGACACCAAGCCGGCCACTGCTATCGCGCCGTAACGGCATAATAGCCTCTGGGCCGGCTTCGCCCATCAGGCCGATGCCGCCGTTGGCCATGGGGAAAACCTCTGGCCGATGAACAATGCCGCCGCGCGCAAAAGGCACAACTTTGCCGCCGCTAAAGATATTACCGCGCTCGCTGTAAAGCGGTCCTGACGCAGAGGAAATGACGCCCTGCGACGACGTTGTACCTGCAAACGGATTACTAAATAGGCTACTGAAATTGAAACGGCTAAAGGCACTTGAGAAAGCGTTGGCGGCGGGTTCCGTGATGCTCTTTCGTATAATGAGTTTAGCAATATCTTGGGCGATAGCGGCAAGAATTTCTCGAAACTCTTTGCCTTTCACGATGGCGTCTTCAAAGGCCGAGGAAAAGGTCAGCCCAAGGCTGCGCCCAATATCGTTGGTTTTTTGGCCCTGCTCTTCTGCCTTTTTGAGTTCTTCCGCAAAACGCTCTGTCGTGCGCGTTAATTCTTCCGTACTCAGCGCCCGAACGCGCACGCCGTTGACTTCGGCGCCGCGTTGCTCGGCTTCGGTAAGCCTGTCTTGCAGTTCGGCCAGTTCTACTAATTGCCGCTGGTAGCGTTCATATGGCGTTTCATTAGAGCGCAGGATGCTTTGCTGCTCGCGCAGCATCTCATTGAGAAGTCGCGCTTCTTCAGCAGCAGAACGACGCTCTTGCCGCTGCTGCTCGGGCAAGGGATTGGGCGGACCCAATACTTCAGGGCCAGCAACGCCGGCATTCTGCGCCCTTTGCAGGGCTTCGTTTAATTCACCAATACGGGTGCTTGAACGCCCCAGATCGGCTTCGAGGCCAGAGATACGCTGGCGCAATGGGAATAGCGCGGCCTGGTCCTGCTGTTGAAACTCGTTAACGCGCGAACCCGTTCGTGCCCGGATTTCGGCATCGCGGCGAGCGATGGCAGCTTCCCTTTCTGCCAATTCTCGCCGAGCCTGCGACAACTCGACTGCATTTCCTTCATTTCGCTGGATCGTGGCGTCAAGCAAGCGCTGCGTGTCTTCGACCAGTTGCTGCCGCGTGCGGTTAGCTGCAGCTGCCGAGCGCTCGCTTGCGGTTAAAAATAGCTCGTTAATTTCCCGCAGCACGCGCGCCACGTCTTCGGCGACGCGCTGCATCCCCTGGAAATTGCCCTCGGTGCGTTTCAGTTCCTGCTCGGCATTTTCGCCCATGGTCAGAAACTGGGCGGCCAGAATACCAACCGTCAGCACGGCGCCAGCGACAGCGCCAGCCGGGCCAAATACACCCAAAAATTGACTACCTTGCTGCGACAGTGCCGTCAGCGCAGAGGTGCCGCCCTGCACCTGGACGGCGAAGTCTTGCAGCTGGAAGCCCGCCTGCCCCACCACACCGCGAAGATTGCGGAACCGCTCGCCGGCGTTGTCGGTGGCAGTCGCCAGCGCAGGAACGCCGCCGCTTGTGCCGGCAGCACGCTGCGCAGCCGCATCGAGGCGCTGAATTGCGGCCTCGCCAGCCGGACCGATCTTCTCCAGTTCGGTGCGCACCTTATCGGCGTCGCGAACCGATAACGTCAGCGTAATGGCGCGAGTGCTACCGCTCATTATCCGTTTCTCCGCGCCTGTCGCCCAAACCGATCAGCAGCCCCTCAGCGCAGGCCGCGATCAGCGGCCCAGCCACCAGGCCAGACACGCCGCCTGCCTGCGCCATCGCCAGGGCGCCGCCAACGTCAACGCTCACGCCGCCCATGTCGCCCATGCGTAGGGCCGCTGTGGCGGCCTGTAAGCACGCAGCGCCTTCCGGCGTATGCGGCATATTCACGATGGCCGGGCAGCCAGCGCAGCGCCCGCCATGCTTGCCGTCTCGGCCTATTGGCCTGTCGTCGCATCCGGTGCAGTGATCTGCGCCGCCACTCCATCGCCAGCGGAGTAGGGCGCGAAGCCTTCCCCCTCGGCGGCCAATGCCTCCACGCTCTTGCGATAAGCGTCGCGAAAGGCCGGGCCGATTTCGGGGTGGCGCGCAAAAGCCTCGATAGCCGCCGGCGTAAGCGCGAGCGGTTGCCCGTCAGCGCCGGCGATGCCCTGCCATTCCTTAACGCCAAACCGGGCGAGCGCCTCGATTTCGTACTGCGTGGCCTTGCCTTCGGCGGCGGCCATATTGCCGGCATGAAATGCCAGAGGATCGGCGCCTTGGCCGGCCTTCTCGGCAGCCTTGGCTTCTTCCATTTCAATGGCGACGCGCCTGATAGCCTCATTGCGAGCCGCCGCCGCCAAAGCGGTTGTCAGCGGCTCGACGTGCACCCGCACCCCCAGCGGCAAATTAAGCCAGTGGGGTGCGGCTTCAAATGTCAGACGGATCACGCGCTGTAACTGGCCGTCTGGTTCTTATAGACAACGGAGGCGGAGGTCGCCGCCGTTGCGTCAAACGCCGCAACAAAGCGGAACTGCTGAGAGATACCGCGCGGCCCTTCGATGGGATTGCCCTGCGCCGCCAGGAAGGCACGCGGGAAGGTGAAGGTCACGGAAGTGTTGGCGTCGATGGTCAG
>Ga0222712_10003299_pt1 | contig 17677 bp, 39 predicted proteins | sample C33_657DmetaG_FD_165043 | JGI IMG/M metagenome (GOLD analysis project Ga0222712, IMG submission 165043) | Estuarine water microbial communities from San Francisco Bay, California, United States - C33_657D | ecosystem: Environmental > Aquatic > Marine > Unclassified | place: USA: California...
ATTCCACGTTGCATTCACCGTTGCATCCCACGTTGCAGCCCTCGTTGCATCCCACGTTGCAGCCCTCGTTGCAACCTCCGTTGCAGCCCACGTTGCATCCCTCGTTGCCTTCTCCACTTTATTTATATCTTTTAAAGTCATTTTTGTTATCTAGCTCACTGTCTGGGAGGTACCCCCCCACATAAATCAATAATCACCGTTGCCATTACCGGAGCCAGTAAGATGTTCTAAGTATGGTTCACGATAAGTATCTCCGCTGATTACTGCATCGGGATAAGCTGTCTGAGCTTCTTTCAAACTTTCAAAATCGTCCAACCAAATACGTCGCTGCTGGCCAGCCAAAACTGACGATTTTGGATAAACTCCGATTTCATATACCGTGAAGGTATCCATATCGTTATGATACGTGGCTCCCCGGCTTCCCTGTTCAATAACTCGACGTGTTTTCATGGTGAAGTTTTCTTATTTTTAGGTGTGAGGGTGAAACCCATGTTTATCCACATAACCAGGAGTTGGACGATTTACCCTAGCCACAGATTCACATTTGTTGCCCCCACGGGTGGCCGACTTTTGTCGCCAAGTTTTATCTCCCGGTTCAGCATGTTTGATTGCGTGCCAGCCAACCACACCTGAGTTTTCACGGTTCATTCGATATTTATCACACTTATCGAATGTATCAACCATGATTGGATGGGCTCGTTTCTTAGACTTGCCGTAAAGAAGGACAAAAAGTTCAGCCATACAATTTCATTCTCCTATATAGTTAGAAAAAAGTCAACCCTCCAGATAGGAGGTACCACCCTCAGCAAAACACCAGCGAACGACCTCGTTCAACGTTTCTTTTCATGGTGTCGCAAAGATACAATCCATTGATGTAGCCATGATGTTTGGTGTACTCCGAAAAATAATTCGCATCCTTCCACGTATCCAATAGCTTCAGCATTGCGGGAATTAGTTTCTCCTGTTCCTTTACCGATAACTTACCCTCACAATCACTGTGATTTAGAAATGGTTCCCATTCAGCGGGAACATCGGACCAATCTTCCTCTCCGCTGAAACCAATCTTTGAGTTTAAATTAAACCCAAGATCGGCTGCAATAGCTCTACGAAATTCGTTGAATCCACTGTAGCTCCAGTGAGCTTTGGAATTTTTGAAATCTAGGCCCATATATTTTGATACATCTTAAACCAAACTTAAAAAAAGTCAACATCCGAATCACTCCGCAGTTGACGGTGTTGCCACCGTATTGGATTGGTCAGCCAGCACCAAAGCGATCAGTTTATCCTCAGGAATGAGGCCTTTGATTTGACCCCAGTAGCGAGGCATCTTTTTGAAGACAAACCCAATCTGCTTTTGACTAAGCGAACCCCGAGTCAGGTATTGACGGGTGAGACTGGTCAGAAACTCCGCGTCACATCCGCTGAAGCCCACCGAGTTGGCTTCATGGGTGATGCCGGCGGACTGTTCAGACAACGTCTGAAACTCGTGGATTCTAGTCAATCCTCTTAACGCCCATGCTTCATCGGTGGATAACTTCTTCTTGAGGAAGGTTTTGATTTGTGCTTGAGTGACTTTCGATTTCATTGTGGAAATAGAATATCAGACAATTAAAAAAACTCAAGCCCTATTTGACGAATTCGGCCGGAATCGGCTCACCGTAGACTTTGTTGCGGAACTCGGCCAAATCCTTGGCACGTTCGTAGTTGGTCGCCTTCACCAACAGCTCAGCGTCCGCCGTAGGTAGGATGATGTAACGGTAGCCCTCGGTGTCACCCAACACTTCATTGGTCCGCTTGTGGCGAGAATACATCTCGTGGCAGCTGTCGTGCGTGCCCGTGGTGAGAATGGTCGCCGTCTCTTTGACTCCGAGGCCGGGGAGATGATAAAACTCAACGAGTGATTCGGTGTTAGATACGTTGTTCATTGTGAAAATAGATTATCATTCATTTTCCAGAAACACAAGACTTATTTTAAGATAACGATAAAGTGATGTGCGCTCCCCGTGGTCACAAATTCTCGGTGTTCGATCACCTCACAGGCAGTTATCGTCTGCCGCCGACGTTCGTTACGAGGACAGACTACCACTCACATATAAAAAGTCAAAGGTAATTCTCAGAAAAGATTTTTTAACATCACCGTTGACATTTGATAACAAACTGATATTCTATTTCCACAATGAACAACGTCACTAACTACGCTTCCTTCGCCGAATGGCACAACCTCAACTACGGTTCCGCTTACCGGACGCCGTCCTTCGACGCCATCGTGCGTGACATGAAGTTCCTCGACCGTCAGTACGACGAAGCGGCTGGTCGCTTCTTCTACTTCACCGGTCAGTTTCACGCCACTCCCAACGTCCGGATCGACTTGACTTGGGAGGAAGTGGCGATGCGTTACGACAACATGTATTCCAATTTTTCTCGGTATGGGACGAATTAACGGTTGACTTTCTATAAAAACTAGCCCATACTGATCGCACAATGAAACCACCGATCACACTGAAGATTAACTCCACACAACTGATGCATTTGGAGAAGGTGTTAGATTACGTTTATTCAACCGAGGCTCTTCACTTCGAGGAACACTGTGACGCCGGTGGTCGGCCCGAAGATCACATTTACTTTTCCGCGGTGGTGATGAGCGGTGTGATGAATGACAAAATCACCGCTTTGAACAGTTAATAACAATCAACTCAAAAACCTATGCCTTGTCGTGATGACCGTGATAGTTGTGAGCCGAGTACTCGTGAACGAGTGGTGGACAACCCCGAGACGAAAAAGAAGCTCGATCTCGTCGAAGCCATGCTCTGTTCGGCGTGTCGTGTGCTCGAACAGAACAAGTTCGTGTTTGAATTGAACCCCGCGCTGGATAATTGGTGGGCCGCTCACAAGGCTGAGGATGAACGTGTGGCTAAAGAAAAGGCTGCCAAGTTGGCCAAGGAACGTTTTGAGAAGGAACGGCTTGCAGAAGTGATGGAGAAGGCTTTCCGTGACCTCACCGATTCGGATAAAAAACTGTTGAGAAAATTCAAGTGTTTGTAAATAGGGATTGACTTATTATAGTTCGGTGGTATTCTATTTCCACAATGAAAATCCAATTCAAGACCGACGTAATCGTGGATGTCATCGTTTCCTTCGACGAGGATTCTGATACGGCCACCACCGAGGCGGTGAACTTCTATCAAGGCGATGAAACTGAAATCGAAATCTGTGATGCAAAATTCCCTCCTCACGCACGAGAGATTCAATTTGGTGATGGATCGGTCGCTTTCGTCACCCCGAACTTTTGGGCTGTGGTGGAAATTCTGTAAGCTGTTGTCGCTGTTCATATAAAATAACATGAAACTGGAAAATCGTAAGCGTTACAATCAACTCGCCGACCAACTTAATAATGTCGAGAACGCGTTGAGGTCAGTCGAACCCTTGCTTGTCAAATATACCAAGGATAGCCCCCCGTGGGGAAACGCATGCGAGGAAAACGCACTGTATGCGTTTAACCTCTCAAAATACGGAGACGGAAGCGGTTTTGATATTTGTTTGGATGGTTGCTGTGTGGGAATCGGAATCCTCCATCACACCCGTAAACTGTTGAAGGCTAAAGAGGCAGAAATCCTCGCCGAGATTGAAACGCTTTGAATCTTATGAAAACCTTTAGAATCCCTGTTAGTTGGACGGTCACGGCCACGATGGAAATTCCAGCGGAGTCATTGGAGCAAGCCATCCTCATCGCTGAGGACGCTTCCCTTCCCACCGATACGGATTACCTTGAAGACAGTTTTAAGGTTGACCATGAACATCTTGAATACATGAATGATAACGGGGTGGAAGTGTGAAGATATACATCGTATACGACGACGCGGGCGAAGAACAGATAATGATTCGTGCACGTTCTCACAACGAAGCGGAGGAGAAGGCCAAGGTCATGTATGGCGAAAAGGCCTCGGTCAGTTACACCGAAATCTGAGGGATTGACATTCTATAAAAACAGTTCATACTGTCCGCACAATGAAAATCAAACTACTCAATTCCAAATTTTACAAATTTGGAATTTCTTTAGCTAAAGGTGAAATCCGAGAATGTCGAGTTAATGATGGCATCTATCAAGTAGAAGCTAACAAAAAGGGAAGTGGAGTTTGGTTGAGTCTAAAAAAGAAAGATTTTGAAGTAGTAGAGGCTTGACTTTTTATAAAAACAGTCTATACTGTTTTCACAATGAATCAACCGATATATCACGAAACATCCGCCGCAATCTACTTCGACAATGGAGATGGAAGCCTCTCGGTGAAACAGAAACGTAAGGTGAAGCTCACTCAGACCCTCGCGGTCTTCAAGAACGACGACCGTGGTCAGCTCGCTTACCGTCGTTTCCGTAAAGCCCTCGTGAATAACGGTCATCGTGTCTATACGATGTATCGGTGTCCGAATGATGGTCGGAGTTACGACCAGACCACTAACCACACTCGTATGTCTTCTCGTAGAGGTAACATTCCGAAGAAGTTCGCGATGGTTCTGTCGGTTCTCCGTAGCTATAGCGACTATCATCCTCAACAATGAAAACTAAGACTGACATCGTGGTTAAGTTAAATTGGGATAGATTGACCAAACCGTTTCTCCAGATGTGCGTGAAGTTGAACAGAAATCGGGATTTGTTGAACTTCGAGGCATTTTCGGAAAAGCACGGTGAGTATGGTGCCGATGTCGATGTAAGTGATTTGCATACCGTCAGTTGAGTCGGTTTTAAGATCCTCGGAAACATCTTCGGAACGGATTGAGGCTTGACTTCTTATAAAACTAGACTAAACTGGTTTCACAATGAATCGTAAAACTAACAACGTGGTTAAATTGGACACGAATGAGATTCGCCGTGCTGTGCGAAGCATTTATCTCAACTCTTTCAAAGGGGATTTCGACACGATTAACCTCAGCGAAATCCAAATTTCTGACCGAGAGTTCAAGACTTTTATCCACGGTGAGTTTGTTCTTTACTTCGACCGTCATTGTCACTACACTGACGCCCGTGACCATCAGATTGCTATTTTTCTCTATCTCCGTGCCTTAGAACGTGTTCTGAATGATCCAGAAAACGCCAACTCTGGCATCAAGAGTTGATGACGGAGGGGAAGAAGTATTGTCCCGGTTGTAAAGAAATATACGAAAACATTCATTGACAAACAATGAACCCGTGTGATATTCTGTTTCCACAATGAAACACAAGATTGATGTCGGTTCTACGGTGGTGATGGATGATGGGAAGTGGCTTCAGGTCGAAGAAATCGAAGGAGTTGAATTCTGGGGTTCCGACCAAGATGGCGGACTTGGAATGTTTCGACGTGAGAATATCGCCCGTGTCGAATAAGGATTGACTTCTTTTAATCAAACTGTATTATATCCCACGATGAAATACGAAATCGAAGTTTTGATTCCTCAAGATGGCGACGAGTCCGACAGCATCACGATGACTCTCAATTTGGAGATGTCCCGTTCTCAAGTTCTGGAACTCATGTTCGGGTGGTTTAACCACGGAAGCGGTTCGGAATGCCAGATGTTCCTCGGCCGTAAGTGCAGGTCGTTGTCGGTCAACGACTTCGTTCGGTTGAATAACGAGTGGTTTCAATGTCGTTCAATGGGGTGGGATAAGGTTGACGATTCACTTGTGAAGAATCAGATCGAACAGGCAAAGGCTCTGTGCGGTCAGGGGAACGGCAAGGTTTCGATGTGGTCCGCTCTCTACACGTTGAACCACGGAGACTACAAGTTTGAGGGTAGTTTTAAGGATTGAGGCTTGACTTTCTATAAAAACAGTCTATACTGTTTTCACAATGAAAATTAAATTCCTCCAAGATGTTGAGTTGGAAGTTGTGGTTGATTTCAACCAGACGACCGATGAAGCCACTTACGAAACTGTCTCCTTCATCCAAAATGACGAAACTGATGTTGACATTTGTGACGATGCTACTCCGCCACTTGCACGAGAAATTCAATTCGGCGACGGTTCGGTTGCTTTCGTCACTCCGGAGTTTTGGTCAGTGGTTGAAATTCTGTAAGTTCCTTTCTTTATTTATATGAAATTCAAAATCCCCGTGGTTTGGACGGTCTGTGGAACGATGGAAATCGAAGCGGATTCTCTCGAAGACGTTGTTTTTAAAGCTGAGGACGAACCCCTTCCGACAGATAATGATTATTTGGAGGGAAGTTTTGAGGTAGATCATGCTGCGCTTGAATATCTCATGACAACGACGTTCAAGGCTTGACTTTTTAGAAAATCGGTCTATACTGTTTTCACAATGAATTTACCGATTTACCACGAAACCTCAGCGGCTATCTACTTTGACAACGGTGATGGTAGTTTGACCGTCAAACAGAAACGAAACGTCAAACTCAATCAAACTCTTGCGGTTTTCAAGAATGACGAACAAGGTCATTCCGCTTATCTTCGGTTTCGTAAAACTCTCGTGAACAATGGAAATCGTGTCTATACATTGTATAGGTGTCCGAATGATGGACGAACCTACGACCAAGTCGCGGGGAAAACTAATTCCAATTGGATTTCTCGTCGTGGTCACGTTCCAAAGAAGATTGCCAAGGTTTTAACAGTTCTCCGTTCCAATTATCCTCGATATATCCTCGATAATTTTGGTTGACTTTTTTATAAAATCGAATAATCTCTATGTATGACGTTATTCACGAAAGAGATTGAAACAAAGCTAGTTAAGGCCGGTTACAACGGTTCACGTCCGATCTGTAAATTATTCACTCCTTGGTCCAACTGCACGTGGTTAATTACTGGTAAAGAGGATGAAATTTATTACGGGTTTGGAGATATTGGACAACAGTGTGTCGAGTGGGGCGGTTTGTTCTCTCGTGAGGAAGTCGAATCCATCAAGGGTCCTTTCGGTTTGAAGATTGAGCGTGACCTTAATTGGAAAGACGACGGAGTGACGGATTACGGTTCGTTGGAAACCCTCGCTGGCATTTAACTTATGAACGAAGATCCAAAATACAAAATCGCCACACTCATCCGCTTCAAGGATGACGTTCAGATGGAACGGGTTATGAAGTGGATCAAGGCTCTGGAAGAGAAGGGTGTTATCGACGGTCACGACACCCGTGAATACATCTCCAACTATGGAGATCCGTGTTGGTATATCCCTTGAAAATATTGAACATCAACGAGATACGTTTGGAATTGCTTGAGATGGGTTAAATGGTCGATTCTCAGACGAAAGTTGGGGCCGTTAAAATGTGGGCTTGACTTCTCTCCGATTTATTATACACTTTAGTCATGAAGATCAGCAAAGCGTATAAGAGTGTTCGTCGTAGTTGGGGGATTTTTTCTCCGGTCACTAAAGTGATTCATTCCAAGAAGATGTATCGTCGGCACGACAAGTTCAAAAACAAATCAGAAGACTAAAAGTTATGTCTAAACGAGACAAAGAAAGATACGAACTCGCTTCGATTTATTTATTGGAGAAACTACCCTATTGGAAACGTGAAGCAGTAAAAGAAGACCGCAAGACCGGAAACGTCAATAGTCGAGTGATGGATGAATTCGCCAAGAGTGTAATTGAGTTGGCGGAGAGTGACAAAGAAATCTTCACCACCACGGAATAAGATTTCCAAAATTACTGTTGACTTTTTTAATTCTCAGATAAACTTCCAGAACTATGAAATGGTTTCAATACACGCAGAACAATTCGGGTGGTCACATGACTGTGAATAAATACGTTTCTGATTACGTGTTGATTCAAGCTCCGTCGGCCACTCTAGCCGATGACCATGCGGTAAAAATTGGAATCTACTTTAACGGTGTAGAGGACGGAGGGGATTGTGAGTGCTGCGGCGACCGATGGGGGACAGCGTGGAAGAAAGGTGATTCTGAACCGCTGATATATGGTCAACCTCTCTCGAATTACAGCGAGGAAGTCGTCCGAATCTATCCTTACGGTTCAGTTGAACCGGTCAGCATTTTTGATTTTCAAAAGAATCCTCCGATGGTGATTGAACCGTCTTAATTTAAAATAAATTGTTGACTCCAGTTTAATTCTGGTGTAACATATCGCCACAATGAAAATTAAGTTCCTCACTAGCCAAAACTCTCACCGGCGAAGAAATTAGGCTTTTGAAAAATCACAAGTATCTTTGATAAATTGAGGGCAGTTTTAAGGAGTAAAATGAGAACACGGAAAAAGTGGAGAATCGAACGTCGCTACGACAAAACACAGAATTGTTGGAAACGATGTATGGGATTTGACACCAAAGCGGAAGCGTTGGCTGTCGCAAAAGAATGGCGGAAATCCCAATGGATGTATTCTTTTCGAGTTGTGAAAAATTCTCGTTGACTTTTTATAAAAAACAGAAATACTTGGCGGATTGTTCGTGGTGAGGCTTGACATTTCTATAAATTGTTGTATTCTGTTCACTCAATGAAATACGACATTTCAACCATCGATCAGAATCAGTTCAACGTGGTTCCCCACTTGATTGCTGGTGATACCTGCTTCTTGGTTTCGCCTCAACGCATAGGTGTTGAGTGGACCCAACAGAACAAAGTTCTCCGCTCGTCCGTCTGGAACTCCAATGGTGATTTGGTTTCTGCCGGGTTTCCAAAGTTTGTAAATTGGGGTGAGAAGCCTGAGGTTTTCCCGACTCCTGCCAGCCTCAAGAACACCACCATTGTCGAAAAATTAGACGGTTCATTGCTGATCCTGTCGAAATATAAGGGCCAGTTTATCCTCCGTACCCGTGGCACGGTTGACGCATACAAGCTCGACAATGGTTACGAGTTGGACATCTTTAAGCAGAAGCATTCGTCTGTTTTAGAGGCTTGTAAAGACGAACCCACCTGGGACCACTCATATCTTTTTGAGTGGTGTACCCCTAGCAATAAAATTATTCTGGATTATGGACCTACTCCTACTTGGAAGTTGATTGGATTGGTTCATCACGACGATTATTCTCTGGCGACTCAGGACACTTTGGATTTCGTTGCTAACCAGCTCGGTCTTCAACGTCCCGAAACCTTCACCTTCGGTTCTACCGAGGAACTTATCGCTTCCGTTGAAAAGTGGAAGGGTAAGGAAGGCGTCTGTGTCTATTCCAAGAATGGTCAGGAAATCCACAAGGTTAAGGGTCAAGAATATCTTCGTTGCCATCACTTCAAATCTAATGCCACTTTTGAGAACACCGTTGACCTTTTCTTTGAGTTCGGTCAACCTTCTCATCAACTGTTTCAATCCAAGTTGGTCGAGGTTTTTGATTGGGAATGTGCAAATATGGTTCTGGGGTTCACCAGCACTATTTGTGATGGGTATAAGGAAGTCAACAAGATCGTGGCCGCAATGAAGTCATTCGTTGAACCTCTAAAATCACTGCCTCGGAAGGAAGCTGCACAGAAGATCATCGGTTCCTATTCCACGACCAACCGTGCATCATATTGTTTCCAATTACTTGACGGCAAAGAACTGGACAAAGATGCGTTGAAGAAACTTCTTTATCAAGTTACTTCTAAGAAAGATAAATGAAATCCGTGACTTCTGTAAGTTCCGGATGGTTTTTTATATTGTCGATACACCGCCCAAGCTTCTTTTGAGTTATTTTAAAAGGTAATATATTAATCTTAAAATAACCAGTTGACTTTTGAAGAATAAGTGGTATTCTTTTAACAGTTCTTTGAGTGGTGTTGGGATAGATGCCCGAAGTGATGTGTGGTCTAATAGGTCGGACGACGGAGCTTAAAGTCCGTAAGTGTGAGTTCAAACCTCACCACAACGTCATACTTGTATGAAGTAGGGTAGAAAGTCGCACTTGAAATCCCCATTCCTCTCAAAGAAATCGTCTAACTCAGAGAGTGCCGAACAGTAGATGCCGAGCATGGGGCGTTACGGTGATGCAGCTGAGGAATCATGGGGCCCGGACCTGACGTAAAGAATGAAAACCGGGACATCTTTTTCGTAAGTGGTGCAAAGTCGATTGACCAGTTTGACCGGATTGAAGGCAAGTCTTGGTGGGCTAACGAGGAGCTTTCTTACAGCCAGGCAACGGCCTGCCTTGACGCATGGTTGAGGAGCGACAAGGACATCATCGTTAGTCACGACACCACTCAGAAATTCGTGGAGCAGTTCATGTTGATTTACGACCGGTCCATCACTCGGTCACTGTTGCAATCGATGGTTGATGCCCGAAAGCCTAAGATGATTATTTTTGGCCACCACCATCGTCGTTATGAGATTGACCACGATGGCATTCAGTATCGTGGAATCGTGGCCAACGGAACTTTTATTCTCGACAACGATAAAAAGTTGGTGTAAATTACATAAGAATAGTTATGGAAAATAAAATTTGTAAATTATGAAGAAAATTCTAATTACCGTAGTAATGATTGGTGCCCTCGTTCTACTATCCGGTTGCGTTGACCATAACGAGTTGACAAATGTGGCTCGGCCGGGGACCGAATCACCAGCCGGTTTCTGGCGTGGCTGGTGGCATGGAATTTGTGCTCCGTTTGCGTTCATTGGAATTATGTTCGGAGCGAACATCGGCGTTTACGAACACTTCAACAATGGAAATTGGTATAACTTTGGGTTCTTGCTTGGATGTGGGTCGCTTGCAGCTCGATGGACGATTAAGAAATAATTTGACAAAGTGGTTCGGTGATGGTATTCTTTTAATCATCGAGACGGTAACTCAGTGAACCACCGTTAGAGACTAAGGTGTTACCCAAAGATTCACTATTCTTTGATTGAATTTTCAGTTAGGGTCGCTCCCACTGATTACAGGCTTAGATGAGCGCCTGTGAGAGAGACGGTAGTTTAATATTGGAAAATGTGGGTTCGATTCCCACACCTATTGGAACAAAAGTGTTCAGAATGCTCGAAAAGAGCTATGACACTGTGAAATCCTCAGAAAAATCATCAAAACTCGGAAGTAATTACTCCGACGAGGCATAGGACGCAGGGATGAAGTTCCCTTTAGTGAAAGAAATCACGGATTCGCCGGTCGGATCAGTTCGTCAAGCCTCCATTTTCTCAGTTGACTTCTTTTAATCTTCGTGGTAGTGTAGTTGCACAATGAAACTGAACATTCGAGATTTCTCTCTCCGTCATTTGCTGGAGATGAGGTCCAGCATTCTTCAGAAGAATCAAATTCGACGTTTTACTGTGAAGGAGATCAACGACGAGTGTGACCGACGTGCAAGAATGAACGTTCCAATGTCAATCCGAAAAGATCCTTCGATTTATACCCCGTAAGGCTTGACTTTTTATCAAATTTGGTTCATACTGTCCGCACAATGAAAGGTATTCCACAAGTTCGTGATTGGAAAGTGACCGACAAGGAAACTGGTCGGTTTGTTATCGTGACCACCATCAACAAGCGATTCGCTCGTTGGGAAGCGAGTGACCAAGGCATTAACGGTATCGTGTCGGTGTCTCCGGTTCGCCGGCCAAAATTGATTCGTAAGAATGGTGTTTTTGGAATTGTAAATTGAGGCTTGACTCCTGACCATAACCTGATATTCTATTTTCACAATGAACAACGAAACTAACGAATCCACCATCCCCACCACCATCGTTCCTGAGATGACCTACGATCAAAAGATGAATTTTCTTCTTGAGGTTCGTAAGGAGTGTGGTTTGGACAAGGTGTCAGTCGAATCCTATGTCGATGAATCGCCTAAGGGTAAGTATCTTGAGGTTTATGGTGTTGGCACGATTTAACGGTTGTCGGTGAAAGATTGGGAAAGAACGCCCAATCGATCTTTAATGTTTTTAATGGGCCCTTAGCTCAACTCTCTGTTAAGAGCAATCGTCTCATAAACGATAGGTTGTCAGGACGGATGCTGACAGGGCCCACCAATTTCATGAAAAAAATCACGTATAGTTTCAATAGTAAATGAATTACGCGCTAAATTTGCGGAGTAACAAACTAGTTGTACATTATCAAAAGTATAACCTTTAGCATTATCAATTCTATCTACTGATGCACATTTTGGATGTGTATATATCATATACAATATGGAAACACACATTTATTGTTAAAACTTTAACAACTGAAATAAACAATCCAAGTCAAGTGCTCTACTATTTATGTAGAGTATGAGTAAAAGAAAATATGACTGGGATGAAATTCAAAAATTCTACAACAACGGAGGGACTTGGAGAGACATTGAAAAAGTTTTTGGCTGTGCCTGCCAAAGCGTAGCCAAGGCGGTCGCTCGTGGCGATTTGAAATTAAGAAATAAGATTGAGGCAGCGGTTCTTTCCCACAAAAAGACGGGACCTAGAAAACATACAGAAGAAACAAAAAGGAAAATTTCCAAAATCAGGTTAAAATATCTAAAAGAAAATCCTGACAAAGTTCCATATTTATTGAATCATTCTTCCAAGAAAAGTTATCCGGAGATCATTTTTGAAAATGCTTTAAAGTCAAGTGGAATAACTGGGTGGGAATACAATTATCAAAACGGAATTTATTCTTACGATTTTGCTTGGCCAAAACAAAAACTTGATGTAGAAATTGATGGCGGAACTCACTTGACGGATAAAGTAAAAAGAATTGACAATCGACGAGATAAATTCAGCAAATCTCAAGGATGGACAGTTTTAAGATTTACCGCCAAAGAAGTTAAAAACGATTTAGATAGATGTATAAAAACTGTTATTGTTAAAATTAAAACTTTAACAACTCAAATAAGTAATCCTTGACTTTTATCAATCATAGTCTAAATTTGTCTTAGCAATGATAATGCGTTCGTAACTCAATGGCAGAGTAGCGGCCTTTTAAGCCGTAAGTTGTGAGTTCGAGTCTCACCGAGCGCACCATTTAAGAACCAAACCGTGCAAAGAATTCGACGCTGGTGTGGTTATCATCGTTGACATTTCAGAAATTGTTAGTTAATGTCTTCCCACAATGAATAAAGAACAAATCGACTTCATCTCAGCGGTCATCAAGGGTATGCCGGACTTCGCTCCATCCCTACGCACACAGAGAGCCAGTTGTGCCCGAGCCTTTATGAACGCCATCGCTTGGAAAGCTGAGGATTTCGACAGCGAACAGTTTTTGATTGATTGTGGCGTCAACGAACCCTCAATCCCAGCCAGCGTGAGTGAGGCTTGACTTTCTATAGATTACTGATAATCTATTCCCACAATGAAAAACACGATTACAGTCGTAACCCTTCGTGACCTCAACTACTCCAAGGCAAATCCTCCGGTTTTGATTCCAGCCGGAACGAATCTCGAACTCTCCTTCAGCGAAGTTAATCACTCCAAGGCGGTGTTTCATTTCAACGGCGTTCGCCACGGTTTGTTGGTCAGCAACCTTCACAAGACCGTCAAGGCAACCAATGGTGTGAAGTTTCGCAAGTTTCCATCGATGGTTGCCCTTGAACGGATGAACAACGATGGAATCTGCACGACTGTCACTGGATTAAAAGTAGAACCAGACGGAATCGGAGAAGATGGGTCCGCTTCGTGGTTGTTGGTCGCCGGCGTAATTTAATATAAGTTCCTATGAACGAATATAAACTACTCAAGTCGTTGGATGTCAATGGTGTTCGTGTGAATGTCTTCTCTGATGGAACGGTCAAGATTTACGGCAAGAACAAATCAGCCTCAGATGTGATCATGCGTTACATGGAATCGGAAGGCATTTTGGATAACATTTTCAACTCGTCGGATTTCAAGTGCAAACGTAACTAAGTTGTTGACTTTCTATAAAAACAGTCTAAACTGGTTTCACAATGAATCTAACGATTAACAAAGTCTCCTATCACATCAACGGCGTCTGTGGTATCAGTTTCACCGTCATTCTTTTCACCGACAATGATTTGAACGAGGGTCCGATGGTGGCCACCATTTCCTCCCTCGATAAGATGGCGTGCCACGTCTTGAACGTCGGCGAACTTGTGAAGGGTAACATCGAGTTTGCCCGTGGAAATAGTTTTCGTGGGGACCGTTACGTTGACGCACTCCTTGCCGGCGTGGAGTCTTTTGAGAAACAAAATTAACGGAAGGCTTGACATTTTATAAATTTAGTCTAAACTGTTTTCACAATGAACGAACAACTTGACCCCCAAAACGAAATTCACAGTCTCGCCCACGTTTCTTCTGAGGAAGTTTTCGACGGTCATCTCGAAGCTCAATATGAGGAACGGACAGAAGTGATGGAGGAACATCACGGTTGGCCGGGTGACGGTTCTGGTGAGGATGACTTCGCTGACTACAACCAGAACGAGGCGAACGACTACACGAACGAATAAGATATTATGGAAACACTGATTGATTGGTCCATTTATTACCTCGCTGGTGAATGTCCAGATTGTGGTGAAAAGATTCCTTCTGTTGCGGTCGAAGGCGACGAATGTGGAAACTGTGGTCATGTCTTCTGGTTTGAAAACGCAGGGAATTAAACTTATGCCCAAAATCAAAGATTGCATCGAATACATCGTTGGGTGTGGATTCACGTTCACAGGAAGAGTTTCTCGAAGGTTTACACGAGGAGGTCCTACGCTTTACTGTTTCACTAAAAATTCTGGGACCATGCCAAATGGTTCAACGGAAGTCCTTTTTACCATTTCAGAACTCCGTCATGCAAAACAATTTGGTTGGTAGGCTTGACTTTCTATAACTTCCTGATATTCTATTCCCACAATGATTATTATTAACTTCCTCACCGATCAAGAAACCATCACTGCCGTCTACGTCACCGTCTCTATTCTTTACACAGTTCTGCTCTGGCGAATGAACTATGAGCATACTTCAAATAACTGACAGAACAGGATTGACTTTCCACTTATTTAACCCTATATTCAAATCATGCAAATCAAATTTAACGCTGACTTTGAACTCGAAATTGTTACCAGCATAGAGAATGATATTCCTATCACGGAAATAGAGGTTTTCCGTGCCGGACAAGAAACCGAAATTGACATTTGCGATGATATGGAGCCGCCGTTTGCCAGCGAAATCCAATTTGGAGACGGCTCCGTAGCCTTTGTGGATGAAGATTTTTGGAAGGCTGTTAGTATTGTTGACTTCCTAGCTAATTAGCTTTATATTCAAATCATGAGTGCGAAAATCATTAAATACTTTGTCCGCGAGCAATATGGTTGTGCGAGTTGGTGCTGATTTCTAACGAAGGCTTGACTTTCTATAACTAACTGATAATCTATTCCCACAATGAATAAGAAACAAAAAATTCACAGAGGGACTATCATCACCAACGTCGTCCCGATCACCGAGGGCCGCCGAGTTCATCCGGCCGGCACCGTTGGTCAAGTTCTCCGACGGAGTCGCACCGGTGATGTTCTCGTGAAGTTTCGTGACGGTTTCGGTGTCTCTGTGAATGTCAACGACGTCACGCCGCACACCACCGCTCAGAAGGTTCCCAAGGTTGGGGATATTTTCGTCTCAACTTGGGGATATGGACAAAGCAATAACACTTGGTTTAAGGTGAAATCCGTGAAAAAGAACACCGTCTCAGTTGTAAGAGTCGGAGAGACTTTGACATACACGGAAAGCATGGCAGGAAATTCTCTTGTAAATCCGGAGGAAGAAATTGGAGAGGTTTCTGACAAACGAGTTCTTTACGACATGGAAGGAAACCCAAGTTTCAAAATGGCAAGCTATGCGCGAGCATTTCTTGTCGAGGATATTAAGGAACCAAGGTTTTTTTCGGAATGGCATTGACATTTCGGTGAACACCATTTAATCTATTTTATATGAATCCAATAAAATACCTCTTCAAGAAAAGCGAAATGTGTGTGATGTTGTTGATTTTTGTTTTGTCATTGGGCTTCCTTATGGGATGCACGCAGAACCAACGGGCAAAACAGTGGGGTGGCAATGCTGTAATTAAACTTGACTCTGGTCAAAAACTGCTAAATGTGACGTGGAAAGACGCCCAAATATGGGTATTGACCAAACCAATGACCACTAATGACGTGTCGGAAACTTATACCTTCAAAGAGTTTTCTAATTTTGGAGTAATTGAAGGAACAGTAACTATCATGGAAAAGAAGTAAAGAACCTCGGACTATAGGAGTCTACTTCCTGAATTCATTGTCTCCGTTTCAGCCCGGAGGTCCAGAGTGCTGAGAAAAGACCCGACAGCTTAATTGTTGTCGGGTCTTTTCTTTTTTTCAAAGAGGCTTGACTTTTTCTAAAATACTGTTAAATTAAACCCATATCAATATGACATGGAAAGAACTCGCCGCTAAAATTAACTCCCTTCCCCCCGAACGACAAGAGGATACTGTAACGATTTCTCTTGATATTATGCAAGAATGTATTCCTGCGGCATACGTTTGTCAGGTTTCAGATGAAGATTGGGCATTGGGAATCTTGGATAAGGGACATTTTGTAATTGCGGTAGAGGCTTGACTTTTTTCTAAAACGCGTTCATACTGTCTTTACAAATGAAAACTTACACCGTAACAGTTGATAACGAAGGAACCAAGCGTTGGTATCTCAACGGCAAACTGCACCGGGAAGATGGACCTGCGGTTGAATATACCAACGGAGACAAGTATTGGTATCTCAACGACAAACTGCACCGGGAAGATGGACCTGCCATTGAATATGCCAACGGAAGCAAGTATTGGTATCTCAACAACAAACTGCACCGGGAAGATGGACCTGCCATTGAATATGCCAACGGAGACAAGAATTGGTATCTCAACAACAAACTGCACCGGAAAGATGGACCTGCCATTGAATATGCCAACGGAAGCAAGTTTTGGTATCTCAACAACAAACTGCACCGGAAAGATGGACCTGCCATTGAATATACCGACGGATACAAGGAATGGTGGATCAACGGCAAACTGCACCGTGAAGATGGACCTGCCATTGAATATGCCAACGGAAGCAAGTTTTGGTATCTCAACGACAAACTTGTGACTGAACAGGATGTGCTTGATTCTTCACAAACTATTGAGATTGAGGGAGTTAAGTATTCACTCGCACAAATCAAGGCCGCGTTGAAGAAAGTGGCTTGACTTTTTATAAAACACGTTCATACTGTTTTCACAATGAAAACTTACACCGTAAAAGTTGATAACAACGGAAGCAAGTATTGGTATCTCAACAACAAACTGCACCGTGAAGATGGACCTGCGGTTGAATATGCCAACGGAGACAAGTGTTGGTGGGTCAACGGCAAACGTCACCGTGAAGATGGACCTGCCATTGAATATGCCAACGGAGACAAGAATTGGTATCTCAACGGCAAACTGCACCGGAAAGATGGACCTGCGGTTGAATATGTCAACGGAGACAAGTATTGGTATCTCAACAACAAACTGCACCGTGAAGATGGACCTGCGGTTGAATTTGCCAACGGAATCAAGGAATGGTGGATCAACAACAAACCTGTGACCGAACAGGATGTGCTTGATTCTTCACAAACTATTGAGATTGAGGGAGTTAAGTATTCACTTGCACAAATCAAGGCCGCGTTGAAGAAAGTGGCTTGACTTTTTATAAAATAGGTCTATACTGTTTTCACAATGAACATTACCTCTACTAAGTCAGTCGTCGAGTTCTATCATCTGCCTGGCCTCGGAGTCAAGGAGCAGGCCACCGTCATTCTCACTGCTCCTGAATCAGAGTGTCATGAGCGGGTTGCTCACCTTCGCAAGTTCAATTTGATCGCTGGAGAACAGGGCTATCGCTACAGT
>Ga0222712_10003300_pt1 | contig 17671 bp, 12 predicted proteins | sample C33_657DmetaG_FD_165043 | JGI IMG/M metagenome (GOLD analysis project Ga0222712, IMG submission 165043) | Estuarine water microbial communities from San Francisco Bay, California, United States - C33_657D | ecosystem: Environmental > Aquatic > Marine > Unclassified | place: USA: California...
TTAGTTTGCGCATATGCAAAAGTAGGCTTTTTATGAAAAATTATGTAGGTTTGTCCACCATGTCAAAATCAAGTGCCGATACGCCACTCATGCAACAACACCGGGCTATTAAGCAAAAATATCCCGATGCCATTTTGCTATTTCGCGTGGGCGATTTTTACGAGACATTTGGTGAAGATGCCATTGTTGCCTCCAAAGTTTTAGGCATTACCCTTACCAAAAGAAATAATGGTGCTGCTTCCTCTAGTGAATTAGCTGGTTTTCCCCACAACTCCTTAGATACTTATTTGCATAAATTAGTGAAAGCGGGGCACCGTGTAGCTATTTGTGATCAGTTAGAGGATCCTAAATCGGTGAAAGGAATTGTAAAAAGAGGTGTGACCGATATGCTTACGCCTGGTATAGCCACTAACGATAAATTACTAGAACATAAAAACAATAATTTCTTAGCCGCCATTTATGTAGAAAATGAAAAAGGTGGCATTGCTTTTTTAGATATTACAACGGGAGAATTTTTAATTGCAGAAGGTAGTACCGACTATTTAGATAAATTATTACAAAGTTTACAACCAGCAGAAATTCTGCATCCGAAAAATTATCAGGCAGCCTTCAAAGAAAGTTTTGGCAATGGATTTTATACTTATGGTTTAGATGCTTGGATATTTGATGAGGCCTTTGCTACTGAACAATTATTAAAGCAATTTCAAACAAGTACTTTAAAAGGTTTTGGTATTGCAGAACAAAAGTTGGGCATCATGGCAGCTGGTGCTATACTGCATTATTTAAAAGAAACAGAGCACCCGCACCTTCAACATATTCATACTATTAAAAGTATTGTACGTGAGGAAATTTTGTGGATGGATAAATTTACCATTCGCAATTTAGAATTAATTGGCAATGGCGCAGACAGAAAAGGTCTACTTGAAATTATGGATGCCACCAAGAGCCCTATGGGTGCAAGGTTATTAAAAAGATGGCTGGTATTTCCACTACAATCTATTACGCAAATTAATAAGCGTTTGGACGCTGTTGGAAGTTTATTAGAAGATAGCACAGGCGCTAGTGAATTAAGAGAACTGATAGAATCTTGTGGTGACTTAGAAAGGCTAGCTAGCAAGTTATCGACTAGAAAAATTCAGCCCCGTGAATTAATGCAGTTAGCAAAATCATTAGAGGCGGTGACTACAATTAAAGAACAAGTTTCAAATTCTACAAATAGTTTTTTACAAGAAATAGGAAAAGAGATATCCGTTTGTGATAAAAGCAAAAAAGCCATTCTAAATACATTATTAGAACAACCCCCAGCAACTACTGTGAAAGGAGGTTTTATTAAAGAAGGCGTTTCTACCAATTTAGATGAACTTAGAAATATATCTAGCGGAGGTAAAGACTTCTTAACCCAAATACAAAACAAGGAAGCAGAAATTACAGGTATCTCTTCTTTAAAAATTGGCTATAATAATGTGTATGGTTATTATTTAGAAGTAACCCATGTGCATAAAAACAAAGTACCCGCTGAGTGGATACGCAAACAAACCCTAACCACTGCAGAAAGATATATTACCCCTGAATTAAAAATATACGAAGAAAAAATATTGGGCGCTGAAGATAAAATTTTAAGTCTTGAGCAAGAAATGTATAATGATTTACTTGATCAGGTCTTTATTGAAATGAATGCTATTCAAAACAATGGACAATTAATAGGCACCTTGGATTGTTTATTGTGCTTTGCACAAATTGCGAAAGAAAATAAATATTGTAAACCTAGTTTAACAGAGGACTCTATTTTAAATATTACAGCAGGAAGGCATCCCGTGATTGAAAAAACATTGGCTATTGACCAAGACTATATTCCCAATGATGTTTTCTTAGACCCAGCCAGCCAACAAATTATTATTTTAACGGGACCCAATATGAGTGGTAAAAGTGCAGTGTTAAGACAAACTGCCTTAATTACTTTAATGGCACATATGGGATCTTATGTGCCAGCCACAGCAGCTTCCATTCCACTTACCGATAAAATATTTACACGCGTAGGTGCGAATGATAACTTGAACGCAGGAGAGTCCACTTTTATGGTGGAGATGCTTGAAACCGCTAGCATTTTAAATAATATTAGTGTGCGTAGTTTAATACTACTTGATGAAATTGGAAGAGGTACTTCTACCTATGATGGTATTTCCATTGCTTGGAGTATTGTGGAGTTCTTGCATCAGTCTAAACAAAAGCCTAAAACATTATTTGCAACGCATTATCATGAGTTGAACGATTTAGAAGCGCAACTTTCTACCGTGCATAATTATCATGTGAGTCATAAAGAAGTAGGTAATAAAATTATTTTCTTACGCAAACTCACCAAAGGAGGCAGCACGCATAGTTTTGGTATTCATGTAGCGAAGATGGCGGGCATGCCCAATATTTTAGTAAGTAGGGCCAATGAAATTTTAAAAGAAATGGAATTAAAAAATAAGGGAAGTCAAAATTTAGCTACTCCTTCTAAGCAAACGGATGATACAAAATTTCAGTTATCTATATTTGATGCACATACAGAAACTTTTGAGTCTATTAGAAAAGAATTAGATGAGATGGATATAAATAATCTCACACCAGTAGAGGCTTTAATGAAACTACAAGCCATTAAGAAAAAACTTAATTAAGAACTCCCTACTAAGATTACCCTAGTTAGATTAAATAAAATTTATTGGCTGATATAACGCTGCAAATAATTATGAATTTTTGCTTGCAGTGGCGCAGACACTGGCACCAAGGGTAAACGGAATTCATTTTCAATTAATCCTTGCTCAAACATAAAGGCTTTAATTCCTGAAGGATTATTTTCTTCATACATATAAGTATACCCTTCTACTAATAAATCGTTCACTCTTTTAGCCATAGAGAAGTCGCCTGCCATCGCAAAACGAATCATATCAGAAAAAGGTTTTGGAAATGCATTGGCAGCCACACTTATAACACCATCACAACCACAGGCCATTTGCGCCATCACAATTTCATCATCACCACTTACTACTAAAAAATCAGAAGGGCGGTCTTTTAAAATATCTATCATTTGAGCCATCTCAGGCCCTGCTTCTTTAATACCTGCAATATTGGGATGTGATGCTAAACGAAGCGTTGTTTCCGCACTCATATTTCTTCCAGTGCGTCCTGGTACATTGTATAATAAAATTGGTTTAGGTGCAGCGTCGGCTAATGCAACATAATGTTGGAATAAACCTTCTTGTGATGGTTTATTATAATAAGGCGTTACACTTAAAATGGCAACTACTTTTGTTAAATCAAATTTGCTAAACGATTTTATTACTGCTGCTGTATCATTTCCACCAATACCAATAACAATAGGCACGCGACCATTTACTTTATTCACCGTGCAATTAAACACTTCAATTTTTTCTTGGTCAGATAAAACAACCGACTCCCCTGTTGTACCTAGGGTTACTAAATAATCCAAGCCTCCAGCAATTTGAATATCAATTAAATTTTCAAGGGCTGCGAAGTCAATAGATTTGTCTTTTTTAAAAGGCGTTACTAAAGCAACACCTGTTCCTTTAAGGGTTTGTCTTAACATGGGCTAAAGATATTAAATTATATTATGCTTCTTCCCAGAAACCCATTTTACTGTATTTCTCAATTCTATTTTCCACACGCTTTGCAGGTGCTATGTCTTTCACCGATGCAAGTGCAGCAATAATTTTTTCTTTTAATATAGCAGCCGCTTCTGTATAAGACCAGTGTGCTCCACCTACTGGCTCAGGTACTATTTCATCAATTAAACCAAAGCCTTTCATATCATCGGCTGTAAGTTTTAACTGCTCGGCAGCAATTTCTTTTTTATCCCAGCTACGCCATAATATAGAACTACAGCTTTCTGGAGAAATTACGGTGTACCAAGTGTTTTCCATCATTAAGGTTTTATCACCCACCCCAATGCCTAAAGCACCCCCACTGGCACCTTCTCCTATGATACATATAATAATAGGCACTTGTAAACGCACCATTTCATAAATATTACGGGCAATGGCCTCTCCTTGTCCTCTTTCCTCGGCTTCTAGGCCTGGGAAGGCACCTGGAGTATCTATTAAACAAACTACCGGTTTATTGAACTTTTCAGCCAATTTCATTAGTCTAAGGGCTTTTCTGTAGCCTTCAGGATTGGCCATTCCAAAGTTCCTCATTTGGCGGGCCTTGGTGTTGCTGCCCTTTTGCTGGCCAATCATTATAACGGTATGACCATCCAATTCCGCGAATCCACCTATCATGGCTTTGTCATCTTTTACATTGCGATCGCCATGTAATTCAACAAATTTATCGCACATATTTTGAATGTACTTCAAGGTATAAGGACGGTCGGGATGTCTACTTAGTTGAACACGCTGCCATGGTGAAAGGCTTGCTGTGATTGCTTTACGCTTATCAACAATAGATTGCTCTAATTGATTTATAGTGGCAGACAAATTTATTTTAGGATTTTTTTCTGCTAATTTTTTAGTGGCATCTATTTGTTCGTACAGCTCTTTAATAGGTTGTTCAAAATCTAAAAACTGTCGATTTGGGTATTCTGGCATAAGCTTCTATTGGGATGTAAAAATAATAAAGCTTTTTTAATAAAAGATTTGTTTAAAAAAGCAGTTTCCCCTTATCTTTGCAGCCCTTATTAGTGGATTTATCCACGAACCAAGGATCGGTAGTTCAGTTGGTTAGAATGCCGCCCTGTCACGGCGGAGGTCGCGGGTTCGAGTCCCGTCCGGTCCGCAAAAGCCCTTAACTTTCAATGAGTTAGGGGCTTTTTTATTGCCGTTACACTGTGGTTACACACTTTCAGCCTATTTAAAATATTTCACTTTTAAACTTTTAGCATAAGGGTCATATTGAAAGAAATCTTTCTCTACGAATTTGTTGCCAGTTCTTATAAAAACGGTTTTATTTTTAATTTCATTGGTTGGACTTGTGTAAGGGTCCATTCCCGTATCTGAATAGGTAATATCTTTTTTTCCATCACCATCAAAATCATAATAAATAAGTTTATTTCGATAATTGCCTCTTTTTACACCCGATATATTTTCTATCCAACTAACATCTCTGATAAATGAGCCATCTTTCTGTTGTATGTAAGCATCTATTGCCCATTCTAGATGGTTTGTTGTACTTATGTTGATAAAATCATTTAGTCCATCACCATTTATATCATCCACTATATAGTCAAAAACATTCCCTTGAGTTACATATGGAACAGTTATTTTATTGGTCAAGACAGTTCCCTTTCCGTCATTTATAAAAATTTGGTTTTCAATATTGGTTCCAATCATTGCATCATTTATACCATCCTTATTAATGTCTTTTATTTTACAATAAAATGGAAAATCATTCCTTTGCGAGACTATAAAATCTTTATTGGTGAAATAAGGGAAAGAAGACATTCCCCAAAAAACATAAACTCTAGGATTCGCCATTATTAAAAGATCAGGTATTTTATCCCCATTTAAATCCTCGACAGAACCATGTTCATAAACAACTGCTTCATTTGGTAAAGTAGGTTGTAAAACTAATTCAGTTAAATCATATCCGCCTTTGCCATCACTTAAACAAACTGTAATTGGTTCAATTCTATTTTTTGGTGAAGATTCATCTTGATGTCCAAAAATAACCAAATCAACAAAATTATCTCCATTCAAATAAATTGGTGAAACTTTTGTAGGAGCTCCAATAAAATTTGTTTTATTGTTTATTAAATTTTTCTCATCAAATACTTTTGTAGCCGGGTTCCAAATTAAAAAACTTAATCTAGATTTTTGACCTCCAAATGCACTACCCGCATTAAAAACATCAATATAACCATCATTATTAAAATCTCCATTGCAAATTGCTTGAGTCCAAGCACAATAGGCATCTCCTTGTGGTAGTGCAAAAACTTCATAATTCTTCTGAAACACCCCAATCATTAAATCACTTAATACAGGTGTATTTTCCCAATAGTCAGTTCCAAGTTGTTTAGCATTAGCAGCAACTTTATATCCCATAAACCTTCCTAAGGGACTATTTATAACACTAATGGATTTATTTAATGTGTTTGTGCTAGTAGATTTTGATGTAATTGTAATACTAATAGAATAATTGCCTGCAATTTTGAACCCAGGAATATTCAAACTTAAACTTGAAGCAGTTAAACTAGTATCTAACTTAAAGATTTGTTTAGAACTGTCTGTCCAGGTTGCAAGTATTGAGTAAATAATACCTGTAGCAGGCAACTTAGAACTAACCGTTACAACTAGCGGTAATGTATCGGAAACATTATAAGTTCCAGTGTCAAGATTAGTTGTAAATTTTATTGCTTCTTCCGGAACCACTACCACAGGTGGAGTAGTCGAAACTTCTGTTTTACTACATGCAAATACAAATAGAACACCCAAAGCAAAGATTACTCTTTTCATAGTTTAAGTTTTAAGCTATCCTTTGGGGTATTGTAAAGATATATAAAATTTATAGCAGTATTTTCAACTTCTAACTCGCTTTTTTAGCCTAATTTAGGTTGTTAGACAAGCTCAATACCTAGAAAACAAAAGATTATTTTTAACTAATTATGAAAAACTTAATACTTATTGGTTTCTTAATACTAACTGCCTGCTCCCCTTATAAGAAAATAGTTATTCCTATGAGTAAGATTCAAACCGAAAATTGGATGGACAAGCCGGAGGCCATGGTGATATCGAAATTGGGCCCCTATAAGGCTAAAAGCTTAAATGAAACGGGCTATATCTTATTATTCGATTATAGCTCTTATAATCATACCCCACAAAAAGTACAGGCTCCTACAAGTAATTACCAGCCAAATGTGAGTGCCAGTAATAATAGACAAATTATTCAGCCCACTACCTATGTAACCACTTCGGCTAAGCCTGGACTGGATGTGAACAAATATGAAATCATTAAGGAAAAAGCATTAAAATTTTATTTTGATAAAAATAAAAATGTGATTTATGTAGATGCTATTGGCTACCCCGACTCAGTGAGATACGAGCTTCGTAATAAATAATTAGATACAAATAAAAGAGACCCTTATTGCTAAGGGCCTCTTTTCGTATTTAGAACTAAACTTAAAACTTAGCGCAAATTTTATTTTGCATCGTATATAACTTGCTCATGAATAATTTTACCGTCTTTAATTGCAAAAGAGGCAAAAGTAAGAGATTTTCTTACTTCACCAGTTTTAGATGTGATTTTGAAATTAACCCAAGCATGACCCCATTTAATGCCTTTGTATTGTTCATTTGTTGTTGGAACTGTCACCACCTCTAAATTAGGTGTGCCAGCATCTACAACATCACCTGAACTTGCTCTTTGTTTTTTAAATAATTCAATTCTATCAGACATTTTCATAGCAACAGTGTCATTATTATGAGAAGAAGTAGCTGTATCGCTAAAGCATGATGCAGCTGTAGCCCAATCGCCACTGGCATAGGATGTAATTGCTTTTTTCATTAAGTCCACGTCTGGACCTTCTTTAACACAGCTTGATGCTGTAGCATCTGTTTCAGCAGGTGCTGCTTTTTCAGCTGGTGTTGAACAAGCAAATAATGTGGTAGCAAATAATGAAATGGCGGTAGCCATTACTAGGATTGTTTTTTCATTTTTTTTTGATTGTTTTAATTTTTGCAAAGCATTAAATTAGTTATTTAGTATCAAAAAGAAAGCTTTTTTTGCATTATTTTTTTATAAAATACCATAAAAAAGGCCCCTGTTTAAAGGGGCCTTTTCCATAAAATCCTAAAATTTTACCTATTTTTTAGTTTCTGTATAAGAAGCAGCTATTTGTGCTCCATTATAATAGCTATTCTCTCTTTCAATTTGACCTTGATCATTGAATGTATGTGATAATGTCAAAGCAATTTTAAACTTCTTATTAGTCTTCTTGTTTCTTAAACGCATAGACCACCAAGAATCTACCACAGAGCTTGGCCCTTCATGGTCTAACATATCAGGATACCCTATTTCATCAATACCCTCAATTTCAATATCTTGTAATAAAGCAGTAACTTCTTTTTTATTTTCTTCAACTGAAGTTGATACACCATAAGCATAGTTAATATCAAAACATCTTGCATTAGGTGAAAAATCGGCAAATATGCCATCCACATTACCTAAAGAAAAATTAGCCATCATTTTTCTCACTTTTACAATATTAGGATGGTTCTTATATAAAATACCATTGGTTAATGTTTGCTCAGATTCTGTATTTTTAACCAACATAGCTGTATTCATATAAAAGTTCATGCTTTTAATCTTAGTACCATCTGCATTAAATATGAAAGTACAATCATAAGGAGATTGAATTTTGAAGCCCGATTTTTTATTAATAGCAAAGAACATGTTATAGGTATATACCCAAATACCATCTTTCTTATACTCTAAAGCATCTGGATAAGAAGCTCCTCTTTTTGTAATAGAGAAATTAGTATAGTTGTTTGCATAGTTTTGAGCATTTCTAATACAAGTTGCCAAATCTTGGCCTTTGTAATCCCAATTGGTATTCATAGCATTGTATGCTTTGAAATCGTCGGTAGTTAAGCTAGTCATAGTAGCTGCATCACCTTTTACAAAGGCTTGCATGAATTTTTCTACCACATCAATAGAAGGATGCTTGTCATAGATAACTCCATTAGCATTTTTTTGCGCGTTCACCCCTATTATCATACATAATAACAAAAGTGTTGAAAGTAATTTTTTCATTTAATTATAAATTTTAGTGATACTTAAAAGTATGAAATTACTTTCAAATAAAAAGTAAAATAGTTATAAACTTCTGCTAAAAACAAAACCCTTGCAAATACAAGATTTACAAGGGTTTATAAAAAGGTCGCTTAGCTTTATATTATTTAGCCGCTATTTTAAATGTTTTAGTAGCAGTATTGGTGCTCTTTGTTTTAGAAGTAACTACCACTGTTGCTGTTGATAAGACACCTGGTGATAAACTAGAAATAGTAATAGCATTAGAGGCAGCCGTAGTGCTTGTTATATTATTATTAAATACAGCTGTATTATCTGCATCCTTGGTTACTTTAACATCTATGGTTACACCATCCTTTGGTAAGGTAGAGGTAATATTCACATTTATAGCCTGTGAACCACCTATAGCTCCATATATTTTTGTGTAATCAATCTCTGTGCTTGCAATTTCCACTTTAAAGGCTAAATCTGTTTCAGGTACCACCACAACAGGAGGTGGTGTTGGTGTAGGAGAGTCTCCCCCTTTGCTACATGCCATAAACATGAAAGGAATGGCTACTAGTAAAATTTTATAATTTTTCATATGCAAACAAATTTTAATCAATCTTATTAAGAATAAAGGTAATATTTTACTAAATTAGTACAAAATGAATTCATGGTGAATTTAAATTGGTTTACTTAGCTTTATAACTCATTTATCCATATAATATGCTTACAATAAATATCCTTCATTTTACCCTGGATAACCCAATCTTAGAAATTATTCTACGCACCTTGGCAGTATATATATTTATGATTCTTGCCATCCGCCTATTTGGGAAAAAAGAATTGGCTCAGTTATCGGTTATTGACTTGGTTTTCATACTCTTAATTAGTAATTCGGTTCAAAATGCCATGGTAGGCCCAGACAGTACCCTTTCCGGAGGATTAATTGCTGCAGGCTCCCTATTTTTAGCCAACTATACCCTTAAGCGCCTTTTTTATAGAAGTAAATTCTTTAGTAAAATGGTACAAGGAGAATCGCTGCTCTTAATATATGAGGGGGTAGCCAATTTGGAAAATTGCGAAAAAGCTGAAATAACTATTGAGGAATTAGAGGCAGCTGTTAGAGAACACGGAGCGAGAGATATTCAAAAAGTGGATCTTGCAATTTTAGAGGTAGATGGTAATATTAGTGTAATAAGTAGCGAATTTCAATCTAGATCCAAAGTGGCCCACCCTAGAAAGCATAAGTTCAAAGGACGCCTGAACCAAAACTAGATACTTTTGCCATTCATGTAATTATCTTACCCAAATTATTTCATAAGGCTCAATTTATCAGAGATTTAGGGATATCTTGGAATAGAATTCCAATAAGCTTTTGAAAAATGTTAAATTTGCCATAAGCAAAAAAAGTAGGAATTTAACTGCCACAAACGAACCATTCACAACGCTAATAAACATGAAAAAAACAATCCATTTTACAATGAAGTCTCTAGCATTATTTTGCATTTTATTATTTACCCTTGCTTCTTGTAGTAGTAAGAGAAGTAGCAAGCCCACTATTTTAGTATTTTATAAAACAGGAGGTTACTACCATGAGTCTATTCCATTAGGTGTTAAAGCCATTCAGGAATTGGGTGCAAAAAATAATTTTGATGTAGATACCACTACCAATGCAAATAAATTTGCTGAAGATAGTTTGAAAAAATATGCTGCCTTGGTTTTCTTAAGTAGCACAGGTGAAATATTAAGCGGTAACCAAGAAATTGCAATGGAAAGATATATGCAAGCAGGTGGAGGTTTTGTAGGTATACATGCTGCTGCAGATGCTGAATATGATTGGAACTGGTATGTGAAAATGATTGGCGCTTCTTTTAAAAGCCACCCAGAACAACAAGAAGCTACATTAGTTATAAACGATAAAAATCATCCTTCTACCGATAGTCTACCTGCTACTTGGACTAGAAAAGATGAGTGGTATAATTTCAAGAATTTAAATAGTGATGTTAAAGTACTTATTAGCATTGACGAAAAATCATATAAAGGTGGAGAGAATGGAGACAAGCACCCAATGGCTTGGTACCATAATTTTGATGGCGGTAGAGTATTTTATACTGAACTAGGACATACCAATGAGTCTTATTCAGACCCTATGTTTTTGAAACATATTTTAGGCGGTATACAATATGCTATTGGTGACAACACAGCAGACTATAGTAAAGCACATAGTGTTTTCGCTCCAGATGAAAGTCATTTCACTAAAACCGATTTAGTTACTGGCACTTTCTTCGAACCCACAGAACTTTCAGTACTTCCTAATTTAGATGTATTAGTAGTTCAACGTCGTGGTGAAATATTATTATATAACAATACTTCTAAAAAAATTAAACAAGCAGGTTTTTTAAATGTGTACTGGAAAACCAATGCTCCTGGTGTGAATGCTGAAGAAGGTTTATTGGGTGTGAAAGCCGATCCCGATTTTGAAAAAAATCATTTTGTGTATATGTTTTATAGTGCACCCGATTCTCCAGTGAATAGATTATCTCGTTTTACTTTAGAAAATGACACTATTTTAAATAATTCTGAAAAAGTAATTTTAGAATTTTATGAGCAACGCGATATTTGTTGTCATACGGGGGGTTCTATTGCCTTTGGCCCAGATAAATCTTTATTTGTTTCAACGGGTGACAACACTACCCCATTCGATGAGCCTAAACAAAAATATGCAAGCCATGGTTATGCCCCATTGGATGATCGCCCAGGCCATCTTCAATATGACGAGCGTCGTGGTGCAGGTAATACCAACGACTTAAGAGGAAAAATTTTACGCATTAAAGTTAAAGCCGATGGAACTTATGAAATTCCTGAAGGAAATTTATTCCCTGTAGGCACAGCTAAAACAAGACCAGAAATTTATGTAATGGGAGATCGTAATCCTTACCGTATTTCTGTTGACCCTAAGAATGGTTATTTATATTGGGGTGAAGTAGGTCCAGATGCGAATATAGATAGTTTAGACACAAGAGGTCCTCAAGGATATGATGAAGTAAACCAAGCACGCAAGGCTGGTTTCTTTGGATGGCCTTTCTTTATTGGCAATAATTATCCTTATCATATTTATGATTATGCAACAGGTAAATCGGGTCCTGCCTTTGATCCTGCAAAACCTATTAATAATTCAAGAAACAATACAGGCTTAACTGAATTACCTCCAGCACAACCTGCCTTTATTTGGTATCCGTATGGTGTATCTACCACAGACTTCCCTTCTTTAGGCGCAGGTGGAAGAACTGCCATGGCAGGTCCTGTTTATTATAGCGACTTATATCCAAAAGAAACAAGATACCCTTCTTATTATGATGGTAAATTCTTTTTCAATGAATGGATGCGTGGTTATATTAAAGCTGTAACGATGAAACCAAACGGAGACTATGATAGAATGGAACCTTTTATGCCAAATACAAAGTTCCATGCTGCTATTGATATTGAAGTGGGTCCTGATGGTCGTTTCTATGTATTAGAATACGGCTCAGGCTGGTTCAGTAAAAATGCAGATGCTGGTTTATCAAGAGTAGATTATAAAAAATAAAAAATCTTTCACTCAATAAATATTTTATTATGAATAAGCGTCAATTTATTAAAGACATCGTTTTAACGAGTATAGCTACCCCCTTGGGTATTGCAGGTTTGGCAAAAAGCTTTGAACAAAAAGCACATTTGCCTGCAGCAGTATTAGCGAAAGACGAAGATTTTTGGACAGGCATTCGTAATCAATATTTATTAAAACCAGATTATATCAATTTAGAGAATGGTTATTACAACTTTCTACCTCAACCTATTCTAAATAAATTCATAGAGCATATCAAAGAAGTGAATTATCAAGGGTCTTATTACATGAGAACAGTTCAGTTTGAGAATAAAAAAAATATAGCTGCAAGACTTGCAGGTATTGCTGGCTGCTTACCAGAAGAATTAGTTATTACAAGAAACACTACTGAATCATTGGACTTAGTCATTGGTGGTTTTGATTGGAAAGCCGGTGATGAAGCCATTATGGCGGTGCAAGATTATGGTGCTATGCTGGATATGTTTGATCAAATTCAAAACAGATATGGTGTTGTCAATAAAAAATTATCTGTGCCGAATCATCCAAAAAATGATGAGGAAATTGTGAATTTATACGCAAGCGCTATTACTGCTAAAACAAAGGTCATCTTTGTTAGTCATATGATTAATATTACGGGACAGGTTCTACCTATTCGTAAAATTTGTGACATGGCCCATGCCAAGGGGGTTCAAGTAATTGTAGATGGCGCCCATGCATTTGCACATGTGAAATTTCGTATTGATGAATTAGACTGCGATTATTATGCAGCTGCACTTCATAAATGGCTAAGCACACCATTAGGTGCAGGTTTATTATACGTTAAAAAAAATAATGTCAAAAACTTATGGCCCCTACTTGCCGATGGAGAAAAAGATATTAATAAGATAAATAGATTAAATCATATTGGTACTCATCCTGTTCATACCGACCTTACCATTAATGATTGCATGGACTATTATGAAATGATTGGCGCTGAACGCAAGCAAGCCAGAATGTACTTTTTACAAAACTATTGGACTAGCAAAGTAAGAAACCTACCTAAAATAATAATTAATACCCCTGCTGAAGCCAGCAGAAGTTGTGGTATTGCCAATGTAGGTATTGAGGGCATACTACCTGCCGACTTAGCCAAGAGATTAATGACTGAACACAAGGTGTTTACAGTAGCCATTGATTATGCCAATGTGCGCGGCTGCAGAATTACCCCGAATTTATACACCACCACCCAGGAACTAGATAGCTTTGTGCTAGCCCTGAAAACCCTGGCCAACGCCTAAAACTCACAATTTGGCTTGATTTATTAACATCTGTTCGCTTTTGCGGTTTTATGCATATATTGTAGTTGCAAAACCGCAAAATGCTTAAAGAAGAGCGCCTTGAATATATTTTACATGAGTTAAATCTGCATAACAAAGTTTTATCTGCGGATTTAAGCAACAAAATGGGTGTATCCGATGATACAGTTAGAAGAGACTTGCAAGAGCTTTCTATAGACAATAGATTAATCAAAGTGCACGGAGGCGCATTGAGTAAATCATTTCATACTGCATTCGACAGAGAGATGGTTTATGAGATTGAAAATAAAAATATCATTGCGAAAAAGGCAGCTGCACTGGTTCAAAGTGGTATGTATATTTTAACTTCTGGTGGTACTTCCATGATTGAATTTGCAAAAGCATTAGACCCAAATTTGAATGCCACTTTTTTTACTTGCAGTTTAAATGCAGCCATTGAGTTCTCTCATCATCCAAGTATTGAAGTAGTCATGATTGGCGATAAAGTTTCTAAGGATTCCATGCTTACAACAGGCGCCAATGCTGTACAATCCATTGAATCTATTCAAGCCGATTTATGTATTCTAGGTATTAACTCCTTAGACACACAGTTTGGCTTAAGTGAAAATGATTGGGAAGTAGTTCAAATAAAAAAAGCAATGATAAAGGCTTCTAAAAAAGTAATCTGTATTGGTATTTCTGAAAAGTTAAATTCTCAACAAAAAATAAAAGTGGCTGACTTAAAAGACATTGATATTTTAATTACAGAATTAGACCCCAATGACCCCCTATTAGACCCCTATAAAAAACATGAAATTCTCATCTATTAATAATTAAAACACAGTTATGAAACTACAAAAAACAAAAAAGCCTTATTTAAACAGGCTCATGATGGTTTTAGTACTGTTGTCAGGTATAACCATTACAAGCTTTGCACAAGTTGTAATAAGCGGAAAGGTTACGAACCAAAAAGACAATAGTGCTATTGAGGGAATATCTATTGTTATCAAAGGCACCAATAAAGGCGCCAATACAGATAATAATGGTAATTTCTCTATTACACAGAATGCCAATGGCGTGATTACATTAAATGCATCGGGCGTTGGATTTAAAAGTCAAGATATTACAGTAGATACCAAGGGTAATACTAAGAATATCAATATTGTTCTAGTAGAACAATATTCAAAATTAGACGAAGTAGTCGTTACTGGTACTTCTGCTGGAACTACTAAAAGACAATTAGGTAGTTATGTAAGCACTGTATCTGCAGATGAACTTAGCAGAAGCGGTTCTTCTAATGTACTGGCTGCCCTACAAGGAAAAACAGCAGGTGCTCAAATTAGCCAAAACAGTGGTGATCCTGCAGGTGGAGTTTCTGTAAGATTAAGAGGTACTAGCTCAGTACTTTCTTCTTCAGAACCATTATACATTGTTGATGGAGTAATCATTAACAATGCTACTAACAGAGTTACCAATACATCAGGCAACTATGACGGTAACAACTTCGTAGGAAGTATTGGTCAAAACAGAATGGTAGATATTAACCCTGCCGATATTGACCATATTGAAGTTTTAAATGGTGCCGCTGCCGCTGCTACTTATGGTAGTAGAGCGAATGCAGGTGTAATTCAAATTTTTACAAAAAGAGGTAAGACAGGTGCTGCAAAAGTTAGCTTTTCTTCAAGCTATATAAATAGCGCTTTAAGAAAAAAATTAGAAGTTAACCAATCACCTACAAAATTTGGTGGTCCTACTGATGGCGTGGGTGCATTAACACAAGACGTCATTGCTGCTCCATTAGCTACTACCACTACTAATGTTACAAGATATGATTATCAAGATTATATTTTTAGAACAGCTGCTGGAACAGACAATACTATTTCAATAAGCGGAGGTACAGATAAAACTAAATACTATTTTGGTGGATCTTATTTCTTTAATCAAGGTATCATTAATAATACCGATTTCCAAAGATTTAGTTTTAGAACCAATATTGACCAAACAGTAAACAAATGGATGAGTATGAACTTAGGTATTAACTACACTAATTCAGCTGCGAATGAAAAACCAGATGGTCAATCATTCTTCTCTCCTACTAACTCTATTACCATTATCGGTAACTTCCACAATATATGGGAAAGAGATGCCAATGGCAATATAAAAGCAGTGGGTGAAAGAGGTAGAGTAAACCCTGTTTCTGTAATGGAAGATATAAAGCAAAAACAAGCAACAAACAGAGTTATCTCTAATTTTGGTATTAAGTTAAAACCCATCAAACATTTATCTGTTGATTATTTAATGGGTATTGATAACTACTCTCAAAATGGTACTACTTATATCCCTCCTTATTCTTACAACGCAAGTACAGGATTTTATGGAGGTGGTGCTACATTAGATCCTACTCAAAATGGTTATGCTAGTGCTGCAAGCAATAGCTTCTTCCAAATTAACCATGATTTAAATGCCAACTATAATATTGACATCACACGTGATATTAATTCAACTACACAAGTAGGTTTTTCTCAACAATACGAGAAAAATAATTACATCTTATACCAAGGAAGAGGATTCGCTCCTTTTATTCAAACAGTAAATGGTGCTAGTACTATTTTACCTGGTGTAGATGATAGAAGTGAAATTTCAGTATCTGGTACTTATATCCAACAAAACTTTAAATACAGAAACTACTTATTCTTAACAGGCGCCATTAGAAAAGATGGTTCAAGTGTATTTGGTGCAAACCAACGCAACCAAACTTATAAGAAAGGAAGTTTGAGTTTTGTAGTGTCTAGCACAGATACTTGGAATAATTTAGGTATTTCAAAACTGATTGACTTATTTAAATTAAGAGCTGCCTATGGTGAAAGTGGAAACTTAACCGGAATTGGTGCTTATTCAAGATTTAATTCTTACAGTTCTAATTCATTCTTAGGTCGTAGCGCTTTAAACTCAAGTTCTACACTTGCCAATGAAAATGTAAAACCAGAAAGACAAGAAGAAACAGAGTTTGGTCTTGACTTAGGTGCATTTAACAATAGAGTTGGTTTAACAGTAAACATTTACAATAAAAAAGTAACTGATTTATTAATTAACAGACAGTTGTCTCCTACCAATGGTTTCTCTAGCGTACTTGACAACTTTGGTTCATTAGAAAACAAAGGATATGAATTAATGTTAAGCTTAACCCCTGTTCAAACAAAAAATTTGAAATGGGAAATGACAACAATTTATAACCACAATGAAAACAAAGCTTTAAAAATTGGTCAAGCCTTAACTTTATTAAGTACCAATATGGGAGCACCTGTTGCAATTATTGAAGGTCAACCTATTGGCGTATTCTACGGAACTTATTTTTCTAGAAAAGCAGATGGTTCTTACTTAACCAATGCAGCGGGCATACCTCAAACTGCAAAAGGAACACAAACTGCCGTTACTAATCCAACAGAATCTAAGGATGCCAATGGCTTACCTACAGGAACTGTTCTTAGAAAAGTAATTGGTAACCCTAATCCTGATTTTACAGGTAGTATCGTCAATGAAGTAACTTATAAGAAGTTATCATTTAGAGCGCAAGTTGATTTCGTAAAAGGAGTAGATGTATTTAACGCAGATTTTAGAACTCGTCAAGGTGTTGGTAACGGTAAAGTGGCTGAACAAGAGCAAAGAGGTCTAATTCCAAGAGGATATATAACAGGAGTCTATGCTATTGAAGAATGGAGAATAGATAAAGGAGACTACGTTAAATTACGCGAGTTGTCTTTAAGCTATAATTTAGGCAAGGTAGCCTTTGCTAATAATTTAAGCATCAACTTTAGTGGAAGAAATCTAATTTCTTGGGATGATTACAAAGGATACGATCCAGAAGTAAATGCTGCAGGTCAAAGCACCTTATTAAGAGGAATTGACTTTGGATCTACACCTATCCCACGTACATTCAGTTTTGGAATAAAAGCTGATTTTTAAATCTTCATTAAAAAAAATAATTGACATGAAAAAGATTCAATATATCATACAAACCACTTTCTTACTCGGGATCATTTCCCTTACAAGCTGTAAGAAAGATTTCGTT
>Ga0222712_10003301_pt1 | contig 17669 bp, 15 predicted proteins | sample C33_657DmetaG_FD_165043 | JGI IMG/M metagenome (GOLD analysis project Ga0222712, IMG submission 165043) | Estuarine water microbial communities from San Francisco Bay, California, United States - C33_657D | ecosystem: Environmental > Aquatic > Marine > Unclassified | place: USA: California...
TGTTCTTTAAGATATTTACCAGTACCTGAGATCGTTCCACCGGTACCTACACCAACTACCAAATGGGTGATTTTACCTTCAGTTTGTTTCCAGATTTCAGGACCAGTCTGCTCATAATGCGCTAGCGTGTTTGACAGATTATCATACTGATTGGGTTTCCAGGAATTTGGGACTTCACGCTCCAGTCGGGAGGAAACAGAATAATATGATCTGGGATCTTCAGGATCAACATTTGTAGGGCATACAATAACCTCTGCACCAAAGGCACGTAAAGCATCCACTTTTTCTTTGGATTGCTTATCTGTTGTAGTAAAAATACACTTATAGCCTTTTATAATTGCTACCATTGCCAAACCCATTCCTGTATTTCCGGAAGTGCCTTCAATAATAGTACCACCTGGTTTCAACTTACCGCTAAGTTCTGCATCTTCAATCATTTTCACAGCCATCCTATCCTTAATGGAGTTGCCAGGATTAGTTGTTTCGATCTTTGCTAAAACTGTTGCTTTAACATCTTTTGTTATATTATTTAATTTAACCAAAGGAGTATTTCCGATGGTTTCAAGAATATTAGCATACCACATAATGCAAAAATACGGATAAAAGCGTGAAACAATAGATTAAATGCTAAAAGCGAAGGTAATACGAATATTATATTGCATCTACCCAATAAACGATATTATATTTTAAAAATCTAGCTTTTAACTAATAGTTACCAATAGAAATTGGGCATAAAACGAGCCGTTTTAAATTTTAGCAATCCTATAAAACTCCGAAAGAAATTTTCATTAAAATTTCAAATGCTTTACCGTTAAACCATTATTTTTTAATTGTTTTAATGAGTCGATACCTATTCGTAGGTGGGTTTCAACATACTGCTCAGTAACATTTGAATCGCTTTCAGCTGTTTTCACTCCCTCCGGTATCATGGGTTGGTCTGAAACTAATAATAAAGCTCCCGTTGGAATTTTATTTGCAAATCCAGTTGTAAAAATTGTTGCAGTTTCCATATCCACTGCCATGGCTCGCAACGTTTTTAGATATTTTTTAAAACTCTTATCATGTTCCCAAACCCGTCGATTAGTCGTGTATACAGTTCCAGTCCAATAATCACGAGAATGATCGCGAATGGTTGTTGAGATCGCCTTTTGTAATGCAAATGATGGCAATGCAGGAACTTCTGCAGGCAGATAATCATTGGAAGTTCCCTCACCTCTTATCGCTGCTATTGGTAAGATTAGATCACCGATCTTATTCTTTTTTTTCAGCCCTCCGCACTTTCCCAAGAATAAAACTGCTTTTGGCTGAATAGCGGTCAAAAGATCCATCATAGTAGCCGCCATTGGGCTACCCATTCCAAAATTGATCAATGTAATGCCATTAGCCGATACACTCTGCATAGGTTTATCTAGTCCAATGATTGGAGCATGGTCATGCCATTCAGAAAACAGGTTGAGGTACCGAGAAAAATTGGTTAATAGAATAAATTTACTAAAATCGATTAAAGGCCTGCCCGTATAACGGGGTAGCCAGTTATCAACAATTTCCGACTTACTTTTAAGCCCTGTTTTATCAGGAGTTTCAACTTCATCTATCTTCTTTACTGATTCTGTTACCTCAACTTTAGCCTCTTGTTTCTTATTCATCATTCTATTTTTTAGCCTACAAAAAACCCCGATTTAATCGGGGCTCATTTATGCAACTTTAAGTTTTTTCAGATCAGATTTTTCAAATTTATCTTTGGCATAATCCAGTGTGATATACAATTCTTTTCCTGTTTTACCAGAGGGTGTTTCATACATTGCATCGATCATAATTGCTTCACAAATAGACCTTAAGCCTCTAGCTCCAAGCTTAAATTCCATGGCTTTATCTACAATAAATTCCATTACATCTTTTTCAAAATCAAGATTCACATGCTCGTATTCAAACAACTTTTTATATTGCTTGATTAGAGAATTCCTTGGTTCAGTTAAAATACTTAATAAGGTATCCCTATCCAATGGGTTTAAGTGTGTAATAACCGGAAGCCTACCTATTAATTCAGGAATAAGCCCAAATGACTTCAGATCCTGTGGAGTAATGTATTTGTATAGGTTCTTCAGGTCAATAGTAAACTCATCTTTTTCAACCTTATATCCGACTGTTTGAGTTCGAAGCCTATTTGCGATCTTCTTCTCAATACCATCGAATGCCCCTCCGCAAATAAAAAGAATATTATTGGTGTTCACGGCAATCATTTTCTGATCCGGATGCTTTCTTCCTCCCTGAGGTGGAACATTAACTATAGTTCCTTCTAATATCTTCAACAAAGCCTGCTGAACTCCTTCGCCTGAGACGTCCCGGGTTATCGAAGGATTATCACTTTTTCGGGCAATCTTATCTACCTCATCGATATATACAATTCCACGTTCAGCAGTGCTGACATCATAATCGGCGGCCTGCAGCAAACGTGTTAAAATACTTTCTACATCCTCCCCTACATATCCTGCTTCAGTTAATACGGTTGCATCGCAGATACAGAAAGGTACATTTAATACTTTGGCAATTGTTTTGGCAAGTAAGGTTTTTCCTGTTCCGGTTTCGCCAACCATAATAATATTTGACTTCTCTATTTCAACCTCATCCTTACCAATTTTTTGGTTCAGACGTTTGTAGTGATTGTAAACTGCTACAGCAAGTATTTTTTTTGCTTGATCTTGCCCTATGACATATTGGTCAAGGTGTGTCTTGATTTCTATTGGCTTTAAAAGAGTTTCAAAAGTTTGAGTAGATTTAGTTTTACGGACATTAAGTTCTTCTGCCAAAATCTGATTGGCCTGAGTAACACACTTATCACAAATGTGAGCATCCAAACCAGCAATCAGCATGAGCGTATCCTGCTTGCCAGAGCCGCAGAAAGAACATTTAACATCTTTATTTACTTTACTCATGCTTATTTATCTCCGGTTCCAACTAATACTTCATCAATCATACCAAACTCTTTTGCTTCATTTGCAATCATCCAGTAATCGCGGTCAGATGCTTTTTCAACCCATTCATAGGTTTGTCCTGAATGTTTAGCAATGATATCGTAAAGTTCTTTCTTAAGTTTTAACATCTCACGAAGGTTGATCTCCATATCTGATGCAACTCCCTGAGCACCACCAGAAGGCTGGTGAATCATTACTCTTGAATGAGGCAATGCCGCTCTTTTACCTTTGGTTCCTGCGCAAAGCAATACAGCAGCCATTGAAGCTGCCATACCTGTACAGATAGTCGCAACATCTGGCGTAATATATTGCATCGTATCATAGATACCTAAACCAGCATATACGGAACCACCTGGCGAATTAATATAAATCTGAATATCTCTTTTAGCATCAGCAGATTGTAGGAACAATAACTGTGCTTGAATGATATTTGCAATTCCTTCGTGAACAGCATCACCTAAAAAGATAATCCTATCCATCATTAAACGTGAGAACACATCCATTTGTGCAACGTTCAATTGACGCTCCTCAATGATGTAAGGAGTCATTGCAGTAGGTATGGAAGCATTTTGAACCCTACCTATAAAACTATCTACATGATGGCCACCAATGCGATGATGTTTTACCGCATATTTTCTGAATTCGTTCTTATCAATGTTCATTTTGAAATATTCTAATTATAATTTAACATTTATTTTTTATGTTGTAAATCAATGATCAAAATAAATGGAATTAATAAGTCCAAAAAAATCATTATTTACTTTAAATCAAGGAATTTATCATATTGAATATCCTTTTTGTCTAAGGTAATAACACCTTTGAGATATTCAAATACATGCTGAGCTTTTACCTCTTCAAATATCCTGTTTGCATTTTCTTTATTCTGCAAAAACTGTGCTGTATATTGTCCCAGTTGTTCTTCAGAAAGTGGCTGCGGACTATACATACGGAACTGTGAATCTAAACGATTTTTAGCAGCCGCAAAAACTTCTTCATACTTGATCTCCAATTTATTGTCCTTGATGATCTTATTTTCAATTAAAGTCCAGCGCAGGTTACGAGCAAAATCATCATAACCTTGTGCCAATTCCTCATCACTCAGTTTTTCATTTGTTGCTTTTAGCCAACGTCTTAAAAATTGATCAGGAAGACTCAGTTTAGCTTTTTCTAAACCAAAGTGAAGCATGTCTGCCTGAAGCTTCTGGTCAGCATTTTGAACCATCATACTTTCAAGCTCTTCTTTGATTTTCTCTTTAAACTCTTTTTCAGTTTTAACAACATCAGCACCGAATATCTTATCAAAGAACTCCTGATTTAAATCTCCTTCTTCCAGACGATTAATATTTTGAACCGTTAACTGAAATTTAGATTTAAGGTCTTGAGCATCTTCTTCAGAAATATTTAACACCTTGGCAATTATTGTAGCGTTGCCATCAAATGCTTTCTGAAGATCTACATTCACAACTGCTTCTTTCTTTAAACCAATCAGTGACTTTCTGATCTTAGTATCACTTACCTGATCCAAACGAACAGATGCAGTAGCACTTATACCACCTTCAAAAACAGAACCATCAGCAGAAAGCTGCTTTAAATCTGCATATAAAACATCATCATCTGCCGATACGTCAGGATTTGACATTTTGCCATAGCTTTTTCTTAAGTTCGTGATACGAGATGCTAGTGTTCCTGGATCAACTTTCACCTGATAATAGGTTAATTTGTCTTTTGATGTAAATTCAAGTTCAAATTCTGGAGCCAAGCCTAGTTCGTAAACAAACTCAAAATCATCAGTAAAATCCCAATTAAACTCCTTGCTATCATCAACCTTAGGTAATGGCTGACCAAGAACTTCAAGTTTATTATCAGTGATATAATTACTTAACGTATCATTCAGAATAGTGTTGACTTCATCAACTAATATACTCTTACCATACATTTTTTTGATATGTGCTGCAGGAACCATTCCGGGACGAAATCCAGGTAGTTTTGCTTTTTTTGCTTGGGCTTTAATCGCCTTTTCTACACGCTCTTTGTAATCTTCAGGATTAATCTTAACAGTTAGTACAGAATTCAGATTGTCTATTTTGTTCTGTGTAATGTTCATTTTCTGAGTTTTATGTCGTTTTAGTTTATACAAAAATTCCCCGGTTTGTAGCCGGGGAATTAATCAGTGCGGATGAAGGGACTCGAACCCCCACGCCGTGAAGCGCCAGATCCTAAGTCTGGTGCGGCTACCAATTACGCCACATCCGCATTTTAGGATTAATTTGAAAATTCCTAAAATTTAAGAGCTTTAACACTCAGCTCTTTTAAAGGTATTTCGGTCGGCAAAACTAACCTTTTTCTACTTAATTACAAAATCTATTATGCTTAATATTTAAGGATGGCCATTAATTAGATTTATAAGTGACCCTAAGTAGTCGGGGGTATGCAAAAGCCGACTGCCATACCAAGAAAAAAGCTCGCCATCAACAATCATAACTTTAGAATTAGGAAACCTAATTTGCATCTCCTGAACATGTTCATCCTTAAATGGATATGGCTCTGAAGAAAGAAATATAACTTGAGGAGCTAAGTCTTCTAACTGCTCCAAACTCATGGCAGGATACCTATTCAGTTTTACTGAATTATTAAACCCAGCCTTTGACAAAACATGATCAATAAAAGTATTTTTTGCTGCCAGCATATATGGATCCTTCCATATAAAATAGGCAGTCTTCAAATTAGTTGCACGTATCGATTCAAGATCAGCAAAACGACTTTTAATAGTTGAAGCCATTAATTTTGCCTTTTTAGAATGCCCAGTTAAAATCCCAACCTGTTCGATCATATTGAAAGCATCTTCAAGAACAGTGATATCACTCATCCAAACCGGATACTCATTCATTAATTCCTCTATCTGAGCTTGGCTGTTTTCCTCTTTGTTTCCAATAATAAGGTCGGGTTTCAAGCCTCTTATTTTCTCCAAATTAATTTTTTTTGTGCCTCCAACTTTAGTTTTAGCCTTAAATTTTTCCTTTGGATGAATACAAAACTTTGTGATTCCAATTACTTGCTCATCTAAACCCAGATCAAAGAGCAATTCGGTTTGTGAAGGAACTAGCGAAATGATCCTTTTAGGTGGATAATTAAGGGAAATAACCCGTCCCATTTGATCTATAAATGTGCGTTTTTGCATACTTTTACAAAGTAAGCTATTTTTTATAAATGCCTAAATTAACCATGTACTCATTACTGATCCTATCTATAGCAGGATATGTTCTGATAGGCTATTTTATTGAAAGATCAAATTTTGAACTTCTCATTACCGTTTACAGCTCCTTATTTTTGTTGAGTTATTTAATATTAAAAAATAAAAGACATTATAATTTTAAGGTTCTTCTGCTTAGTGGCGTATTATTTCGGTTTTGCCTTATTTTTTCGACACCAGCCTTGTCGGATGATTTTTATCGCTTTTTCTGGGATGGCCGGATTCAACAATTAGGTTTTAATCCATTTGACTTCACACCCAGGCAATTCTTAAATCAGAATTCAGATGCCTTTTTAAGTCAATTGTTTCCATACCTCAACTCACCTGATTATTTCAGTGTTTATCCTCAGTTATCTCAGATCCTTTTTAACATAGTATCAGTAATAGGGAAGGATAGTTTGCAAACAAATTTAATTGCGATAAAGTCCATGATCTTCCTTTCTGAAATTGGCACTCTTTACCTTTTGAATACACTAGTAAATAAAAGAAAACAAGACCCTTCACATCTTTTAATCTATCTACTCAACCCGCTGGTAATCATAGAACTTACGGGTAACATACACCTTGAAGCATTCATGATATTCTTTTTCTTGCTTGCTGTAATACTTTTTTACAGGCAGCAATTTATTGGCTCGGCAACCGCATTATCCCTATCGATACAGACAAAGCTATTGCCGATACTTGTTATACCCTTTCTCATTAAAAAAATCGGGATCAAGAAAACGATTGGGTATGGATTAGCATGCCTTTTAATAACCGCTTTCATTAGTATTGGAAGTATCAATACCACTGATCGAATTTCTCATATCGTCGAAAGCCTCAATTTATATTATGGAAAATTTGAATTCAATGGAGGCATCTATTTATTTTTCAGGACCATAGGATGGGCGATAATGGGCTATAATCCTATTGGCATTTTGAGTAAGCTGATGATACTTTGTACCCTGGCAGGAATATTATTTGTTTATCTAAAAGATTCGGATATGCTCTCTGGTTTCTTTTGGGTACTCATTATTTATCTTGGGTTTGCAGCAATCATACATCCCTGGTATCTGACACCGCTAATTGCCTTGAGTATATTTGTGAGATTTCGGTTTATTCTAGTATGGTCTGCTCTTATCCCTTTAAGTTATATCAGCTATCGTACTTTACCGTACAATGAAAATTACTGGATAATAGTATTGGAATATGTTGTTGTGATAGGATATTTACTATGGGAGACGAAAATTTTGACTCCGGCTGCTAAGCCGGTGATTTTAAAATAATTTAAGGTCGCTAATCTTCATAAAAATCCTGAAGGGCGCCAAAATAGTTCAAATTCCAGCCATCGATCATATCCTTAATATCGGAATCGGGAATATTAGTGTGACGGAGTTCAAGAGAAGTTCCATTTTTATCAGGATGTAGTAAAAACGTTACCATTGACTCTTCTAGCTGATCACCAAAGTACCATTGCTGAACTATTTTTTTGTTTTCTATAAATTCTATATTTTTTCCAACGATACTATCATCCCAGAGAGAAAACTCTGAACCAGGTTCTGTACTCATTACTGCTTCTGCACCAGTCCATAATGAAATGGTAAGGGGATTAGTTAATGCCAGATAAACTTCTTCAGGACTTGCCTGTATGAGGTAATAATTTTTAAAATCTTTCATAATTCTGGCACAAATCTAACACAAATGGACGGATTATTCGATTAAATAAGATGATCAGCCAGTGCTAACACAAAAATTCTAATAGCTTTTAGGACGTTTGATTCGGCAGATCTGGGCGCAAAAATATCGGCTTATACAAATTGGCAAAGGGAAGAATTTTAAAAGATCAACTAGATGTGAGGGAGCACAGGAATGAAATGATGAAAACGTTAAAATGAAGGCACTATTTGCTTCTCTAAAATAGGGATCAATGAAGGGCAAAAAATCAAATAAAATAGTAAACTTTTTATGCCCAGAAGAAGTATAATACTACGTACTGCTTTGGCCTATTCAAGCCTGTAAAAAATACCGAATAATTAAAAAGGCCTGATAAACAGGCCTTTTTAATTATTTTCAATAGTGGTCTAATTATTTACCACTGTTTTTTTTCTCAGTAACTTGATTTCTGATTTCCTGAGCTAAATTTTTTAAATCTTGCATTCCTTTACGAACTCTTGTTCCGGCTGCACTGTTTCCTGAATTGTAGAATTTGTTAGCGTCAACTTCAACTGAAGCAAACAGGTCTTTCATTTTTGTAAATTTATCCATTGTCTTTTTTTTAAGGTTAAACAAATCTAATTTAATTACATGTATTGACAAGTCCTTTTTGAATTATTTTTTATTAAATATTAATCTATAATTAATATTTAGTCATTAAAAGAAATAATAGTGAAATTGCTTCAAAAACTATATTTATTTCTTGTTTCAATATTGGCTATCTTCTCTGTAATGAGAAAACAATCACACCTTAAAGATTACTGCAATTTGTGATAAAATATGATCTAAAAAATGTGAGAATTCCTCCAAAAATTTTTAGTTTTAATAGTTAATTTTAGTGTAAACATATTCAACAAAACTCCATTATAAAATCATTTCTATGAAAAGAATTTCATTGATCAGCTTGTTAATCCTAGGGCTTAGCAGTGCCTTCGCCCAAACAAAAAGTAACTGGTCGCCCACGCAAACCATTAAACACAAAGTAATCAGTACAGTTAGGGTTTCTCCAGACGGGGAGAAAGTAGTTTATGCTGTAAAGGAACTTAAAACAATTGATGGTAAAAGTGATTTTATCAATCATCTTTTTATATCAGATAATAATAATACGAATACCATTCAGCTTACTCAGGGCGAAAAGAACAATATTAATCCCAAATGGAGCCCTGATGGCAAAAAGATCGCATTTGTCAGCAACCGTGATGGAAAAAATAACCTATACGTCCTGAATTTAGGTGGAGGAGAAGCTGAAAGGTTAACTGAACTTAAAACCGGAATAAACGATTTTAAGTGGAGTAATAAAGGAAATCAAATTGCATTTACCAGTTCTGATTTTGAAACTGCAGAAGAGACTGGGAACAAAAAATCGGGAAACGATTGGTATTTCATGAATGAAAATTTTAAGCAAGGACGCCTTCATTTGCTTCAGCTAAACAAAAAAGATAAAAATGGGATGCCTCAGATTACAACGCTAAGTAAGGAAAACAGACATATCAATTCATTTAGCTGGAGTCCGGATGATCAATGGATTGCCTATGCCCATGCGGCCTCTGCAGGTGTTGAAGACAATACGTTCTGTGATATATCAATGATCAAGATCAGCTCAGGTGAAGTTAAAGTTATTGCCAACACTCCGGTGGGTGAAAATCAACCCTTATTTAGTCCTGATGGCAAATTCATAGCCTATTATAATCTGGATGAAAAAGGGATTTGGGGAGGTAAAACTTCTGTTAAGATTTTTGCTCTTGAGAATGGCAGCGTTCAAACATTAGCAGATACGCCAAATGGCCCGGCCGAACTTATTGGCTGGAGCAGCAATGGAAAAACAATTTATACTCTTGAGCCATTTCATACTAGTACCAAAATATTCAGCCTAAGCAGTGATGGGAAACAGGCAACTGAATGGACTACTGGTACGAAGGGCGTATTGAGCGGACTTGAATTGAATAGCAAGGGCACCCATTTCGGTTTTACATTTCAGAATACTTCAATACCACAGGACGGCTATATCAGCAGTACAAATAGCTTTTCAGCCCTAAAAATAAGTAATATTAATCCTGAGCTTGCCAATTTGCCGGTTCCGAAAACCGAGCTGATTTCATGGAAAAGTTTTGACGGAATGGAAATTGAAGGGCTTTTAACCTATCCTCTAAACTATGAAGCAGGTAAAAAGTATCCTTTTATTCTTAACATTCATGGCGGGCCGGCAGGGGTATTTAGCGAAAATTTTATTGCCGTGTCGGGCATTTATCCACTTGCTGCCCTAGCAGAAAACGACATCTTTATACTCAGACCAAACCCAAGAGGATCAAATGGTTATGGATTGAAATTCAGAGAAGCCAATCACCGCGACTGGGGTGGTGGCGATTACAAAGATTTGATGGCTGGTGTTGATTATGCTATTTCAAAAGGATGGGTAGATGCCAACAAAATGGGTGTAATGGGATGGAGTTATGGTGGTTTCATGAGCAGTTGGATTGTTGGTCACAACAACCGTTTTAAAGTTGCAAGCATTGGGGCACCTGCAGTCGACCTGGTTACTCAAGACCTGACAGATGATATTCCAGGTTTTCTTCCTTCGTACATGGAAAAACAACCTTATGAAGACTGGAAGGTCTATGACGATCATTCCCCTTTGCGATTTGTACAAAATGTAAAAACTCCCGTGCTTTTGCAACACGGACAGGCAGATGTCAGAGTACCTTTTAGCCAGGGTATAATGTACTACAATGCCTTAAAACGAAGAGGAGTTCCGGTGCGTTTTCTTGTGCTTCCAAGACAACCTCATGGTCCTGCAGAGCCATCAATGATTCTTAAAACAGCTCAAACTAATCTGAGCTGGATGTTGCATTATTTGCAGGGTAAAGAATTAGGGTTTTAATAATTTTTTAATTTAGAGAGGTGGCGATGATGGGTCAAGCCCGCCATGACAAGAAATTATTGATTGAATGAGTAGATTCCAGACCTGAGCCAGAATTAAATATTGACTGACAGTGGAACTCTCTCGGTTAGCCATAAAAAAATCCAGATGATCACAACCATCTGGATTTAATTAAAATCTATATTTCAGGCTTAAAATAGCTGCGATAACGCGGTCTACTATATCTTCACCTTAGTATCTCCACCTTTTTTTAGATCAATATCATGTGGTTGGTTTTTCTTCCAAGAACCACGTGTAAAGTCAGGTACATCCACTGAATTGGATCGGTTATTTACAGACCATTCACTCAATGGCCATACAGCACTCCAGGCCGCTGCATCGTAAACATCCTGGTCAAGAGGTAAGCCATTTCGTAAGCAATCGATCAGGCGCCAATCCATTAAGAAGTCCATGCCACCATGCCCACCAACTTTTTTTGCCAATTCACCTACTTTTTTAACAATGTTTGGGGTATATTTTTCTTCAAGCGCCTTAAATTCATCTTCTTTAACCCATCCCTCATGGCTATTAGAAATTCTAGGTGTTGGATATTTTAAAGCAGTACCTTTAGTTCCACTCACCAAGTGTATACGTGAATATGGGCGAGGAGAAGTTACGTCATGCTGTATCATGATCGTCTTTCCATGGGTAGTACGAATAGTGGTGGTATTCATGTTGCCTTTAAAATCTTTGCCAACAAACTCTTTATACAAATCATTTTTTGCAGCTTCAGCTTTAGCACGTTCACCCATTTGGAAATCATTAGAAGAAACAGAAACCAGGTAATCCATTTTATCGCCACGATTTATATTCAAAACCTGACAAACCGGACCTAAACCATGGGTTGGATACAAACTACCTTCACGGGTAGCATTCTGTCTTAAACGCCACATATCCTGATAACCTTTATCACTAAAATTAAGGTTTATAAGGTTGTGGATATAAGCGCCTTCAGTATGTATGATCTCACCAAAGTAACCTTGTCTAGCCATGTTCAATGTAAGCAGCTCAAAAAAGTCGTAACAGCAATTTTCAAGCATCATGCAATGCTTACGCGTACGCTCAGAAGTTTCAACCAAAGCCCAACATTCCTGCATTGAAACCGCTGCGGGCACTTCAATAGCCACATGCTTACCTTGTTCCATAGCAAAAAGTGCCATTGGAACATGCAAATGCCATGGAGTACAGATATAGATCAGATCAATGTCTTTACGCTCACACAATTTCTTCCACTCGTCTTCATTACCTGTGTAAATTACAGGATTATGACTGGTGCCTTCAAGAGCCTTCTTTGCTTTATTGACACTTTCCGGACGCAAATCACATAATGCTTTGATCTCTGTACCTTCAATTTTAGCGACTGCATTTAAATGAGATGGCCCACGCTGACCCAAACCAATAAATCCAACACGAACAATTGGGATTTTAGGCGCAGCATAGCCACTCATATTGAATGTTTGTACAGTAGAATGCCCATACATCGAATTCATTGGATTTGAATGTTCTGATTCTGATGCAAAGCCATTCATGACACTTCCGCCGGCAAGACCAAGTCCTGCCAGACTACTTATTTTCAAAAAATCTCTACGGTTGTTTTTCATTTTTTTAATGTTATTTCTAGTCTTAGCCGTTCAGGCTTTATTTATATATTATCTAATCTCTAATATTCAGTCCTTCAAAATAGCAATAATTTATAATCTAAAAGCTTTTTTTTAGACTAAATACCAGGAAACCACTTCTCAGCATTTGTGCGGTAGATCTTATCAATCACTGCTTTTGGTAGTTTTAATCCCTGTATCTTTTCTTTAAAATAAGGGACATTCATTTCTTCATCCGTTACAAAATACATCCAGTCGCTTAATCTAGTTTTCTGAATGTCCTTTTTAAGTTCAATAGGATCTGAATCCGGTCCAACCCAGTCGTCAGTTGCGTAGATAAGCCTGTCCTGATATTTAATCATGAAATTCCTGACCTTCTGTCTTTCCTTTATCGACTGATATTCCAAATGACAAATCCGCTCGGCCATGTCAACAGCCATATTTGGGAACTTATCCAGGCGTTTAGCAAGTTCATCAACACTCCATTCCAAACTCCCAAGATGAACCCCAACAAAACGAATATTAGGATGCCTTTCAAGCATCTTATCACGCGCATTAACCTGATCTTCATAGGAGGGGTATTCGGGATGAAGAAACATATGATACTCAGGATGCTTACTAAAATAGTTTTTATCCCCAGAAACGGTCATTTGATCTACCGGTAACCATGCATTGCGTGGTTCACCTAAATGCCCTACCAGGGTCTTACCGCTTTTTTCGATATAATCAATTACTGGATCAAATCTTGGATCATCAATCATCACAAATTTCCCGTCCTTGTCGCGAAGCTCCATGCCAACATTCTTCCAAACCTTTACCCCTATCGCTCCATTATCAAATGAACCTTTCAGATAAGCCAGTGTTTGTGGCAACCATTTATCAGTTCCCCAATCTGCCACTGTAAAGGTAGTAGCCCAAGCAACCTGCTCAGGATAAGCCTTAACCACCCTAACAGCTACATCCTGCTGATACTCAACGGTTGGGTAACTTGAAGGATTTACATTTAACGCCAGCAGCCTGAAATTATCTTCTTTAGCCAGATCAATAAAAGTAGTATCGAATGCATTGATATGCGTATGGGTATCATATTTCTCCACCTTCCTAAAATCCTCCATGGAATAATAAGTGGTATCAGCACCAATTGCGTCAGAAGAAGTTTTACTGGATTGAGAACAATTCTGCATGAACAGAGCAAGTGCCAGCATGCCAGCATTACGTGAATTTGAAAGTAATTTCATAATCAATTATATAGTCTAAATTTTTATAAATATTTTTTTCTTGTACATCCAATATAAGATAAGCCATTCAAAAAATAAAACAAGAAATCCGCTTACTAGAGTTGAATAAGCCGCTCCAAAAATTTGATCGAAGTTTTTACCCAAATGAATATAAAGTGAGTCATTGATCACGTTCCGCATCCCGCCATCAGCAATTACATAGGCAGCAATAGAATTTACCCCGATCACCATTAAGAAAAATGAGCTCTTTTGCCTTCCCTTCATATCAATCAGACCATAGAACATAGCCAGGAACAGGAAACAGATACCTCCGCTAAAAATAGTCCAGCCAGGGGTCCAAATACGTTTCACAATTGGATTCAATCCGATAAGATGCAGTACTATTCCAAAGATTACCAAAGCAAAACCAGCATAAATGAAGGTTCTGAGTTTTTTACTTGCCAGCACAGATGAATTTAAAATATTCCCTGCAAGTAATCCAAGGATCATTGTACCCAGTGTTGGGATAAAGCTAAGCGTAGAATATCCTCCCTGATTAAAAAGAAAAATATTCTCACGTGGAAATATATTCATAAACCACTGGTCAAAAGCCCAGGCAAAGTTTGTATTCTTATTCCAATGCGCGGCAAAGCCAGTCAAATTATGCTCCCAGTTTGCAGGAACCCCTGCCGATGCATAATCAAAGCCAGCACCAGGCAGCGGATAAAGAGCAAATGCTAGGACATAAGCAAGTAAAATAAAGAGCAATGCCCCAATTTGCACTCTTTGAGAATAAAGTGAAATGATGACAAGAAAAGTATAGCCCAATCCAATCTGTGTTAAGGTATCTTCAAATGTAAAATTTGTTTGCCCGGAGTGCATTGAACGTAAAAATATACCTAGGAATATCAAAATGAAGGAGCGCTTGATGGTATGTCCTAATATATTTTTAAAGCTTGCCCCTTTATTTTTCCTACTTGCAATGGAATAAGGTAATACCACCCCGACCAAAAATGTAAAAGATGGCTGGATCATATCGTGCAAACTCAACCCTATCCAAGGAACATGACTTTGGTGAAAGGATATGAATTCCCAGAATTTGTTTCCTGGCAATGCTTTAGAAACATCCGAAAGAGATAGTACTTCTGCCATCATGAGCAGCATCACAAATCCGCGATAAATATCAACAGATGCGACACGGTATTGAGGTAATGTCGGATTAACTATTGATCCTGAAACAGGATGATCCTCATGTGGTAATTCTGTTTTTTGCATTCTTTTTGAATTTATATCAGTTTAATTCTTTTTTATTCCACTGGGGGTATTTGAAAGCCAATTTTCAGCATTTTTCCGATAGATCTTATCAATAACCGTCCGGGGAAGCTTTAAACCATTAAGTTCTCCAAAACCTGTTAATTGAATTCTGGAATCTGTAGCAAAGAATATCCAGTCCCGAAGCCATGCATCATGAATACTTTTTTTTAATTCAGCAGGATTTGCACTTGCATTAATTGCTTTATCAGTTCCATATACCAGTCTGTCCTGATATTTGATGAAAAAATTACGGGTTTTTTGCCTGTCATTTAACGTATGAAGCTGCAAATTACTAATACGCGACAAATCAACACTCATATTGGGATATTTATCTAATCGCTTTGCCAATTCATCTAAACTCCATTCAAGACTGCCGAGATGGGCCCCAACAAACTTAAGATTCGGATGCTTTTCGAGCATATTATCTCTAGCCCTGATATGATCTTCGTAAGATGGATATTCCGGATGCAAATACATATGATATTCTGGATGAGAACTATAATACGACTGACTGAAAGTCATTTTATCAAGTGGTAACCAGCAATCTCTAGGCTCTCCGTTATGGCCGATCAGGGGAATTTTATTATCTTCAAGATAATCCAAAATCGGTTGGATTCTGGGATGATCAAGCATTACAAACTGCCCGTTTCTATCTTTTAGGTCCATCCCAATGTTTTTCCAGATTTTAACTGCCTTAGCACCTTTTGAGAGAGCTAATTTTAAATCCTTTATAGTATTATCAGCCCAGCCCTTATCATTAAAACCTTTTACCGAAAATGTGGTTGCAACCTCCATTTGGTCGGGGAAATTTTTTAAATGCAGAAGGGCAAATTTCTGCTGCTCAGTCCAGGGCAAACCAAATGGCCGGTCATCAACAATATCCAGAAACTGAAAATTATCTTCCTGAGCCAGTTTAACAAATGTAATCTCATTCGTATTAATATGGATATGCGTGTCAAACTTTTTAAGGGATTTAAAATCCTCAACAGTGTAATAGCGCTCTTGTTTAATTTGAATATGTTCTGTCGAAGGCATGATATTCTTTCCTTCCCAATCCGGTGTTATAAGGGCAGTCAATACAATCAGGAGAGATTTAATAGTCATTTATCGCTGGTACAATTAAGAGTTTGAGTTCTTTAAATTAAATAAAACATTCGGAATTCTATTTTTTTTTCATTCAGAATCCAGGGATAAATGAATGATCTAAAGATATTGTGTTTATATTTATCGGTACCCGAATTACAGAAAATTATTTAATGATCAGGAGTAATTTTAAATCTGCACTAAGTCTTTTAACTCTACTTTCTATTGTTTTTTCTACATATGCACAGGATGACGGAGCCATGGGCGACACGCTTAAAGTAAAAAAAAAGACGAGTACAATCAGTGTGACCAACTTATTCAATACAGGAAGCATGTATTACTTCACCGGTGTAGTTTCAAATAACAAACCTTCATTTGACACAAAGTTTGTTTATGACAACCTTAGACATAACTGGGGTGTTTTATTTTTCAAATCCTTCGATCTTATAGATCGTAATGAAGCAATTAATTATTCTTTAATTGTACTTAACAAACGCTATTTCATTGGCTCCAGGATAATTATAAGTCCGCAGGCAGGTACTCAACTAAACCAGATTGGCACAATAGCAGGTCCCGGAACAGACTTTTTAACCAATTTGAGCATAAACTACAAATTTGCCAAGAATATGAGCATTAGCAATGATGCAGTTATGCAGAACCTGGTATTAACCAATCGGGCGAACTGGACTAACAGAATCAAGCTTCAATATCAAAAAGAAAGCTTCCTTATCTCTGCAGACGTGTGGCATCGTAACCGAATTTTCAATAATCCGGGGTATTTATCAGTTGGCACCTTTTTGCGCTACAGTGGTATAAAATTGAATTCGGTTATGAACCTGGTCATTACATATTCTCAAATCAAGATCCTGAATGCCGATACGCCCAGAAAAAATGGGATGATGATTTCGGCTGGTATTGGTTTCTGAACTGTTAAAAAAGGCCGGATACTGATGTGTCCGGCCTTCCATCACAATTTTAATAGAATGGCAATAATTTTATTTAATAAGGGTCCCATTCAGATATCACCGAAATTAATTCCAACCGCCTCCCAAAGCCTTGTAAATATTAACTTTGGCATTCAGCTGCTTCATTTTGATTTCGATCTGCTGCATTCTTGATTCCAGCGCTTCCCTTTGAGTTAACAATACCTCCATATAATCTGCCCTTGCTGAATAAAAGAGATTGTTTGATATTGTAATCGATTGCGTTAGTATTTCAACTTCCTTCGATTTTGTTTCATAACTCTTAGCGTAGTTTCCAATTCTTGAAAGCTGGTCGTGGCAAGCTGGGCGCCCGTAATGAGAAGAACCCCTTTACATGGGATGTTGGTTCGGGTGTAATTTTAAAGAGTGCAACTGATATCACGATCTCGGGTAATTTCTTCGGCAAACTTACAACTGAGGCCGTTAAAGCCGACGAAAGCTGCAGCGGGATCCTTGTTTCAGGAAATATAATGACCGAGCTGAACCAGGGTGCTCAGGATGGTAATAAAGCGATTGATTTAGGAAGGGCGAAGGATGTTTTGGTGAAAGATAATTTGATTAGAAAGTAAGTTCAAGATACAGGTTATTTAGTTTTAGAAGGTAAAGACTTAAATTAGTTTAAGGAGTCAGAAGACTCCTTACT
>Ga0222712_10003303_pt1 | contig 17665 bp, 28 predicted proteins | sample C33_657DmetaG_FD_165043 | JGI IMG/M metagenome (GOLD analysis project Ga0222712, IMG submission 165043) | Estuarine water microbial communities from San Francisco Bay, California, United States - C33_657D | ecosystem: Environmental > Aquatic > Marine > Unclassified | place: USA: California...
GTAGAGCCTGCACCTAAAAAAACGCCCTCACTGAGCGCACCCTTCTTGCTATTGCATGACTTGCAACAAGCGACAAGGTTATCAAGGTCATGACCACCACCTGCCTTGCGTGGTATCACATGATCTACTTGATTAGCTTCTTGGCCACAGTATGCACAGATATAACCATCACGCTTTAATACTCTAATGCGCTGGTCTTTCCACTTCTGTAATCCAAGCTCTCTGTGCTTAGGGTCAGTCACTAACTTAGCCAATCTTGTAATATATCCATAGTTATTTGAGTAGCATGTTTCAATGGCTGATGGCATGTAGGGCAATCAATGTTAAGGCTTAGATTAATAGTATGTTCACAATCCATTACAAATCCACAAACACAATCATATATGTTATATGTATTCATCAATGCCATCCATATCTAAGCCAGTGAGCCCATGCACCACACATAGATCCATAACGATTAAGGTTATAGTCTATACCCCATTGAACCTGCTCTCTGGGAGTAGCTGTTAATAGATAAATACTCTTGCCTTGTGGAATGCCTGTTGCTCCACTACTAGCGTTATATGCATTGTAATTCCATGCTGATTCTTTACCATAGAGAGATGCTAAACATTTATATTCTTTTAGATCATTCAATGAATAGTAAGCATATTGCTTAGGTGTCATTTCTATATTGCTCATATTAGAGCTACCTGCATCAGGCATTATGCATAGAGCTATCCCAATAGCTACTAGCACCCCGCGACCTACCCGCCTCAGCGGGTCGCGGTGAGCCTTTGAGAGGCTCTGCGCCGTTAGCGTACCATGCGTGTCAAATTCATTTACATAAGTGCTGGTCAGAGCGGTGTGTCGCTTCATTGAGACCTCCTAATTGTTACCTATGGATAACTTCTGTGGATAACTATTTAGATGAACCCCATCCAGTTCCCTTGAAGATTGCTCCTACTGGTGTGATTACTTTGACCATTGGCTCATTGCAATATGTGCATAAGACAGTTGGTTTATCGTGCCAGCCATGATGCAGCTCATTTTTTAATCCGCATCTTCCGCATTTGTAATCGTAGGCTGGCATGTAAAACATCTCCTAATCATCCATGATCCACAGCTGCATCGTTCCATGTTTGCATCTGTAGGCTCTTTGTTTATGTGTCCATATTTTAGCTCTAATAGGGGAAGCAAGTCCTCTAAACGGATAACGCATGCATACTCTCCTGCGTTTGTCCCTTGTCCATTTAATCTCAGAACTGCGAAACCGATCTCCCCCGATATATCGGTTCGAGCTTTAATCTGAGCGAGGACTTGCTTAGGTTGAAATCCAGCCCTTGCCTTGACCTCACAGTCAAACGGCACTGATTGAATATCTTTCCCCTTTCCGCGACCGACGGATGCATAAGGCCAGATTTTCCCCAAGTAATCTGCCACTATGCGTTCTGTCGCGAAACCTCTGTACTTCCTATGCTGACTAGCCATTGACTGCTTTGCATTTATTGCAAGACCAAGTGCCAGCAACGACTACGCCTTCAACGATTCTTGCAGTGATCGTAATATCTGATGCCATAGTTGGCTCATTGCACAGCTGACAATTAACGGTATCAATCATCGGAACGTTCTCCAATGCTACCCAGCCTTCAGGTGTATGAATCTCAGCGTATCCCATTATACCCTTGCCTTCTGTGGCTCCCATTTGCCACTGCTAGATATTACATACCAACGGGCTGGACAAGCTGGTATGCCACCAGTTTGAGATTTAACTGAACACATAAATCCACCCCATTGCTTGCCATTCTTCTCACCAGTTTTCCATTCCATAGCACCATGATCACATGTCTCATGCGGTGATTGGATATTGATAACTTCTGCAATGACTGCTTGCTCCTTGAAAGATGTATTCCAATAATCTACATCCACTGGTACAGGATTAGGTACAACCTGCAAAGCAGGATGATTAGGTGCAACCTTGGTCATTTCTTCTCGACTAGGACGCTTTCCTTTAGTAGCGTAACCTGCATTTGCAAGCGCTCTGCCGATTGCCGAAGTCTCACAATTCTCCAATGCTGAAGTTGCATTAACGCCTCGATCTGTAACTTTTTCTTCCGCGAGTCCAGTGACCCACGCAATGTCTGAGTCATAAGTTTTGTAAAGATAAGCTTTAACAACATATCTGTCCTTCTCGCATACTTCCAACTCAGTTGAAATGCGAAACTCTGGATAATCCTTAATAAACTTTTCAAGTCGAACCTCCACTGGCTCATAGTCGGCTAGATTAAACATATAACTCATTCTCCTCTGTAGCTAGTTGCCCCATCAAAGCAATATAAGCTGCTCCATCGATGTAATTGTCGGGCTTATCGACTGTGCCTGTTGTGGCTCTGGCGATTTTGATGAGTGCAAGAATTGCACAGACTTGATAGTCCTCGACTGGATGCTGTAAGTATGCACTGATGAGCATTGCTGCGTGTTGCATATTGTCCGCTGGATGACCGTAATCGTTAAGACCACGATCTTGAATGATGTCGGTTGCACTCTGTAAAATCTCCTGATATTTCATTCTTCCCAGAACTCCTGTCGGTTGATGCCTCTGCCCCTATGCCAGCCATCGCGTAATCCGCGATCATAGCCCTGTCTATAGGATGAGACTGACAATACTGCAAGGCTGATTAACGAGCCAATAATGCAGATAATGAATAGCTTGTCGTTGTTACTCATAACGCTCCCTTTCCAGCAAAGTCTTTGCTGTTGGGATTAGTGTGACATAGCTTCTAAACTAAATCGTTGACATTTTGATAACGAATTGGTAACGATTTAGCCCCAGCGTTTGCCCTGATAGATAAACGAGCCGTCCTTTGGATCAATGGGAATTAGCTCGGGTGTGAATCTTTTGTTATGAATAGTGCCAACCACAAAGCCCATCTGCCAGTTTGCATAACCCTTTGTATAGCCCATTCCCGGGCTTGCAAGGTCAACTAGGTTGCCAACCTCAACACCCCACACAATGCGCCCGTAGCGCCCTCCAGAGGCTTCTGAATGGGCACTGAGACCCAGTCTATGGGTATGACCTGAGACGATTGATTTACCCATACGCATGGCACCATTCAATGCGGTTTGACCGGGCTTGTTTGATAGTGGGAAAGCATCCCCATGGCAGGTATGCCAACCGGGAGCAAAGTCAAAGCCATTGGGATGATACTTAATACCAGCCTTGTCATAGCCCATAAACTTGTCGTAGCGAAGCTCTGGAAGATTCATAAATGCTGGCAGTCTGCGACTGAGTGACTTATAGACACGCGCCCCATGGTTAGACCCCACCACATCGGTAACGCCCAAGTATTCGAGAATCTCTAAAGTAAGTTTGCGATCTTCATCGATGTTGCCTTCTACTTCTTGCCAAGGCTGAGCAAAGCCTCCCAGCTGAGGTAAATCAATTTCATCACCAATGCAAATGGTTTGATGAGGCTTGTAAGCCCTTAGAAACTTTCCTAGATTTTTGACTGCTGCTTCATGAAAGAACGGAGCTTGAATATCTGAAATCCAAGCAATTCTTTTGACTGTCATTAGTCCTCATCATCATCTTCATAATTGCCGAACTTCTCTGGATCGACAGGATTAGGCAATATCCAAGCAGGATAGGACTGAGGTTCAGTGATCATAAACATGGCTACATCTTCTTTAAAGCCTGCTCGTTTAAGACTCATGAAATATTCATAAAGTCCAATGCAATAAGCATCGAGAGCTGAGTAGCCTTGTTCTTCTAACGCCTTAGTTGCTTTTCTTGCCATGAGATAATTGTTACCTCTCTAGGAGTGAGATAATTGTTTCGACACGCGCTTCAAGTCGGGTAATTCTATCATTCATCGAGCTTCCTCCATTTGGTTTCAGCTCTGCTAGGTAATGCTTTACTAACCATCGCACTAAGCCAATAAATGAACCAATAACGGTCGTAGCAGCAACAGCAAGAGCCGCCATGTCCATCGCACTCATTACCTTTTTGGTGTGGCATATCCGAACACTCCAGAGAGTACTGCGAATAAGATTGCTCGGTAGTCGATCTCGAAGTTAGTTGCCGACCAAGCGGCTAAGAATGCTCCTGCTGCTAGGACTAGTGGATTCTTCATCTTGCTCCTTTGGGTATGTTGGTGAAATAAATGTGTCTGTTGCTTCATCGTATAAATCTCCTATAGCTGCGTACTTGCCACGGATGTTGCCATTGTAGGAAGTACGGATACAGGGTTGCCCTCTGAAGTTTGCGTACCATTCTTCAGGCGATAGTCCTTCGATTAACTCTGTTTCGTCAATGCCAGTAATGACTTCAACAACTGTGTTACCAGATAAGAATGCGTAATGCGCCATTATGCCCAACTCACATTTCCTGTGCCAGCAGTAATTGTTGTCACCTTGAAACCTCCAGAAGGTGTTGCAGTGCTACCAGTTAAACCTGCTCCAATAGTGATTGTGAAACCATCCTGATACTTCAAGATAACAACACCTGAACCACCTGCACCAGCTGTACCAAATACAACGCTTGGCGATCTGCCTAAATTTCCAGCTCCACCGCCACCGCCTGTGTTCGCATCGCCTGGACTTCCGTTAAGTGCGCCACCTGATGTACCTGAACCACCATTACCGCCGCCGCCAGTTCCTCCAATTCCGAATGTCGTTGGTACTGAAAGTAAATCTGCTCCACCGCCTCCACCGCCTGCGCGAGTAACACTTGTATCAGTAATAGAAGATGCGACTCCATTACCTCCTGCACCAACAACAGTCGCAGTTGCAGCCGAACCTACTGCTGATGCGCCACCACCGCCGCCTCCGCGACCTGATTGAGTTGCATTTCTTCCTGCACCGCCTGCGTAACCTTGATTTGTTGTACCTGCTCCACCAGTTGAATTAGTTCCTGAGTCTGTACTTCCTCCGCCACCACCTGAACCACCAGTTGCACCATTGCTACCATTGTTAGCACCACCAGCACCACCGCCAGTTGATGTTATTGTGGAGAAAACTGAGTTGCTTCCATTAGTACTAGCGGCTCCGCCAGCACCGACTGTTACTGTGTAATTAGTTCCCAGAGTTATTTGGATTGGACTCTCGGCACTTCCGCCTCCGCCGCTACTTTCACCTGAAACGCTGCAACGATAACCACCAGCACCACCGCCGCCAGATCGAGCACCACCGCCACCGCCACCGCCTGCGATCACCAAATAATTCACAATGCATTGAGTTGCTGAGTTGCGTGAAGGTATTGTCATTGTGGCAGAATTAGGAAACCACTGCGATACCTGACTGGATGAAACCATCCTGCGTAATGGATTAGCCATTAGGAGATTCGATTCACATAACCTGAAACAGTGATGACATTTGTTGTACCAGCATAAGCAGCGATGGTATTAGCAGCACTACCTGTTCCAGTAAGAATAAGTCCAGGAATGACAAGAGTTAATCCTGATGTTGCTGGAATGGATATTTTGACTTCGTTATCTACCGCAGTTACTCCACCCCATTGGATAGTTAATACCACAGCAGATGATGATGAGTTGTAAGCATAGAGCCAGACTTCATCTTCAATGGTTGATGATGTACCTGTTGCGTGGATAGTCGTACCAGCACTGCCTGATGTAGTAGCTGCAACCTTGATTGCTTTGCCTTGTGTGCTACCTGATAGAAGTACCTTCTCGAAAGTTGCCATTATGTTTTCCTATCCGAATATCTGATTGGCTAAAATGTTTTGATCTGAATCTGTAGCTGCTCCTGCGCCAGTTGCACCTGTCGCACCTGTTGCACCTGTTGAGCCAGTTGCTCCAGCAGTACCCGTTGCTCCAGTTGCACCTGTCGCACCGTTGCTGCCATTCGTTCCAGCAGCTCCTGTTGATCCTGTCGCTCCGTTAGCTCCTGCTGTACCAGTCGAACCTGTTGCTCCAGTTGCTCCGTTGGCTCCTGCACTACCTGTTGCTCCTGTGGCTCCTGCTGTGCCTGTAGCACCAGCAGTTCCAGTCGCGCCCGTTGCTCCAGCTGCTCCCGTAGCACCAGTAACACTTGCTCCTGTGGCACCTGTCGCACCTACACCAGTTGCACCCGTGTTACCTGTTGCACCTGTGTTACCTGCAGCACCTGTGTTACCTGTTGCGCCTGTTGCGCCTGTTGCGCCTGTATTGCCCGTAGCACCAGTGTTACCAGCCCCAGTCATACCAGTTGCACCAGTATTGCCTGTAACGCCTCCAGAAGGGCCTGTAGGGCCTATTGGCCCTTGTGGGCCATCACTTGCTACTTGAACAATCTTTACATCCTCAGTAACCGTTAAAGTAGTTACATCTTGGATAATTTCAATAATGTCACTCATCGAGTCACCTGTGGGCTAACGCTAATCTTGCCTTGAACCAAGCGAGTAACAATTCCTCCTGCACTTGTAATCTCAAGATCATAGACATAGTTTCCAGCAGCAATAGCCCCAGTTTGTGCAGCTGTAGCAGTCACAGCGATAGTGCCAGTTGCAGCAGTAATAGTGATACCACCGCTAGGAGATGTCAAAGATAGATCAGTTGTTGAGTCTGCATAGGTATCGCGGATCTGTAGAGCTGCTGTGTAGCCTGTTAGGTTGATGGCTGTACCTGCTGAGTCCTTATAGACGAAAGTAACAAACCAGTTAGAGCCTTGGTCAATCACAAAGTTATTTGTAGCAGCTGTCATAGTGTGCCTCCTAGCATAGGTATCTGAAAAAAAGAATCATCATTGTCAGCTTCTTTCTTAAAGCTGATATGGCAGTGGTGATTGTGCTTGTTAGCCCCTTTGTATGTGCGCCACTTCCAATTAAGTAACCCACTCGCAATCCTGCCGTCAAAGATGATGTAGCTAATTCTCTTGCCATTACGCTTTGCAAAGAGTCGAATCTCATCTGCAAGATCGGGCATGATGTCTGGCTTGGCTTGTCCTGATAAATCACGGTCAATGTCAATGGCACGAACCCATCCCTCATTAGGGATATGGTCACTAGGCTTACCAGAACGCATGTGCCGTACATCTGCGATCCAGCCGTCACTCTTACGGTCACGCTGGATGAATGCATCATCAATCTGTTCCCTCAGCTGTATGGCTGATTTACTCAGGCGCGGCTTCGACATCTGGTAATTCCTCTGTTGTGATTTCGCCCGTCTGGACATTGTGGATTTGTACTTTCATTATGATGCCACTCCATAAAGAGATAATGTGCCAGCCATTGTGCCTGAATTGATTTGTATTGTAACTGAAGTAATTGCAGCAGAAGCAAGATAGTTGCCAGTCAAACTTGCAGTTTTATTTGTAGAACTAGCAGCGTTGTAGCGCCCACCCATAGCACCTGTAATAGTTTTAATTCCAGTTGTATCGGTATTGTTTAGAATCAATACCAAAGTACCTGTATCCATAAATAAAGCAGGAAATGGAATTGATGTTGCACCAGTTGTTTGGGTTGTAAAATTAGTAACTGTCGCAGCGTTGTTGGTATATAAATATCCATAGTCATACTTTGCACCTGTGTCACCATTAAATGTAATTGTCCAAGTTTTGTCTGCCGCTGCGTTTAAACCTTCTCCTCTTAGCATAAGTTTCTTATACCCTGAGATTGAGCTGAAAGTATAGGAAATAGCAGATGGAGTAGCAGTAGCAATAGAAACCCAGTTATCAGACGGGTTGGCAGTATTAACTGCTGGAATTACTGATGCACCCATTACGCAATCTCCATCCCTGAGATGTGGAAATTAACTGCTGTGTTGGATGCTCCACCCTTGATGGTCTTGGTTGTCGCTAGGACTTGCTTCAGATCGATATAGATAGTCGAGTTGCCTGCAATAGATGTAGCAGTATGAATAGCAATATCGTCTAAGGCCATTGTAAAGGTGTAGGCAGTAGCTGAAGTATTGGTCACAGTAATGTTAGTGACGATGGTGCTAGTGCTTGCTGGCACTGTGTAAAGCAGCGTAGTTGTAGTAGTAGTGGCTGCCCCACGAAATAAGGCTTTAGCTGTGTTGGCCATTAGTATGCTCCCATGATCTGTGCGATGAAGTTATTTTGGACTGTTACATCCGCATCCGAACCCAATGTCCGAATTGCTAAAGCTCCATTTTTCACAAGGTCTGTGTTGTCGGGAGTATCCCAACCCCAATAAGTTGTTGTTGCCATTATACCAGTGCTCCATTCGCATCTTGCCAGATTAGGGTAGAAAGTACATCGTTCCAAATCATTGTGTCAGGTGTAACTGTATCCCACTGAGGAGGCACAATCGAGAACTCCACAGGGGATGCGTAAATCTTTAGATCAACCCTTGAAGGGGAAGCGTTCATTGTCCAGCCTTCGACAAAGCCCTCAAACTCTCCGTTGAGGATATTGGCTGGCAGGTTAGTTAAAAGGATTGGCTGGCCAAAGAATATGTTGAGCAGGTTATCTAAGAGAGTATTGGAGATGTCTGGACTATCTAATCTAAAAGTAATTGAATCCAACTGTGTCTTTGGTACAGCTCGTAGGGCTAGGTCTCTAGTGAGGATGTCACCCATATCAGCTGTGTGTTTTACATTTGATTGGTAATGCTTAGCGAATAGTCCATAAGTGGCTATTGAGGTTGCATCTGTATCTGTAAGAGTCGAGCCGTAGTTATTGTTGTAATCCACCGTCAAAGAGTTACGAATCTTGCCAATCTGGAGGATTGACTTGATGCTTGAAGGATAGGCGTAATTAGCATCAAGCTCAGTAAAACCATAAGTCTCAAGATAGACAGTGCGATGGTCAGCATCTGCAAAGCAGACTCGACCCTGCTTGTCCTCGTATATCTGGCCAATGCCACTATCGGCAATAAGGGTCACAATATCTGACATGACTATAGGATCAGCGTTGCGAGCAATCATGTCATAGCGACCAGCATCAACCTCACCTGTCGTAAGAGATGTAAGGCTGGCAAAGATGTCTGCAAGTTGCGCTCCGTCTAAGTCCTGAGTCAAAGCACCTGACCAGAGAGCCCTGGGCAATTTAGCCAACTGGCCAACAGCCAACACAGAGCCGATAGTTAAGAATCCTGTCTCCTCTGGAGAACGAGCTGAGATGGAGAAGTCTGAAACCTCGCCACCGAATACATCCACGTAAGTGCCAGATGAGTCTTTGACCTCTAGCTTGAGTGCATCTGTTACATCTATGTCAAATGGCGTAGTGCCTGTGTTGATAATGTCCATGCGAGCATAGCCTGCTTGACATTGGCGGTCGATGTCTATTCGACCTACTGTGAGGTTAACCTGCTGGACATTGTTATAAACAGTAGTGCCAACAGTGATGCGCCAATCTGGATCCCATGTCATAATGCCAACAGACCGCCTGTGCCGCGATAACCTGCTTGAAGTAAAATATCTCTTATTCGTCTTGCTTCTGCTTCAGCATCATAATTAGGAGCAACTACTGTTACTGAAACCCCAGCTGGTAATTGTGAGCCTGTGCCGTTTGTTCCCATTCCTGCGCCACTTGCACCATCTCCTGCTGAAGGAATTGGTGGTGTTGTAGATCCTACAAACGGAGCAAATCCTCCTAGAGCATCTTTTTGTGCTGCTCCAAGGGTATTAAAAGCCGAAGCGGCAGATCCTTTAAAGTTCTTAAAGTAGGTATCTAAAGAAGCAAGTTTTTCTTCTACTGATTTAAAGTTCCAATTAGCAAAAATGTCTGGCAAAGCAGTAATTCCAGCCAAAGTATCAACAAGAGTCTTTGTGCCTTTTTGAGCTGTTTCTAATTGTTTAGTGTATTTTTCAATTAAACTTATGTTTTCATCCTCAATGGCTTGCATAAGCTTTAAGCGGATGCGTTCTTCTTCAGTCAATTTACCTTTAAGGGCTGCTTCAATCTGAATCTTTTGTAAGTCAAAGATTCCCTTAGCCTTGTTTAATGTTAATAAATCCTTTTGAGATTTTAATAATTTGGCTTGTGCTTTTGCTTGCTCTTCTGCTAATTTTTTAGCAGCAGCAGCAGCTTTGATTTCAGCTGCATTTCGCATAAAAGTGCCAGCTGGGCTTGCAGAACGATTAGTCGAAACCTTGCGCTCTGTTGGAATAAAACCATATTTATAATCTACACCTTGAAGAACCTCTGTGAGGCTCAAAGCCGCAGTGCCTGTAGCCAATCTAATTAGATTGGCTAACGCTGTTGACATCTTGTCTATTCTAGTAGTTGCCTTGTCAACATCGCCGCCTGATAGTTTAATAAAACTGTCTAAGAGTGCTCCACCTAAAACCTCTTGAGCATTGGAAGCAGCAACCTCTAGCTTGGCTAATTTTCCTGAATAAGTATCTGCTGCTAATGAAGCTTGACCCTTGCTTATCTTTGTAAGTCTTGCTAGGACTTCCTCAAATGACATTGCAGAAAGTTGGGCAGTTGTAAGACCTAAGTTATATTTTCTTAATCCTTTAGTATTACCAACAAGGGCTTGTGATAAATCGTTGGCTGCACCTGTTACGCTTTCGCCGCTCATTGCAGACAGGTCAAGTGCAACCTTTAAAAGATCCTGAGACTTACGGAAGTCTCCTGTAGTGGTAATTAGTTTCTGATAGGCAGGGCGAAGTTCATCATCTAATACACCAAATTGCTTTTCTAAGTCTGCAATGAACGTCTTGACTTGTGGATCAGCAAACTGCAAGCCTAGATTTTGTAAAGTCTTAGTTAGAACCTGTGCCGCTTTGTCATCAGCTGCAAAAGCCTTAACAGCCATCTTGCTGTAGTTAACAACTGCTCTAGCACTAAAAGCAATACCAAAAGCGCCAGCAAGTTTTTTAACGCCTTTTGTAAGTATGTCTATGGAAGTCTCGGCTTGCTTAAAGGCCTTCTTGCCTGTGAACTCTGAGGCAATATCAATCTTTACTACAGCCATTGTTAACCTCTCACAGTCGTGCGTTGATTAAGTTTAGTCTTGGCATTGTCGATTGCTTTGAGTACAGCTGATAAAGCCTTGCCGTTATCTTCTTCATAGGCTCTATACAATCCGCGACCTCTGCGATTGCCTGCACCTTTGACTTGAGAAGGGAATTTGTTATCTAGATTTTTAACAAAGGTACTGTCTGGATTGCGCTTGCCTGCAACTTCATAGATTGCTCCAGCTCTTGTTTTGTTAAACAACTGAGCCAGCGAACGAAACCCTCTAGAGTTAGATTTAGAAGGACTTGACTTGAATCCCACATTAGCCTTAACAATAGATGCAACATATTTAGGAAAGGTTGCAGTGCTAAAAGCAGATGATCTAGCATTGATGCCTTGGCCTGAGATTCCCCAGTTTGACAATATCTGATTGTCATTAGGCATATACCCTCTAGCAACCTTGACCACAGGACGCATGGCCTGAGCCATGTCTTTGGTTAAACCCTTAGATAAATCAGGTGTAAATTGCCTCAAGGCTTTGCGAAGTTCAACGGCTCCCTTTACGCTTGCTGGCATCGCTCACCTCTTTCGCTTCATCCTTGAGACCTTGAAGCAATGCATCTAGCATTGTCGGGTCTAAATCCAATAACTGCTGTGGCGCAATCCCCAATCTAATGCTCAGACGAGCAATGAGATAGGTGAATGGGAAATCGCGCTTTAAGACAAAGGGTCTGAGTCAATTACCTCAACACTCTTGAGAGTGCTAATAAATGTCTCCAACCTTGCATCTACGGATTCACCACTCCGCTTTGTAATCTCATGAGCCAAGAAATAAACCATGCTCTGCATTTCTTCTTCTCGAAATGCCTTGTGGAAGCCCATTTTGTAATGCTGTTCGAAAGTGTATTCCAGAATTGGAGTCACTTCCCCAGTCAATACTTTTCCATCGTTAAACACGATTTTTAACTGTGCCATGCTTTGCCCCTTTGTTTAGTTAATTACCAAGTACCAGTGGTGGTAGTTGTGATTGCACCAGACACATTAAATGTCAGGCTTTGCATTCCTAGATCAGTAACAGCACCGTTAATCGGAGTGATATTGTTAATCAAAATCAAACCGCTAAAGAATGGATTGGATGCTGAACCTGCTGCTGTGTTATCTAGAGCACACTTGAAATAAGCATTTGTGCCCCAAAGTGTGTTCAATGTCTGAAGTACAGCAGATGCTGCATCATCATTGATTAGGTCTACTCTAATGCTTGAGCGTTCTAGGCCCTTCACCGCACGAGCCCCAGTATCGCCCATGGCTGTGACATCGAGCTCATCGAATGAACGATTTAATGTAAAACTTGTAACATAAGTTGAGAGGTCGATGGATGCAGGGCTTGTCGCTCCTACCTTAAAACCGACCTTGTTTGTTAAGCCTTGCGCCATGATTATTCCTCTTCTTTCTTAGTGTTTTGCTTTTCTACAGCTGGTACATCTTTAATCTGACCAATCTTCTTTAAGAAGGCCAAATCTTCTGCTGAATGGTCAGACATTTTAACTCCAACTCGTAAGGATATTGACGGACATCTCGCAGCTGAGAAGGTCTCCCGAAGCAGCATTGAGAACACTAGGTGCGCTTATCGCGCTTACATTATAGGTCAAAGATGATGCTGCGAGCTTTGCGAACACGCTGCAAACAGTATCTTCTATGCCATTGAGATTGCCTTCATTGTCAAACAAAGGCACAGTCATGATGATCTTAAAGTTAGCCATTGGGCTAATTGTGATCTGACCATTGTTATTGGGAGTCAGGTATGGATCATCTGGACTGACAATAACTGCATTGGCTAGGACAGTTGCTGGAGGGAACGCAAAGACTTGATACTTGCTATCGTCTTGAAGTGCCTCAGCTAGTGTCGTTCTAAGTGATGTGATAGCAACAGTCATTATCCCACCATCGAGTTAGGACTGAGTGCATGAGCAATCAAACCTCGCACCTTAGCGAGCAGCTGAGCTGACATTCGATAAGGGGAAGGCTGGAAATCGACAAGGTTAGAACCCGAAAGGGTAGTAGTTCTCGCTTGCCAGATTTCAACAGCTATCATCAAAGATGCGTTAAGGACTGCTTCGTCTGTTGTCCAGTCTGTGTAAGTCTCAGCTGTTACTGTGCCATAAGGCTCGATTGGATGCTTAGCTTGTGCGACTGTGTGAGTCGTTGTGACTGTAATTGAATACTCACCGACAGATTGAATTGTTTTAGATCCGTTGTACTTAGTACCAGAGTTAGCAATAGTTACAGTCTGGCCTACATAAAATATATCTGTTACTGGAATGTCAAAGTAAAGAGTGCCAGTTCCAACGATGTTGCTGTGTGCTACTGCGAACCATTGAGGTGTCCATAGCATCGGCAGAAGAACTGCATCGGATGCATCACAAACAGATTGAAGGGTCGCGTCTGGATACAAAGTACCCACTCCGAGAGTAGAGCGTAAATCTGCGACTGTCGTTAAAGACATTTCAATCCTTTCTAAAGACCCTGAGGGGCAGAAGGGCACTGCCCCTCAGAGCGACTTAGTTTCTAACTGATTAAGTTAGGTTGAAGCGGCGAACGCCCTTACCTGACTTGCCAACATATAGTGCCAAGTATCCGTAAAGTGCGATCTGAATCTGACCTGTGCCAAGAAGATTGACACGAAGTTCAGTTGTTGGTGATTCCCATGTATAGACAGAACCTGGAGCAACAAGGAACATTGAATCATCAATGACTCCTGCAGTTGTGATGTTGTGATCCACAATGAGGTCTGTGCCAAGTACATTTCCAACATTTGAGCCTTGTGAGACTGCACCTGAGCTGTTTTGAGGATTTCCTGCTGAGTACAGAGGACGCTTGTTGTCATCTGTGAAACCGATTAAGGCAGCCCAGACATCTGTTGATGCTACGAGCTTGCTGGCGTAATCGCCACCAGTTCCCTTGTATGCTGCAGCTGATTCAGTTGCAATAAATGACTGAATGCCTGCTGCTGTTGCTGCTGTAGTTGCTGCAGCTGTTCCTGATGTTCCAAGAGCTGTGATAAGGGCTGTATCTGTTGCCTTCTCGTAAGCCTTGCGAAGTTCAGTCATGAGAAGTTCCATGAATGCAGGAGATGATCTGTCGATCAATTCAAAACTGACTTCATTGAGGCCACTGTACTTCTGAATCGATACCGTATCGTAAGCACTTGTCATGCCTGTTTCTGAAGTTGCTGCTGCTTCATTAACTGCTGCAACTGTTGGTGCAACGTTAGCAGAAGATGCGTTTGTGTAAAGGCGTGGAATCGTAAATGACATTCCACTAATTCCTGCAAGTGATCCGCGAGTTACAGCATTGAACGCTGGACGTCCAGAGAATGTATCTGTTAGGAATGTGTTTAGGTGTGGTGCAAGTGTAAGACCAGTGTTTGTTGATGTTGAATCATCTGCTGCGCGAACTACGCGGCGGGCTTCGTCATCGCCCATTGCAGCCTTGATGTTAGCCTCTAGGTACTGCGCTGATGTAATTGGTGCTACGCGCTCACGCACGAATGTTGTTGCAGTAACAACAGGACGAGCAGCTTCAACCGCTGCTGCCTCTACTGGTGCTGCAACTGTCTCTGGAGTATTCTCCACAGCTGTCTCGCTTTCTGTTGGTTGGATTTCTTCTACTGCTTCTGGAGTTTCCTCAGCAGCGACATCGATAACTTGAGCAGACTTAAATGCTGGCTCTGTTACCAAACTGACTTCTAGCAACTTGGCAGCGGATACAAACATCACATTGCCTTTTTGCTTTGACTTGATTACTTCTACTCCTACAGACAGACCTGACTGCAAGCCTTCTTCTGCAAGGATTAGAGCTTCTGAACCACGATTAGATCGTGAAACTTTGAATGATGCATAGATGCCATCTTCTTGCTCAGTAAATTGTGTGGCCTTGCCTAGTGGCTGGCGTGAGTCATGCTGATTTAATAATTTGACAGTCTTAGGATCTTCAGGAAGTGCTATTGCGCCCTTCTCGAATACGACTTTACCTGCTGAAGTGTTACCCACTTCGCCTGTACCTGCTGGAACAATCTTGCCTGAGATTAAGCGTTCTTCTACATTGGCAATAAGTCCAGAGGTGAAAGTGATTACTTGATTTTCCATTAGGCGATTCCTTCGCTTCCGTTAGGTGTTAAATCTTCCATCTCCATAGCCTGTTCAACTGTGATTAAGCCAAGAGATAGCATCTTCTCAATTACTAGCAGTCTTTGCATTGGCTCTACTGCTAAGAATGAAGAATCTACATCGAATCTAACGGCATTGCCTCTGGCAGTGATGTCATCCATTGAAAGACGATCTTCGATAGCACATACATAAGGAGCCAGAGTTAGAGAATAAAATGATTTTCTTTCATCAAGCAAATTAGAATAAGTCATACTCTGATTGGCTTCTGCTGATACTAGGTAAGCAGGTACATTACACAAGCGAGCAATTTCAGTTGATAAAAATTGTTGTGCTTCGTCATACATCATGTCTTTAGGTGAAAATGATGTTGGTTGATATTCCAGAGTAGATGTTAGATAAGCAGTTGCACGATTTTGTCTAGCGTTCTTCCATGCAGCTAGTAATCCAGCAACTTCTTTAGGATCAAGGTCGGCACCATTATTGCGAAGCACTCCAGACGGCATCGGGGTACTGGCTGCAACTACTGCTGCTTTACGAAGATCAACAGCAGCTCTAATTGTTTCAGATCCGCGTTCTAAAATACCTTCATCAAATGCTTGGAATGTAACAATAGATCCAAGTCCAGACATTGGCACAGCTGTCGCATCAATATAATACTGAGTAATTTCCATACCATAAAGATCAGTGGTAAATGTAACCTTGACATTAGGAATCCACTTAAAGCGAGATGGTCGGCCATCTTCTGCATAAACTTCTGTAACCTGCCAATAAGCAACGCCATACATCATCAATGAATCAACAGTCCATGCCATCGTTATAGAACGAGGTTGATTTAATGCAGGTTGATCAACCCAGACTGGATTGCCTAATTCTTCACCTGTTGATTTGCGATAAAGATTAAATGGAAGCCCACCAATAACACCAGAGATAAGGTTTCTGCATCGAGCTACTGATGGAACGGACATAGCCTCACTGCGTTGAACGCGAGGCAAAATATAATTATAAACGGAATTAAGATTCTCGCCCATAATAGTAGGGGCATATTGCGCTGTAAGCGATGTCTTATTAGGAGTGGTTGCTTCTGACTTGCGGAATAGACCCATAGTCATAAATTGTACCATTTGTCAAGTAAATAGACAACACGCCACCAACTGTCTAAGTATAAATCTGAGGCTTAGGCTGAGGAATCATTAACTTGGAAACGACCATAGCCAGACCAATAGGGGCTGAGATGTCACCAGCTGATTTTCGCTTAATAATGCGCCATGCAGAATCATTGACTTTAGCTGCACAGTTATTCATCTGCTGGATTAACTCTGCCTGACCATTGTGTACCACACGATGATTGACCAAGCCTTCTAGCAAGTCACCACAGGCTTTATAGAACTGCTGACCGCTGACATCTTCACAGACAACCCCAGAGTTGGTAAGTCGGTCTGCAATGGTCTGTGTGGCATATTTGTCAAAGCACACAAGTCTTGGTTTGTAAAGGTCAGCCCATGCCTTGATGGATGCCGCCATCTTTAACTCATCGATGGCTACTTGAGAGCTGTAAGTCTCTAGGATTCCAATGCCAATTCTGCCATCTGGAAGCAGTTGACCTGCTACCAGTGATCCATTGCGCCTAGAAGGACTAACATCGAATCCAAAGATTGTATATGCCCCAACCGACATCTCAAGTGTTGAATCGCTGGTCTCCTCAAGGACTCCATGAGGCCAAGGACTGCTGAGAGAATCAATCCACTGGCAAAGAGTCTCTGTGCGAGTATTTTCAATAGGTGAGGTTGCTATAGCTTCTTCAATAGCTTCTTCTGAGATTGTGTACCCTAGAGAAGGGTTAGACATAGCCCACGCATTACGATCATCAATTTTGCAATACTGAGGAGCTGAATACTCATAGAATCCAAAGGATTTTGGAGGGTAGTCCATCGCTCTTTCTCGGATGTCGTTGAGCACTGTGCTAAATGCATCTCCAGCGTTCGATGTCAATAGTGTGTGGGAACCCATGTGGGCTCTGGTCACTGGCATTGCAGCTCGGAAGCCTTCTTCGCTTACTTCACGCAATTCATCGATGAATAACAGGCCATTGACTGTTCTACCGCGAGAGCCATCTCTGGTTGCAGCTACTACATCCAGACGAGCACCAGATAGCATCTCGATTGACTCAGTGCCGTTGGCATAGCGTATCTGTTTAACGAATCCCTTGAGATGGTCATTGTTTTCAAGGATATAGGTCACTTGTCGGAAGGTATCCAAGGCCATTGATCTATTGGAGGACATAATCAACACATTGGTATTCCACTTGAGCAGGTGAGCCAATATGAGCATTCTGGCTAAGTGAGTCTTGCCATTTTGCCGCGCAATAAGCAGAAGGTTTGTTTTACGCACCCAGAATCCTGATTTATCCACAGTCAGCATATCTTTGAGCACAAACTCCTGCCAAGGCAGTAATGGAATATCAATTATCTTGCACAAATCTAAAACATCTTGCAGCTTGTTTTCGCCTTTAAGAAGTGGCGTGTGAAGCCTTGGTTTAGTTGCCCCTCGTAGGGCTTTGCTCTTTTTGGGCTTAGTTGTCATTGACTCGGACTAGGTCGGGTCTTAAAAGGACTATCCAGCATCGGTTCCGAGCGTGTCGGAGAGAGGCTCCCTGA
>Ga0222712_10003304_pt1 | contig 17663 bp, 14 predicted proteins | sample C33_657DmetaG_FD_165043 | JGI IMG/M metagenome (GOLD analysis project Ga0222712, IMG submission 165043) | Estuarine water microbial communities from San Francisco Bay, California, United States - C33_657D | ecosystem: Environmental > Aquatic > Marine > Unclassified | place: USA: California...
TTCATTAATTCATTAATTCATATCGACGCATCGACGCGTAACGCCGTCCGCATTCGTCGCGCGCGCGCTTCCGTCGTCACTTTACCTCGAACGTCGCGTCTCACGCGTCGTTCGGCCGTCCGTCGTCGTCCTCCGTGGTCGTCGTCGTCCTCCGTGGTCGTCGTTTCTCGACGTCTTAGCGTTCGTCGTCATGCATTCGCGTTCGTTATCGATCGTCACGTCCGTCGTCGACGCGATCGCGCGCGACGTCGACGGTCAAGACGTCGACGCGGGCGACGACGACGACGCGAACGACGACGTCGGTGATGACGACGACGTCGATACAGACGACGCACGCGCGAGACGTCGACGTGGCGCTCGAAAACACGACGTCGTCTCGTCTTCGCTCGAGCGGTCCGATGCGAATGAGAATGCGAATGCGAATGCGTCGTCATCATCATCATCGTCATCATCATCATCATCGATGACGAAGGCGATCGAGGCGATCGCGCGCCTGGCGACGTCGACGACGACGCATGACGACGACGCGAATGAGGACGACGACGTGGAGGACGACGTCATGGACGGTGAGAATTTGTTACGCGAAGCGGCGTCGCGAGCGCGAGCGCGCGCGCGAGACGCTCGACGCGTCGGCGTCGACGTCGAACCAAGACATCACGCGCACGACGTCGACGCGGTGACGAAAGAAAGAAAGCATATAGTCGAACGATTACGATCGATCGCGGAGGAGTGCGCGGGAATGGAAAAGAGATTGAAAGAGGTTGAAGATGAGCATCGAAGGGCGAGCGCGAACGAGGCGCGCGAACGCGCTCGAGCGCGAGCGCTCGACGCGAGCGCGAGGACGATCGAGCACTACGCACGCGCGATGTCGCACGCGATGGCGATGAATGACGCGATCACGGCTGGGGAGTTCGCGAAGGCGTGCGATTTCATGGACGCCGTCGTGGAGGCGTTGCGACGAGGCGAACGCGGGGCGCGCGACGAACGCGTCGGCGCGCGAGACGTCGTCGATCGAGCGCGAAGAGAGGTTTTGCAAGGGGCGAAAGTCGTGAAAGACAAGGTGAAGAGGGCGTGCGTGACGTTTTTTACCGACGCTCGAGACCGAGCGCGCGAGGTTGGACGCGTCGTCGTCGCGGCGAAGGCGCGAGAGGACGAGGCGCTCGAAGCGCGCGCCGAACGCGTCTCTCGATTGGCCGACGTGTTCGCATCATCGACCGATGACGTGCTGAGTGAAAACGAGGCAGATGATGTGAGGAAAGCTGTTGGAGCGCACGAAGACGACGCGATCGAGGCCGAGCGCGCGATGGATGACGCGCGACGAATGGTTGAAGCGTTGGATTGGTCCGCCGTCGCGCGCGCGCGAGCGGTGTGCAAGAGATTGGGCGAGAGCGACGAAGATTTCGCGTCGTGGTTTCGCGAAACGCGCTCCGAACAATTGCGCCGCGACGTCATCGCGGGAGACGCGGGCGATGGCGCACAAAGCGCGCTCGAGCGCGCCGTCGGGTACTTTGTGATTCAGCTCGCCGTCGTCGACGCCGGCGTCGCGCTTTCGCGCGCGGATGTCGACTTAGAGTGGGCGAGCGCTTCGAAAGCGCTGAGCGCGAACTTCACGAGCGCGAACTCGACGGCGGCGATGCGAGCGACGCCGAAGGCGCTCTCGACGCTTCTCGCGCTCGAGCGGTTGAAATTTGACGTTCGCGCGTTGCGAGCGACGATCGAAGGGAAATGAACGACGAATAGGAAAATACTAGAATATTCATTAGCGATAGCGATAGCAAAAGTAAACATATACACAGTAGCGATACAGCGCGAACGCGAACGGGACGACTCACGGTCGTCGTCGACGCGCTCAACGCGACGCCCGAACGTCGCCGAAAACATCCGCGCGTTCGACGTCCGACGACCCATAAAACTCGCCGCGATCGCTCGCCGACAAAGCGATGGCGTGACACGTCAACACAATCACCGCGAACGCGCTCACGAATGTGATCCACATCGGAGTCTCGTTTGAGGCGTTTGAAACCTCCGTTCCTCTCTCGCCGCGTTCTCTCGCGTTCGCGTTCGCGTTCATCAACACATCGTCGTCGTCCGCGCGATCGCGCACGACCGCGAACGACCCCAAAACCTCCCTCGCCTTCCCTTCCTCTCGTTTGTTCGCCTCGATCGCGAGCGCGATCGCGTCTTCCTCATCCGCGCTCGCGTCGCCGCGCAACCGTCGCGCCTTCACGCGACGCCTTTCAATCTCCAATTCTTTCCTATCCTTTCTCACTCGTTCGACGCGCATGACTTTCGCGTTGACGTACGCGAACGCGACGACGATCACGAGCGAGGACGCGATCGCGCTTAAGTCAAGTCGCGCGTCGAACGATGCGCGGGTGACGAACGAGACGCCGCGAGCGCGGCGTCGACGCGACGTCCAAGTCGTTCGACGCGACGACGAACGCGACGAATCCCCGGGCGATCGAATGCGTCGACGTCGCGACTGTGCGTGCGCGCACGATCGCTCGGTCGTCGCGAACATGCGCATCGATTCGGTATGGGGTGTGATGACGATGACGATGATGATGATGATGTGTCAGCATCATCATCATCATCATCATCATCGTCATCATCGTCATCATCATCATCGTCATCATCACATCGCGATGAACGTCACGTCGCGTGCATTCGCGTCATCATCATCATCATCATCATCCCCGTCGTCGTCGTCGTCGTCATCATTCGTCCTCGCTTCGAGTCGAAAATCGTCCCACCGATGCGTCGCACGACCTGTCGCGTCGACGAGCGATGGGACCAAACGCCCATCGAACATCACGTCGTGGACGCGCGAGTCGTGGCGCGCGTGTTTACACGCGAGCGACGACGTCATCGACGCCACGCTCGGTCGCGGTCGAGACGCATTCGGGTTGATCGAAGTCATGGATGAGAAACTCGCGGCGCGAGCGAGCGCGGAGGCGAGCTCGGGGGACGCGCGCGACGCGCTTCGATTAGGAGGGAAAGTGTACGGCTACGACATCGACGACGACGCGATTGAAAGTGCGCGTGCGTTGTTCTCCGCTCGCAATGTCCCCGAGCAGCGGTATGAGTTTCGCTCGCGGTGTCACTCGACGCTCTTGGACGTCGCGCGCGAGAGCGCGAGCGTCGGCGCGGTGTGCTTCAATTTGGGGTACTTACCCGGACCGTGTAAAGTCGATCGCGAACGACGTCCAAAGACGGCGATTGAGACGACTTTACGAGCGATTGAAAGTGCGCTCGCGATCGTTCGCGTCGGCGGCGTGGTCACCGTGGTGACGTACGTGAAGCACGAAGGCGGCGCGGATGAACACGAAGCGGTGGCGGCGTTTTTGAGCTCGTTGTCCCCGAAAACATTCGACGTCACGTCGCGCGCTGTGGTGAATCGCTCACAGGCGCCGGTGTTTTTCTCCGCCGTTCGCGTCGCGCGCGACGCGACGCGAAAGGAGATGGCGTCGACGTCGGAGTAGGTCGTCGAGCCGAGCGAGCGGCGAGCGGCGAGCGACGAAAAGCGCGGCGACACTTCGCGAAGCGCGAGCGCGATGCCTCGCGAAGTCATCGAAGGAAATCGCGTGCGATTAGAAATCGGGGATGAGGACAAACCGCCGAGGTCGTTGCTCGTCGTCGACGCCGATGCGAACGCGCGTTCGACGTCCAAGCCGACGACGAAGCGGACGACGGCGGCGGCGCCGCCGAGCGCGTTGCTCGGCGCGCTCGCATCGTTTTTACCAGCGATGAAGCGCGCGAACGACGAGCTCGAGGCGAAAACGCGCGACGATGACGGTCGACGTGCGGTGGATATCGAACACGTGGACGATCCAAATGGGATACGGATTGAAATGGTGCGCACGCGAGCGACGACGAGCGCGTCGACGAGCGCGACGACGGAACGACGAACGCGAGCGTGTACTGACGAACGGCGCGAACGCGCGAATGGCGCAGGATTTAGGACTAGGTGTGGTTGATTTGAAAACCGACGACGCCGTCGCGCGCGCGGCGATCGAGGCTGGGGAAAACGTTCAAGCGACGACGGGCGCTCGACGGGGGTCGAAACGCGTCGAGAGCGACGAAGCGACGATCGTCATCCCAGGTGCTCGCCGCGTGAAAACGAAAGGAAAGGTTGGAATCGAGGAGCTGTGAGGACGATGAATCGTCTTTCGCGCCGGCGAGCGAGACGATCGGCGCGTTTGTATGTAATAGTAGTTCTGTGTACCGTACGATTAAAACCGAGCCCTCCGTCGGATCGCTTCGACGTCTCGTCGTCACATTCCGTGTAACGCACGCTCGAGCTCACGCATATCCTTCTCCATCGCACCACTTTCGCGCAAGTACCGAATCAACTCCAGTTCGACTTCGCCTTGCAAATCCTCGCTTCCTTCCGGCAAGTTCACGCCGATCACGATGGACAACCCCGATTTCAGCGCCAACCGTCGCGCCGCGTCGCTCGACGCTCGCGCCCCAGACTCGGTACCGATCAACGTCGTCGTCGCCGCGCCTCCCCCTCCTAATCCTCCTCTCACGCGCACCCCAAACGCGCTCTGGGCGTACGCACACTCCACGTCCCCGACGTACGCGTATATTTGTTCGTGCAAGTGATAGATTTGAAACGCCACGTCCCGTCCGCGTACGCGACTGACGAACATGTCGTGTCGCAATCGTGCGTCGGTGCGTTCGACGTCGACGCCGTACGTCGTGCACTCCATCGCCCTCTCGTGCGTTCGTTTCGCGTTTCAATCGATCGAATGCGTCGATGGTGTCTAATCTTGCATCACGGGCTTGTTCGCGCTCGCCTTCTCCCCTGGACCCGCTTTTTGCTTTCCTTCGTGCGTTTTCTTCTTCTCCTCGCCTTGGTTCTTGAGGAACGACCGGAACAAAACGCTGGTTGGTTCGTAAATCATCGACGAAATCGACGACGAGGACGAAAAGCGAACGCGAAGTGACGGGCGCGATGTGACGCGAGCGAGCGCAAACTAGGGCTCAGACGGTCGAGCGGGACGCGACGGGCGACGGGCGAGAGACATTCGAGCGATATCACGTCGCATCGCGCGCGCGCGCGATGGTGATGACGATGAAAATGACGCTCGCGCGCCAATGCGCTTCAACCGTCGGTGTGAGAAGTCGCACGCACGACGTGATGTACAATGTGTTTTTATTTCAGCCTCTGGCCGAGCGGCGTGGTCGGGCTGTTGGCGATGGACAGCGCGCGCGCGCTCAGTTTTCTCCCGCTGTGCACCTCGCGATGGGTCGAAGTGTACGTCGAAGTGTCGTCGTGAAAACGTATTGGCGGCGAGACGCACGCGTTCGCGAGGGGCGAACCGCGAGCGACGACGGCTCGGGCGAAATCCAAATACTCGGCTCCGGCGCGTCGAGCCGCGAGCGCCAACGCGCGTTTGAACGGCTTGAAATCCAGAAACTTTGATTTGGCCCCGGTCACGGCGCTGAATACGATGCCCGCCGCGTTGGCATCGAATGCGCTCGAATACAATTCGCAATCCTCGCAAAGCTTGAGAAATCGATTGACGCCCATGCGCGACGACGAATGCGCGCCCCCGCTGAACGCGCAAAACAAATCGAACGCCGTCTTCAACCCGCGAACGGATGGCAGTCCATCGCCGTCACCCATAGCGTCAACGCCATCACGCGCGCTCGTCGTTTGTCTCCGATTCTCTCCCTCTCTCCTCTCCCTCGTCGACCCGCGATTCGCGACGTCGTCGTGCTGTCTCACCGCTCGCGGCGACGTCGCCCCTTCGACGCTCGGCGTCGCGCGCGCCACGCGCGCGCGCGCGCGCGCCACTGATACCCCCGCGATTTGCGCCGCGTCGGGCAACAGCGTCGTCATGAACTCCGTGAAATCAATCGTTCGCATCGCTCCGGCGCGTCGAGCGAACGCCACATCCATCGCCCGCGCGTCGTTTCCTCGCGCGTCGAGCGCGTCCCGCATCGTCTTGGCGAATCGCGTCGCATCCATTCGCACCTGTGCTCGAAGCGGACTTGATTGTGCGTCTCGAACGTGCGCGCGCGATGACCCGAACGTCGCAAATCTCTCGAATGACCGCTCGACGTCGAGAGTCGACGCGTCGACGTCCTCGGCGCGATTCCCGCGCCCATTCCATGGCCCATTCGCGTTCGCGTTCGCGTTCGCGTTCGCCTCATCACACGTCCTCGTCTCCTTCGTCTCTTTCGTCTCTTTCGTCGTCGTCGCATTCGCATTCGCATTCGCATTCCAGTGGACGTTCAATCGCGCGTCCTCGTTCGCGTCCTCGAGCGCGTCGTCGCGCGTCGTCGCGCGCGTCGCGAACGTCTGTTCATTCGTCATCACAGCCGTCATCGACATCGCGAACGATGACGGCAACGGTCGTTCGTTCGCGTCGTTCCCGTCGTTTTCGTCGCCATTCCTGTCGCACACGTCGTCGACAGAGACGTCATCGTCATCGTCACGATGCGACGTCATCGCGAACGAACCGAACCGAACGCGCGAGTGAATGACGCGTTGGTTAGGAATCATCACGAAGGCGAACGAATGGGAATTCGAATGCGAATTTTAACGAAAATTCGAATTCGAATGGGCGAACGCATGGATAGAGCGACGACGAATCGCATCGCGCGACGAACGATGGATGATGAATCGATGCGTCGCATTCGTGGACGCCACATCGCGCCGAGGATGAGGATGACGCTGACGATCGAGGCGACGTCGAACGCGCGCGCGGCGACGCATCAGCGACAGACGAGGAGAAGATACGCGATGAGAAGACACGGCGTCGAACGCGCACGAATCGGGGTCGTTGGGATGAGAATTGGAACGAATGCCAATTCGAATGCGAATGCGAATGCGAATGCCGATTCGCATGCGAATGCGAATGGGCGTGGGAACGATGACGCGACGGCTATGACGATGACGGCTATGACGACGACGGCTACGACGACGACGACGACGACGACGACGACGACGATGACGCGAGGGATGCATACGAAGGCGATGACGACGATTTCATCCCTGGGGGCGCGCGGCGGCGGGACGGCGTTCGCGGCGCTGGCGTTCGCGTTCGCGTTCGCGGCGCGAGGCGGATGGCGGCGCGCGGCTCGCGGCGCGGCGGCTGAACGCGAGGCGAACGCGAACGACATGATATCGTCAGTCGCGGTGAAAACGTCGAGCGCGATCGGGGCCGACGCGAAGGAGGAAGGGGAGAGAGTGGAGGCGATTTTAAGCGCTAAGCGACGAGAACGCGAGGCGGAACGAGCGGAGGCGAAGGCGCCGCTCGCGGGCGCGAGCGCGGAGCGGAACGAAGAAAACGGTCAGCTCAATCGCGCGTTGATACGGGAAAGCACCGAGCGCGTTGACGAGGAAATCATCGCGAGAGCGGAGGAAAAGTCGGAGGAGTACCCTCCCGAGCTCGTGGAGGCGATGCGAAGGATGGAGGCGGATGTGGCCTCCGGAACGTTTACGGAGGAGGCGTTGTACGCCAAGTACAAAGACGTTTTGGATGCGTTTGGGGAAGAGTTCGAGCCCACGAGCGTGGTGGACGATGACGAAGAAGACGCGCATCCGCAATTGCTCGATCCGTGGTGGTGGCGCAACGCGCGAGCGCTTTTTCTCGTCGTCGTCGCTCCCGCTCCGGGCGAGCCCACCGAGGTGTTCGCGATGCAAATGGTTCCCGATAATATTCCCGAACGCGCGAGGCCCGAGGACAGGTATCACGTCGTGGCGTTTGAAGACCGTCGCGACGCTGAAAACTTTTGCTACTTGATGCAGTCTCAGCGTCCGCGAGAGGAAACAGTTGAAGAATTGCGCGTCGTGTTGAGCATGCGAGCCGTTGGGCCGAAAGAATTGCAAAAAATAGCCGACGACATCGATTACGGCGTGACCGTTGTCGGCGCCGGTCGTGTGGACCTGTCTCCGCATCGGCCGTGCGTGGATGTTTTAAATCACATCGCGCACATTGGCGGCGAGGCGTATCTGTGGACGTTCGCTCGACGAGTCAAGAGCGAATTCGACGCAGGAGCGGCGCCGCGATGATGTTTGCTTAGCGTTAACCGTTGAATTGAATACTGTACTAGTAGTAGTAGTAGCTCATAGTTTAGTACACGACAGATCCTCCGACGATCTTCCAATTATTAATGCCGCCCGATTCGCAACGCTTGAGTTCGTACTTGGCTCTGTACGTGCTCTCGTACACGTCATCTGGCTCGTTGCGCGACTTGTCCTTCAACACCGCCACCTCCGTGAGCGTGGTTTCGATGAATACTCTATCTTCTCCAGCTACCGCGACGTTGTCGATGGTCAGAGCGTTGAGCTGGTACTCCCACGCCCACCCGTGAGAGGCAACGTCCTCAGCGCGCGTCAGCCATTGCTGCAACATCGGTCCTTCCAATATACTGCCGAGTTGACGCGTGTTGTGGCTCGCCCCGAGCGCCTGCGCCTTGGCGGTTTGCCACTTGCGAACAATCTTTTCCGCTACGGAAGCGTCCATGACCACCGCCGGAGGGGGACGAACCGGAGCTGGAGTCGGAGCCATGCGCGCCTTGGGCGCCGAAGCCGGCGCCTTGGGCGCCGAGGCCGGAGCTTTGGACGCCGAAGCCGGAGCTTTGGACGCCGAAGCCGGCGCGATCTTGGGCAGTTTCACGTCAAACTTGGGCGCGGGAATCGTCGGTAATCGCACTTTGCTCAAGGATGAACCAGCGAACACGACGGCGCTTCCAGCCGCTCGAATCGGGGCTAACGGATCGATCTTGGGTAAAATAACGCCAGAGAGCCCTCGGCCGCCGCTCGCGGCGTACGCAGCGGCGCCAATGACGCCGAGCTTTGCCACGACGATCGCCTTGCGTTGCGCGTCAGAGACACCGAATTCCAGCACCTGCGGCGTACGCGCAAACGCCGACGTGATGGACTCAATCGAATCAACAACCACGCGTTTACCTGCCTCAAGCGCACCCTGGATGCGAACCAACGCCGAAAACGACTGTAGACGCGTCACAAATCCTTGTACGTTTGGTGCATCAAACCAATCCTCCAACGACGGCGGAACGACGCCCGCGCCGTCGCGGAAGAGCGGGAACGCCACGTCGTGAATCCACTGATCTGCCATCGCGCACATGCCCTCGATCAAATCGCCACCTTGCGAGCGATCGCGCACGTATTGCTCCAACGCCGGGTCCGCAGTACCATCGGACAACCCTAAGGTTTGCGCGGCGTCGTCCACGCGGCCGAGCAACAATTGGCACACGGCGCGTTCGACGCCGACATCCGCCATGCCATCGCCCGATCGATCCGCCGCAACTTGGAGCTGGAGGAAGATCTCATCCGCATCGATGATTAACATGGGTTTACGCTGAATCAGACCCGCAACAACGTGCGCGAGGGCACTCTTGTACACTTCATCCGTGTCCGCCGGCACATAGTCCGGCGCGTCGACGAACAGAGACACTTGCTCTTGCGACGTCAACAACTCATTCGCTTGCTCCATGAATGCCGCGCGCTGCTCGAGTTGCTGAGCGACGTCCTTCGTCCATAGCAACGAGCGCAACGCGCGCAATCCCAACGCACGTTCCGCGATGTTTTCGAGCGGCAAAGACAAAAGCTCGAGCACGTACCCTGGCGCCATGTCGTGAAACGTCAACTCGATGTTGCGACGCACGTCTGGGGCGAAAGATTTACCGCCCGCGCGCGCGAGGGTCTCCGAGCCTAGTTCGAGCAAATCGCAGCCCTCCACGATGCGAGGCGGGTTTGAAACGAGCGACATGTGGCCGATTTCGCAGAACGCCAGCGCCATGGTAAGGGCGACATCTTTGCGATGTTGTCTGCCCCCTCGGCAATTCCCGACGACATCGCCAAACTCCAGCACCGATTCATATTCACCCGCTTCTTGGAGCAAGCACAGCGCCGCCGCCGCGCGCTCGGGTTCGATGGGCGTAAGAATTCCGTCGCGAATGTCCATATCGTGTTGCTTGCGCGCATCTTCGTCCTTCAGCACCATCGCCGCTTCGTCGATCAACGACAGACGCGCCTCCAACATTCGATTCGAGTACCCGCTCGGGAGTTCAGCCTCAACCGCCGCGACTGCCGCACGAGGAATAGAATTCGGCGTCACACGCGTCGCTGGCATGTTCAACACTTGATAATACGACAGCGGCAAAGGCACGGTACCATCTGGGGCGTCGAACCCGCCGCCCGACCATCCGCCGCTCTCGCCCGCCGCTCGCGTCGCGAACGCCGCGTCCTCCTCCTCCTCACTCGCCCCGTCTCCGTCACCGGACCATCGCCCGTTCGACGCATTCACACGCGCTCCATCACCATCGCCCACGTCTCCCTTCCCCGCGGAAACGAACGCGCGAAGTCTCGCATCGGGATCCGCGTTCGGTTCGCGTCCGTCGAACGTCGGCGCGCTCCCGCCCACCGCGAACCCCGCGCCTCGCCCTCGCCCATCGTCATTTTCCCTTTTCCCATTCGCCCCGCCCCGTTCACTCGCGACGATCTCTTTCCCTTTCCCATTCCCAAAATCCCCCAAATCCCCGCGCTCGTTCGCTCGAACGTTCGCTCGCGTCGTCCGCGCGCGTCTCGCGCGCTCGGCTCGCCCGCCCGCGCGCGCGCGCGATGACGCCCGCGTCGACACCGACGCCGTTCGCATCTCACCGTACGATATCGCGCGTGATGTTCGACGAATCCCCCAACGCGCGCGCGTGTGCTCGAATGATGTCTCGATCACCGAAACGAGATTCGAGATTTAAAATTTGAATTTGAATGTTCCCACCGCTGGATGGATGATTCCAATCGATCGATCGATCGATCGATCGATCGATCACGCGCGTTCGCGCGAGGACGACGACTCGTTCAACGAACGAACGACTCACCGAACGAACGAACGAACGAACGAACGAACGAACGAACGCGGGTTGGATGTCGACGAGTGACGTTCGTCCGGTTCGTCGTCTCGATCGACGCGATCGAATGAATGACGTCCTCGATCGAGCGATCGCGCGAGTGTCCGACCGACCACATGGTCGAGTGTGTCCGACCGACCACATGATGGAATGACCGACCGACCACATGGTCAAGTGTCCGACCGACCAACCAACCGACCGACCGACCGCGCGGTTCCCCCAGTTCGATGGTCCGTTTAAACGTTCGACGTCCGTTCACAATGCACAATGCACGCGACCGCCGTCGCGCGGTCGTTTCGGTCGTCATCACCACGCGAACGCGTCGGCGAACGATGTCGCGCGCGCTCGAACGCGTCGTCCACGCGCTGACGTCGCGCGCGATGGCGACGGAGACATCGCACGCGCGAGCGAGACGCGCGCGAATGCGCGTCGTCGATGCATCATCCGATCGCGCGATGGATGACGTCGGGGATGACGCGCGCGAGAGCGAGGACGTGGGCGACCACGAACGGCGCGACGGAGGGACGACGACGTCGGGGGCGACGTCGGGGAACGCCCGACGGCGAACGGCGCGAACAGAGACGCTGAAACGAGTGCTGACGAGGAACGATTTGACGACGCTCGGCGTCGGAGGGATCATCGGCGCCGGGGTGTTCGTGCTCACCGGAGCGGTGGCGCACGACCACGCGGGACCGGCGGTGGTGGTGAGTTACGCCGTCGCCGCGTTCGCGTCTTCCATCACGGGGTTGGCGTACGCGGAATTCGCGGTGGCGATGCCGGTTGCGGGATCGGCGTATAACTACATGATGAATACGTTTGGCGAGCTCGCGGCGTTTTTGACCGGGGCGAATCTCGCGCTCGAGCTCACGATCGCGAGCGCCGCCGTGGCGAGAGGGTGGACGTCGTACGCCGTAGCGCTGTTTGGCCGCGCGCCGAATTCGGCGCGCATCATCGTGTGGAGAGATGTCGTGGAGATAGATTTCATCGCCGGTTTCGTCGTCGCCGGGATGACGGCGCTTTTGGTGTCGGGCGCGAAGGAGACGGCAAAGTTTAGCGCCGCGGTGACCGTCGTGTCCCTCATCGCCATCGCGACCGTAATTGTCGTCGGGAGCACCGTAGTCGACACCGAAAACTGGTCGCCGTTCGCGCCGAACGGGCTGGGTGGCATCATCTCTGGCGCGAGCGTGGTGATTTTTGCGTTTGTCGGCTTTGACACCATCGCGACGTGCGCGGAGGAAGTCGCGAACCCGAGCGCGGATTTGCCTTTCGGTATATTGGTTAGTTTAGGCATTTGCGCCACGCTCTATGCGTTGATGTGTTTGGTCATCACGGGCATGGAGCCGTACACGAAGATCGACGTTCACGCCCCGTTCGCGTTGGCGTTTCAAAGCAATAATTTGCAATGGGTCAGTTCCGTCGTCTCCGTTGGCGCCATCGCGGCGATCACGTCATCGTTGCTGCTTTCGATGATGGGACAGCCGCGTATTTTTATGGTCATGGCGCGCGATGGGTTGCTCCCGGCCTGGTTTTCCGACGTCTCGAAGCGGTTCGGAACGCCGGCGAACGCGACGCTCTTCTCCGGCGCGATCACCGGCGTTTTGGGGATGTTATTAGACATAAATTTGCTCGCGCAGCTGGTATCCATAGGGACGCTTAGCATATTTTGTGGCGTTAATTTGGGGTTGATTGTCAGTCGCGTGACGCCGAAGCACGCGGAGTGGGCGCAGCGCGCGCCGGCGTTGAGGCGCGCGGCGGCGCTCTTGATTTCGAGCTTGACGTTCGCCATCGACTTCCGCGCTCGAGATGCGAGCTTATCTTGGCTCGGAGGCGCCGCCCTCATCGCCGCTTTTGCGTCTTCGGCGAGTTTCCTCACCCTTCCCGCGGTGAACTTGCCGTTGACATTTAAAATGCCCTTCGTGCCGTTCCTCCCGGCGTTTGGCGTCGTGTTGACGTGCGTCTTAATTGCCGGCTTGGGCGTCGTCGCCATCGTGCGTTACGTCGTCTACAGCACGCTATGCTTCATTGGATACGTGTTCTTCGCCGTCAGGAGATATAACGCCGAGAAACGTGCGCTCAACGCCGCGCGCTTCCCCGGCGTCGAGTTGCCGGCGCTCGAGTTACCCGGCGACCGCCCGAGAGCCCTTCGCGCCGTCTCCGACGACGACTTCGCCTCCTCGTCCTCCGATGAAGACCGGCGTGGCCAACACCGTCGTCTATTATCTTCTCCGAATATTCATTTCCGAGTGTAAATCGTCCACGGACTCGCCCTCGTCGTCGCCCCATGCGCGTCGCCGTCGCGCGAACCATCCAACCCATCGCGCTGTTTCGGAACTTTTCCGGAACGCTATCTTCGCTCCATCATCTTGTCCCTCGTCATTCGCGCCGCGTCCTCGCACGGCGTCACGCGCGCGTTTGACTTCGACTCGATCGCCCGTCGTGGTCGTGTATGCAGTCGCGATCGACGACCGTCCGCGACAAGCGCGTCGACAGCACGAATCAAACGCCGAATAAACAAGCGAGCAAGTCGATCATCGTGCGCGCGCTCATCGCGATGTTTGGGAATAAACGCGCGAGAGGACGAACGGCGGCGATCGTCATCGCGTGTGTGATGATGTTAGTCATCACCAGCGCCAAAGCGCAAGGGAAGTTCGGGGCGCACGAAGGGGATGTAGGACAAAAAGGAGCGACGCGCGACGCGGAGGACGCGAACGGCGGCGAGGCGCGAGGCGCGACCGCGCTGCGGTCGACAAAGACCACGGATGCGGTGGCCGAGATCGGTGGTTTCGATGCGCATGAGGCGCACATCGAGGTTGAGGACGCACGCAAAGGGAACGATGTGGACGCGATGGAAGTGAAGGTGGAGGCGACGGAGGCGGCGACGGAAACACGAAAGGCGTGGTCGGACGCGGAGGCTGATTCGCGAGAGGCGCTTGCGACGTTTAAATCGGCGTCAAAGATACCGTCGAAGAAGGAATTTGCAGATGGTGAACCGCTTGGCCGCGGGTCTCTGACGATGGCCAAGCCGGTGCCGATTCCCAAGGCGACGCGTTTGCGCGTGCTCGTCACCGGCGGCGCCGGCTTCGTCGGCTCGCACTTGGTAGATCGGTTGATGGAGCGCGGAAATATCGTCATCGTCGCCGATAACTTTTTCACCGGCCGAAAGGAAAATATTATGCATCACTTGCAAAATCCATTCTTCGAACTGATTCGCCACGATGTCGTGGAGCCGATGCTCGTCGAGGTCGATCAAATATATCACCTGGCGTGCCCGGCGTCGCCGGTGCACTACAAGCACAATCCAGTGAAAACGATTAAGACCTCCGTCATGGGCACGCTTAACATGCTCGGCCTGGCAAAGCGCGTTGGCGCGCGAATGTTGCTCACATCCACGTCCGAGGTTTACGGCGATCCATTGCAGCACCCGCAGACGGAGGACTATTGGGGCAACGTCAATCCTATTGGCGTGCGGTCGTGCTACGACGAAGGCAAGCGCGTGGCTGAGACGCTATGCTTTGATTATCACCGCCAAGAGGGCGTGGACATCAGAATCGCGCGCATTTTTAACACTTACGGTCCGCGCATGGCGCTCGAAGACGGCCGTGTGGTGTCCAACTTTGTTTCGCAGGCGCTGCGCGGCGATCCGATGACGATTTACGGCGATGGCAAGCAAACGCGCTCGTTCCAATACGTCGACGATCTCGTCGCCGGTTTGATCGCGCTCATGGATAACGACGTCGAAATAGGCCCGGTGAATATCGGGAATCCCAACGAGTTCACCATGCTCGAGCTCGCTGAGGTCGTCCGGGAGGTAGTCAACCCGAAGGCGCAAATCGTCTTCAAGGAGAACACGCAAGACGATCCAGGTCGCCGTCGCCCAGACATCAGCAAGGCGAAGAGAACTTTGGGATGGGAGCCAAAGATTAAGTTGCGCGATGGTCTTCCGAAGATGGTTGACGACTTCCGGGAGCGCCTGAACTTGCCCAAGACGGAGCTTTAGTATTTAATTCTACGTATTACAGTATTCTTCGTTTAGCGTCCGAGTTCAAGGCTAAATAAATGCACGCGAGAGCGCGCGCCGTTGAAGCGCTCTCAGAGCTCTTCTTTGATATCAATCTTAGAATCTCCCGGTAATTCCAAGGGTGCATCGAACGTGAGCGTGGGAAGCAAGCCCGCGGCCTGAAAGCTGTTCCTCGTGGCGTGAGAAGGTAAAGCCATTGTGGAGCCGCTGCGCATGCGCTCACCCTCGGCGAGCAAGTCCGCTAGTTTGTCTTGCAACGCCGGCGGTAAGAGCATTGAAGCATAGGGAACCATGTCGAAAAAAGAAGTTTTGATCGTCACTTCCGCCATCCCACTCACCTCTGAAATTCTAAACAAGCTAGCCTTGTCTTGATTCAAACCTTTCACGACGGCGGCGACGAAAATCGCGGCCGCCGCCACAGACGCTGGTTGCTTTTCGCTCTTGTGTCCTTCGGAAATCCGCAAGTTCCGAAACGTTTGAACTATGTGCGAGCAAAGTTTTATAAAATCCATGTTCGCCAATCCAAGATTACCGCAGAAGCGATTGGTGAGCATCTCGGGTGTGATCATTTGTTCCATCATTTGGGTATTCAACCCGTCGCAAATCTTGAGAATAAACTTGTAGCATCGTCCTATCTCTTTCACCGTCGTCCCTTGCGCGGCGCCGCAAATTTCTTTAAACGTCCGCGTCATCCCTTCCTGACGAGCGGCGATGTACAAGCACGCCGCATACATCGCTGCGTTCGATTTCCCCAGCGTCGTGTGAGCTTGCGTCACCATCCGATACAGATCACACGCGCTATCCTTCACGACCCGATTCATTCCCATCGCGTCCGCGAACTCGCCGATGGAGTGAAACGCATTTATAAGTGCTTTATCCGGATTCATTCCTCGATTATGTAATCTCGAAAGCGTGCTATTATACGTTCCATCTGGATTCCTTCCGATGGTCGTGCTCAATCCTCCGCCCGTCAGCATCACGTTCGTCGCCCCCACCGTTCGGCTCGGATCGGCGCCGTTTTTATCTCCATCCCCGAACGTTCGCCACTCCGAGCACTCATCGATAATCCGTTGTTCGATCACTAACCCGCATTCGGTGCATATCAAATCCCCACTCGCGTGATCTTCCACGATCGGCGTGTGCATCGCGCACTTTGGGCAAATTTGCGAAAACTTCTTCACCTCCTGCGCGCTCGGACTCGGGGCGTGTGCCTGCGCGGCGTTCGACATCGCGCGCGACGGCGACGCACTCGATCGCTCGCGCATCATTCGCGCGATTCACGCTCGACGACGTTCGACGACGTCGCGGTGTGATGACGCGTAGTGACGCTCAGTGACATCAGGTCGACGCGAGCGCTTCACCAGGCGAGTTCAGAAGTTCGATCGTCATCGCACGACGCCTCTCGACGCCTCTCGACGCCTCTCGACGACGACGACTTGGAGGACGAACGACGATGACGACACGATGAAAGACGACACGAATGAGGGCGACGAAAGGGGAATGGGAACGACGGATGGGGAACGCGACGAGGCGCGCGCGTTGGCGACGGCGAGCGCCGCGTTCGAGCAGCGAGGAGGAACGATCGCGCGAGAAGTGCGCATCGGACGCGTGCGAGGTGATTTAGAATGCCGTTCATCGTCGCACGCGAACGCGCGAGGGGTGTTCGCGAGGGAAGATATCGATCGTGACAGGGCTTGTGATTTAATCACCATTCCTCGACGAGCGATGATCGCGGCGCGCGCGGAGGGAGACGGGAAGACGAAAACGACGAACATCGCCGAGGCGCAGGATGAATTGGCGATTGAATTACTGCGAATTAAATCTCGCGGGAAAGATGATGACTTTTCGTCGTACATCGCGACGATGCCAAAGAAGTATAATTTATTACATTCGTGGAGCGAAGCGGAAATGGCCGCTTTACAGGATGGACGAGCGAAGACGAGGGCGATTGAGCTTAAAAAAGCGATGTCGCGCGCGTTCGAACGCGTCAAAGACGAGGTGCTTGGTATTCTTAGCGCCCAAGCGAATGTGGATGACGCTTGGGCGGCGTATGCGTGGGCTCGGGACACCGTCAGCTCGCGCGCGGTGTCGGTGCCGTTTCACGCGGCGGGCGCGTTGACGCCGATGGGCGACATGTTTAATTACGCTCCTCACGATCCACCAGTGTTGGTTAAAGTGTGCGGCGCACCCATGTTTGATGTGCGCGAGGATGACGGCGGGGAATCGGATTCGAAGGACGACGACCGCGCGCCCACGCCCGGCGACGGCGCGTACGTGAACGATGAAATCGGCTTCACCTTTCGTTCCGCCGCGCAGGCAGAAGGTCGCCGAGGGATTCGCGCTGGAGAGGAGATTTTTGTGTGCTACGGCGATTACACCAACCTTGAGTTGCTCGAGCTCTATGGATTTACGCTCAAACCGGATGAAAATCCACAGGATGCGTACGTGCTCGACGTCAAAGTGGGCGCCGAAGCGGTACCGCTGAAAGTCTTCGTCGGCGGTTTCGCGTGGAACGACTTGGCTGAAGTGCGAATCGCATTTGCGACGAAGCGTTCGCGCAAAAACGAAAAAGCTTTGCGCGACATAGCACGCCGCGGCGGCGCTCTCGGCGTAGACGAGGAACTGGAAACGTTCGCCGCCATTCGAGAAGCGGCGGCAAACGCGCTTTTAAGCTTTCCCACGACGGCGAAATCGGATTCAGACACCTTGCATAGCGGTGATTTATCGAACTTGAGTGAAAACATGGTTCTAGCTA
>Ga0222712_10003306_pt1 | contig 17659 bp, 13 predicted proteins | sample C33_657DmetaG_FD_165043 | JGI IMG/M metagenome (GOLD analysis project Ga0222712, IMG submission 165043) | Estuarine water microbial communities from San Francisco Bay, California, United States - C33_657D | ecosystem: Environmental > Aquatic > Marine > Unclassified | place: USA: California...
AATTCGTCAAGTATTTCTATCGACACATTAAAGCGAAGAATGGTACGCGAATGACGATGGAATGAACGCGATTGCGAGGGAAAGCGTCGAACGAGCGCGCGATCGGGCGACGACGATGGATGGATGAACGCATGGATGGATGGATGGATGGATGGATGAATGAATGTTCGTTCGAATGGAAATGGGTGAATTGCGAAGACAAGGGCGAATGAGAAACGAGAGCGAGATGAACAAAGAGATTGACCGATCGATCGCGCGATGAACGTGTGATAAACAGTGTACGAGACGCTGACAATGTACGAACGGTCGTTCGCGGCGATCGGGGAGAGGTTTTTCGCCAAGACGGCGTGGCCGCGAGCGAGCGCGATCGCGGAATACGTCGATGGGGATAAGGTTTTCTGTTTGCTCTACGGTGAGATGTATTACAGACATTTGTACATGACGTCGACACCGAACGCGGAGCAAAGGAAAGGGTCTTGGGAGAATTACTGCGCGTTGTTCGGCGTCATCCTGCACGGGGACGTGAACATGCAGTTGCCCAACGTGTGGTTGTACGAGATGATTGATGAATTTGTGTATCAATTTCAATCGTTCGCGCAATATAAAGCGTCGCAGAAACGAACTGCAGAGGAAAAGTCGGCGTTGGATTCCATCGGAGCGCAAGTTTGGGATCAAACGAGCGTGATGAATTTTTTGAAAGCGTTGGTGGATAAGAGCGACATAAAGCGCACGCTCGAACGAGAACGCGCGGGGGAGACTACGTTCGCCGAAAACGAAGGTTACTCTTTGGAGTCAAGTAATGTTTTGCGCACGCTTGGATACTTTGCGTTGATCGGCATCTCGCGCGTGCACGTGCTGATTGGGGATTACGAAGGCGCTTTGGCCTCGCTGGACGCCATCGATTTGGACAAGCCAGGGATGTTCACAAAGGTCTCCGGAGCATACGTCGCGACATCTTATCACGTCGGGTTTTCGTACTTAATGTGCAAACGGTACACGGACGCCATTCGTCACTTCAACGAAAGCTTGCAATTTATAGATCGACTCAAGAATGGGACGACGCGACCGCACGCGTTGCCGTTACTGATTAAAAAGCAAGAGCAAATGTACGCCTTGCTCGCCATCATCTCCGCCCTCGTGCCGGGCCAACAACACTTGCTGGATGACACCGTTGCGTTGATTTTGCATCAAAAGTATAGTGACAAGGTTTCCCGCATGATGAACGGCGAGGTGAACATTTATGACGAGCTCTTCTCGTACGCTTGTCCAAAATTCATCGGAAGTCAAGAAGCGTACAAGACGCAACTCAAGGCGTTCCTGGAAGTCGTCGCCGCGCACGCCGTGATCCCGAAGCTTCGTAGCCAATTGAAAATGTATGCCACGATCAAGGTGGCCAAGCTTGCGGCCCTCATGGAGGTTTCTGAGAGCGACTTGCTCGCGAGCCTGACGGCGTTTAACCAAGTCAACGTCGTCAAGCAATGGAATGGCGGCGCAAGCGCGTTGGATGGTGATGATGTTTACTGTGGAGACCTTCGCGCCACGGTGGAAGGGAACATAATCAAGGTTGAGGAGATGAAGAAGCGAAAGAGCGCGAAAACGTTCTTCGAAGAGACCAATAAGAAGTTGGGTTTCCTCCTCGAAGATTTGGCCTCGGCGAAACCACTCATCGTGAAGCCCTCGGCGATAGTGAGTTAAAGCGCGCGCGCGCCTCGTAGACGTAGTTTTTGGAACAACAATCATAAGCATTGAGAATATAACGCGCTTCATGAAGTACAGCAGTTTCGCTTTTTTTTTCTTACAAGCGCGCGCATGAACGCGAGACGCCCTTATTATCAACGGAAATGTTGGACCAAACCCAAGCCACGCTACAGAAAGAAAGACAATTCTTCGCTTATTTTCCGAATCCCGGTGGCGGCCCTCGCCGCGGCACTGGAACTGCCGATCCGGATCCGGGCCCTCCATCGTTCGAGTTCACTTGCGCCGCTCCTTGCGACGGCGACGTGGACACTCGAACGTTGGCGCCCGGAAGAAGCGCTCGCAACAACGACTCGCCATTCTTCGCGATCTCACCGCCGTGCGCGACAGGACACTGCCCTGGAGCCTGCGCCTCAAGCGCGAAGCCGAATCTAGACGCTCGCGGTTGCTCCGCGCGCGCATCCGGTGTAACGGCGCCCGCGTGACGTCGAAGCACCGCGCTCGGGTCGAAATCCAAACTCGAGTTGAACGCATCGGTGAAGAGCGCATCCGGAAACGCGTCACCCGGCTCCCCCCCAAGCCGCTGCGCCGACGGTGACTCCGACGATGAATCGTCCGCTTGCGATGCTGGTGCGGCGACGCTCACAATCTTACGAGGCTGAGGCAACACGAATCCATTCTTCATCGTCGCCTTGGGCGCTGCGACGCTAGTCGTCAGCGTCGACGCGACGGCATCCGCAAGCGCGGGCGCTTGAGCGGACGGTCCACCAAAGACTCCGAGCGATGCGTTTGATTGTCCCCAACCCGTGCCTACCCCGGACGCCATCGGCCGCACTGGGCACACGCCCCCAGTCCTCGGTGCCGGCACGCGAGGCGCCGGAATCGTAACTGCCTTGGCCGGAATCGTCACAACCTTCGCCGGCCCCATGCTCATCGACTCCGCCACGGTCATCGGCGGCGGTGGCGGAGGAGGCGGTGGGACTACGGGTACTGCCGGCACCACTGCACGCGGTTTGCTATTGCTGCTTCCTAGGCTCGGCCATGCCGTCGCGACTGGTACGCCGACGCCGAGCGCGCTCGGTGGCGGTGGTCCCGCGGGCGGCGACGGCGACGGCAGCCGCGGCGCGGGCACGCGAATCGGGTTCGCGACCGGTGCGGGGATGGGAATGGAGCTCGCGCTAGAAGCTCGCTCCAACACGCTTCCCGCCACAGCGCGCGTTGCCTCCTGAAAGCTTTGATGCTTGGTTCCGTAGTGCGCCAACATCTCCTCCTTTGTGAACGAATCGTTGTCGTGTCCTATGTCGTGCAGATACAAACAATCGGGATTGTTGCACGGTTGATATTTTAGGAACGCGTTGCAATATTTTGTCGTTCCAAAACATGCGCGCAAAATTCTCCCATCCAGCGGCGTCCCATCAATGTGCTGAATACACTGCATCGCGTTCTCTTCCTCGTAAAACGTCACGTACGCGCTCCCAGTGTTCTCCGCATCCTTACCCGCGTACGACGAGCTTCCTTGACGATTCACCGACACTTGAAGCTTCAAAATCTCGCCATATTTTCCAAAGAACTCATCTTTTCTCAGCACTTCCTCTTTACAACACTCCGTGCTCAATCCCACGACGTACACTAAATTTCTTTGTATAACCCTGACGTTTTGCAAGTGCTTCCTCGGCTGTATCCCGACCGCGCCCTTCCCAACGCTCGCGACTCCAATCTGCGCGCTCGCCACCTTGGCTCCGTCCTTCTTCTTCCTCGTCCCCGCATTCAATTCCTCGATCGGCGGTGCGTCGAACGTGATCGAATCCTCATCGTACTCCGTTCGACACGCCGGGCACCGCCCTTTGCCGTCATCCTTCGCGGCGAGCTCCATCAACTGATGCCAACACCACGCGCATATCTGATACCCGCACCGACACGGCCTAAACCTTCTATCGGTGGCATCCATCTCATTACAGCACAGAGGGCATAATTCGCACGCCTCCGCGTACTCGCCGTACCTCTCGTCATCCCCCATGGCGCTCGCTCGCCGCTTCGCGGCGCGCGACTAATCACCCTCTCACCCTCGCTCGCACCAACAGACTTCGCGAGTTGACTCACGCGATCCGATCGCGTGCGCGCGCGTTTCTAATCCTCGCCCTCCTATCTCCCCGCCCTCGTCGCTCGCGGCGTCAACGTCAACGCCAATCGATCGAAAGCAAAAGCACGATCGATCGAATGGAGCTCGAATGAGGTGCAGCTCAACGCGAATGCGCTCTGTGCGAGGAGTCGTATGCGTGCGTTGATGACGCGAAGACAAAAGCAAAAGATGAGGCACGCTTCGAGCGCGCGCGCGCGCGCGAGAAGTGGCGCACGAGCGACGACGAAAGCGAGAGAGCGAGGGAGAGAGAGAGACACGAGCGAGGAGGGTTTAGAAGGCTGAGCGTCGACGACGCGAGCGACGACGGCGTTCGTCGAGAGATGGGTGATGACGGAACGATGGGAGAGTGAGAGTTGAATATAAGAATGAGTGCGTTGTGAGGTGAATGAACGGAGGTTAAAAGCGACAGACGTGCGAGCGGTGAGCGACGCGCGCGTTTTTCGGAATGTTTTCTCCGGCGTACGAGACGTGAGGGGCGATTTCGCACGCCGGAGCGGCGCCTTCCGGGACGCCTTCGATCGAGCCTCCGGCGTCGATGATCCATTTCGCGTGAAGAGCGGTGATTAATGCTCTTGCGGTGTCGGGGGAGTCTTTTCCCGCGCCTTCGGCGTTTTTTACCGGGGCGAAATCGAGCGCTCGATCGCCCTGGACGATGCACACGGATTTGGCGTACTTGTAGACGTCGAAAATAAACGCCTCAAGTTTGATCCCGTTTGGCTGCTCTGGGTTCACGGTTTCGCCCGTTTTGACGTCCAGGTATGGAATTTTTTTCCTCGCGATGTGATGCGGGAGCGTCAAGTCCAAGCAACACTTGGCGAGGAAATCGAACGAGTAGTAGTGCAACGCGATGTTCGCGGCGTTAAACTTGAGCTCGCCCGTCTCTTCATCCCGAGCCGAAGCGAGCGACTCCGGGATCTCGCTGTACTCCACGACGTGATACTCTTTCTCTCCAGTTTTTTCGTTGACGCGCGTGGCGAAAACTCCCACGGGTTCGGTCGGGTACGCTTTGGCGATCACCTTTGCGCCGGCTTCGCATCGACACTCGGCGCAGCATCCCACGAACGCCGGGTCGCCGACTTGCACGAGCGCGTTATCGACGCAATACGCGTACACGTGCTCAATTCCGCGTCGGCGCATGTCGTCAATAATTCCTTCGCGCGCTAACGCGGCATAGATCCCCCCGTTCCCATCCGGCGCTTCGGAAACTTCGACGTACGATTTCATGATAATCTCCCCCGACTCGGTGAAGCACGGCAGCGTCCCTTGTTTGAAAAATATAACATCATTCGCGCGCAAGCCAAAGTACTCGTGCTGCTTAAAATAATTCACCGTCATATCGTGCGTGAACGGCGACGTCATGACGTACCAAACCGGCGCACACCCTCCCGCTAAATCGCCGAGCTTCTTCAATCGTTCGCCTTGAAGCGCGAACAACGACTTCCCGCTGGGCAATCCGATATCATACATCCCTTTCGGATTCGCGCTTCCGAGCCTCGTCCCTTGTCCTCCGGCGAGTAACACCACCGCCAAAGTCTTCGCTTTCACGATCTCTAACCCACGAACGCGCCATCGCGCGTATTCCTCGCTTCCCGGCGCCGCTCGCCGCTCCGCTCTCGCCGGCGCGCTCGCCGTCTCGCCTCCCGCCGACGCCTCCGCGAGCGATCGCGCGAACACCTCCATCGCGCGCTCGCCTTCGAGCGCGCGTAATGTTCCTATCAGTGCTTTTGCTTCCCTCCTATTCGTCTTTCCCTTTCTCCTCTTTATCCTTCCTGATTCATCATCATCATCATCATCATCATCCCGACCATCGGCGTGACTCATTTCATCACCTTCGTCGTCGTCGTCGTCGTCATCATCACCACCACGCATCAACGCCCGGTCGATCGCACCGACGATACTTTTCTGTTCCACATCGTACGACGCGAAACGCGTTCGCAACGCACGCAACGCCGCGTTCGACATCGCGTTGTGACGCCTCGCCCGTCGTCGTCGAGCGTCCGGCGTGCGTGTGCGTGCAAACAGAGGGAATGTGAAAACTGTGCATCGTACGCCAAAACAATGGTGAAAACTGTGAATTTTAGTCCCAAAAACGACGCGTGACCGGTGTGATTTCGCCCCGTGGGCGGACGTGCGCGCGCGTCGAGCGTCGCGCGACGACCGCGTGGAGCGACACTCGACGACACGTCCTACGATGAAGTGCGCGATCGAAATACCGAGCGAATTGACGTGGGAAATCATCAAGCACCACAACGCGGCGTTGCGAACGAGCGCGCACGGCGTCGAGCGATTGAGCGCCGAACGCGGGAACGTGACGAACACACACGCGTACAACGCCTCGGGTACGCGATGCGATGCGATGGGATGGGCGGCGAACGATCGCGAACGACGAGAAGGCATCGACAGGGATCGATCGTGTGATGAATGGAATTCGATATGAAGCGCGTGAAAAGAGTTTCGTTCGCGTCGTTTATGTTCGTCACACGAAAGGAGAGGGGAGAGGGGAGAGGGATCGCACGCGAGCTGACATTCATGGTGCGCGCGTAGGCTTTGCGAATGCGCACACGGTGGACGTGCAAGAGCTCGAAGGAAGCGCGCGCGCGGCGACGGTGATTAATGGGAAGAAGTGCTCTGGGACGTTCCGCTCGCAAGTCGGCGAAGCCAAGCTCGCGTGCGCGGGTCGAGGGGATTTGGAGGTACGTTGAGGGCGTGAGTTAGGGTTTTTACGGGAGGGACGCGCGAGAGCGTCGGGGGCGAACGACGCGAAAGACGCGAAAGACGCGAACGATGCGAACGATGCGAACGATGCGAACGATGCGAACGACGCGACGCGAAGTGCGCGAGGATGATGGCCGTCGGTCGTCGGTGTGGCGCGAGGCGCGGAGCGGAGCGGAGCGGCGCTTTGTCGCGTCGCGTCGCGCGTCGTCGCGTCGCGCGTCGTCGCGTTCGGTTCTCGCGCGCGCGCGAACGCGCCCGCGGCATTGTGCTGACCGATGCGTTCGTTTTCACGCACACAGAAATCTGCCCTCGCCCGCGTGTCCGCGCTCCACAAGGCTGGTCGCGTCGCCCGGGCTAAGTAAAGCGTGTGTTATAGTTGAGACACGTTGTGCTTAGTCAATTCTTAGAGATTGAATGCGAACGAAGGACGCATTCCACTGCGCCGCGCCTCGCGAATCATACGTCACCACGCGCGTTCGAGCGCGCTAAATCATCCGTCATCGCGAACGGCGTTCGTCGCCCCGCGCCTCGTCGTCTCTCCTCAAAACGCGACGCGAGCGCCGCACTTAGCCGCGCGATGTCCCCACCAGACATCGCGCGCGATGGCCAATCGCACACCACTGATGTGGACGATCCATCGACGTCGCATCCCTCGAGTGCGGCGCTTCCTCGTGCGCGCTCGCGGCAGGAGCTCAAAGACTTGGAGCACGAACGCGCGCTCGAGGAAAAAGTAAAAGCCATGAACGCTCCACAGCGCTGGTTCTTTCGCCGCGGATATTCCGATACTTTTCTCAGTGGGCCAAAGTATTTCAAAGACGCGTTCGTGTACTACCGCGCGAATCCAACGCGGTTGAAGAATGAAATCTTGAGCGGTCTCACGGTTTCGCTGGTGTACGTCCCGGAGTCGGTGGCGTTTTCCTTCGTCGCCAACGTTGACCCGATCGTGGGACTGTACGCGACGTTCTTTATGGGAGTCATCACCGCTCTCGTGGGCGGACGGCCCGGTATGGTGAGCGGCGCCGCCGGTGCGATGGCGGTCGTCGCCGTGAACGTCATGGAACCGAACGGCGTGCTGCCGCAAAAGACGCTCGTGGAATGGGGGGAAATCGCTGGCTGCACCGGCACAGTCGCGAGCGGGTGCTTGAGCCTGCGCGACCAAGCGTATAACGCACGCTTGGAGTGGCTTTTTATGATTATGATATTATGTGGATTGATTCAAATTGCGCTCGGCGTCGCGCAAGCGGGGAAATTGGTTCGAATGATTCCGCAGACCGTGCTCACCGGTTTTGTCAATGGATTAGCGCTCATCATGTTAGTGTCGCAAGTGCAATCATTTAAACAGAAAGATTGGGCCGGAGCGTTTGCGGTGTTCGATAAGGATCACAACGGCGTCATCACATTCGATGAAGTGTCGACGGTGTTCGCGCTCGAGCTTCCAGATTTAGACTCGTCGCAGTTGCACGCTTACGTGACGACTATAATCTCCCAAGCCGATGCCGATTCGAGCGGAGACTTATCGCTCGCGGAGTTCGAAGCGAATAAAGACTACACCATTCACGGTGGTTACGAAGACGTAATGAAGTGGCGAACGCTAGACGAAGCGGTGACGTGGATCATGTTGTTTTACGTCGCCTCGTGCATCGTCATCGTGTACTTTTTGCCCAAGTTGACGAAGATCATCCCGTCTTCTTTGGTGGCCATCTTGTGGTGCTTATTTTTCGAGCACGCGCTCAATCGACCGTTGATTGGTTTGGACACGCCCACCGTGCGAGACCGCGCGCCTGTGAACGGCGCGTTTCCGCTCTATCACACGCCGCGCGTCCACCTCACGGGAAAGTCCTTCTTGCACGTCCTGCCAATATCGTTCTCCCTAGCCGCCGTGGGATTAATCGAGAGCGTGCTCACGCTTCAGTTTGTGGACGAAATTCTCGAGGACACCTCCGACGGAACGGGGAGGTACACGCAAGAGTGCGTCGCGCAAGGTTTAGCCAACGCGATTTCGGGGATGTTCCGCTCCATGGGAGGCGACGCGATGATAGGCCAATCCACGATTAACGTTAAATCTGGTGGCTACGGTCGCCTGTCCACGACGTTCGCGGCGTTAATTTTCCTCGTCTTCATCGTCGCCGCCTCGGTGGTGATCGAGCTCATCCCGCTCGCGGCGTTGATGGGCGTCTTATTCATGATTATCTTCTACACCTTCGATTGGTCGTGCATACCCCTCATGCTGGGCGACGTTCGCGGGCTGTTCTGTTGTTTCGGCCGCCAGCCGGACGGTAAGAGATTGGACTACGCGGGACGTCGCAAACGCGCGTGCTTCGCCGACACTAATGATCGCATCAGATGGAAAGACTCGGTGATTATCATCTTAGTCACCGTCGTTACCGTCGTCAGCAATCTGGCCATCGCCGTCGGCATCGGCGTCGTTGTCGCCGCGGTTTTCTACGCCTGGGACAACTCCTACACCGCACTCATCGTGTGTCGACGGGAAGAATCTGTATGGGGATGCGAACGAGGCTCCGTGCGCATCGCTTACGACGCTCGAGGTGAATTATTTTTTGGCACCGACCGCGAGTTCAAGAACCATTTTCGCGTCGGTCCCGACCCCAAAGACGTCGTCGTGTACCTCGATCGATGCAAAATCAAGGACTATTCCGCGTTGAACGCGTTGAACTCCCTTTACGAACGCTACGCTGACGTCGGAAAGACGCTGCGAGTGCACAACACCGATCCAGAAAATCGAAAGTTGATCGACTTGCTCGGCGCCAAATTCCTTCCGCAAGTCGTCGACGAAGATTTATCCGTCGCCGGCGTCGCCGCCGTCGACGTTCGCCTGGCCCACGCCAAGCGTCCGACGTTCGTCGACGACAACACCACTGTTGATTCAAATTCTTTAGAAGAGTCTTAACGACTCCTCATTCGTTGCATAGCTCTACCTTAGCGCGTTGAAAATTTCACCTTGAAATCCAGTCGCCGTCGTCGGTCGTCGACGGCGCACTATGCCGCACACCATGCCGTCGTTCGCGCGCGCGCGCACCGTCGCGAGCGCGCTCGCGGTCGCGACATCGTTCTCATTCTTCGCGCACGCTCCAACCTACGCCCTCGAGGACGCGAGAGAGAGAGAGAGCTCGAATCACCTTCGTCAACCTCCGCGTTCGTCCGACGCTTCGCGGCTTCGCGTCGACGCCTCCACGCGCACCGCATGGGACGACGATTGGGACGGACGCGCATTCGAGCCGCCGTCGACGACGACTCGCGTCATTTGGTTCGTTCGCCACGGTCAAGCCATCGCGGAGGCGCTTGGGGTGGATGATGCCACGCGCGCGCTGACCCCGCTCGGCGTCGCGCAGGCGTCCCGAAGCGGAGCGCGTTTGCGAGAACTCTTGGGGAACGAAGAACCGAAATCGATCACGCATTCGACGATGACGCGAGCGAAACAAACTGCGGATATCATCGCCGAATATTTTCCATCCCACGTATCGCGCATCGGGAATGAATTGATTCGAGAAGGCGCACCGTGTCGACCCGAGCCGGATACGTGGAAGCAAAAGCCGAGCTCGCACGTCGACGAAGCGCCGAGAATCGAAGCGGGATTCCGTTCTATATGCCATCGCGCGACGAACGAACATGAAGACAGCGCACGCGGAGACGAACGAATACAGAAGGATGCCACCCTCCCATCGATGACGCACGAAATCGTGGTGTGTCACGGGAACGTGATTCGATACAGCGCCCTCCGAGCGATGCAACTACCGCCGGACGCCTGGCTGCGCATGTCAATGTACAACGCGTCGATCACGAGAATCGACATCAGGCCCGATGGTGGCGTCTCTCTGCGTTGTGCGGGTGATGCCGGTCATCTTCCCGCGAACGAACTCACGTTCAACTGACCTACTGTCTCGTCTCGGCGAACGCCGACGTCGCCCGCCGAACGCTTTCGGCGCGCCGACGCCGCGTCCCGCTCGCCGGCGAACCGACGTTCGCCGCGCGCGTGGCGTCCACCGACCACACGACCATTTGCGTCAACTCAGCCATAGCGTTAGTCTTCTATTCTATTCTTCATTCTTAGTGTTAAAAACGCATCGATCGACAGACATTGAAACGCGTCGCTCGCGTCCGAAGCCGCCGCCGAACGCGGCTCCGCACGACCTCACTTCGCGCCGCCGCGTCGTCGTTCTCGTTGTTTCGATTTTCCCCAATCGACGCGTTCGAGTCGTCGTCGCGCGAACACTTCTTCAAGGCATTCATAATCCATGAGCGAATTCGCCCCACCGAGTTACACCGGCGACCCCAACGCCGCGCGATGCCAAGAAGAGTTCTTTAAGCTGGGTTTTTGGTCTTTGCAAATCGCGTTGGCGTGGAACGCGTGCGGGTTACAGCGCGTGGGGAAGACCACGCCCGCGATGAATGCCGATACGGTGTTGATGCTGAGCGAAGAAGCGCGAAATCGCGCTCGCGAGCGCAAGGGCGAGAGAAGAAAGACATTTTTTGAAGAGCGCGATAAGACGCAACGCGCGTATCAAACGCGCGCGCTCGATTTCCGGCGACAGAATCAAATGTGACCAACGCTTTCGATTTTGCCATGAAGTGAAAAGGCGACGATGACGATGGGTGAGGTGCTCGATCGTCTGTTGAGAGGTTGTTTGACGACATGAACGCGAGCGCGAACGCGCGGTTGACGAACGCGACGAGCCGTCGAGAGCGAGCGAGAATGGAATGAATGAATGCTTGAATGAATGAATGAATGAAAACAAATTGAATGCGATCGCGATCGCGAGGTAGAAATTGAAACCAAACCACATGGTACTCCATCACTGATTTCGCACTGACTCCTCCGTCGTCCGACGTCGTCGAGCTCGCGTTCGTCGAGCTCGCGTTCGTCGAGCTCGCGTTCGCGTTCGTCCCGCACACGTTGGCTCGCGCTTGAGCTCAAAACATGAATGACGACGAAACCATTCGATACGTCACCTCCGGTCCTCGTCTCCCTGTGAATGCATCCATACGCGTTCGTTCGATCACAAAATCCCCAGGCACCGATCGCGGGTCGCCGGCGCTTGATGATGAAATCACCCTCCTCGCTCGCGGGTGGCAAAGCTACGTTCGCGCCACGGGCGAGCCCGCGCGAGGGGTGCGTTATGACGTTCCCAAAACGTGCACGCGAACGATCGACGACGTCAACGAAACTAAGTTTTTTTGCGCCGCCCTGGAGAGCGCGGTGATGAGCATGGACGTTGGTGACCGGTGCGGCGTCGTCGCGCCGTTCGGCGGGACCCCGTTCGCGGATGACCCGTTTGCGTTCGACCGAGATGAACTTTACGTGGAGTACGACATTGAACTCATAGACGTCGTTCGACGAGCGCGAGATTTCGCGCCGAAACCTGGGTGTGGGTACGCCAAATGCGTGTCGTACGTGGAGACAAAGAAATTAGAAGCAAATTCGTTATTCGCGAGGAAGGAATACGCTCGCGCCCAAAGGCGGTACGAACAAGGCGCGGAATGTTTAGAGATGATACGCATGAGTGATTCCTCGTTAAGTGCGCAAGAGATGAAGGAGATTAAAACAACGATGGCGGTGTTGAAGTCAAACGCGGCGGCGTGCGCGCTGAACTTGGGAGATTTCTCGGCGTGCGTCGCGGCGTGCGACGCGGCGTTGGATTTGGACGCCGCGAACGCCAAAGCGATGTTTCGAAAGGCGCAGGCGCTGGAAAATTTGGGAGCGGTCGAGCGCGCGCACGATGTGTTACGTGAGTGCGTAGAGTTGAGCGGAGATCGCGCGATTCGCGAGGCATTGGTGCGCACGCGTGAAAAAGTCGCCGAAGCGCGAAAAGCGGAGCGCGCCGTGTACTTGCGCATGCTCGACGGCGACGCCATGGAGCGCATGGAGGCGAAAGAGCGACGGATGGCGAACGCTCGAGCGAAAGAATCGGAGGCGAAAGAAGACGTTCGAGTGGTGGCGAAAGAATCGAAAGAAAAAGCGAGCGATGGGCAATCGTGGACGCGACGATGGGCGGCGGCGTGTCGCGAGCGACCGGCGGTCGTCGTCGCCGCCGCCGCGGTTTCCGTCGTCGTCGTCGCCGCCGTCGTGGCGCGCGCTCGAAGCGAACGGGCGAAATAGTCCTCAGAGCGAGCGTGTGCTTCACATGTACATGTCGCGACAACTTTGGCGCTTCCACAATATAGCGTACTAGCGGTGAATCATTTTAGCGTAGCGCTCGACGCGTCGTCTCAGTCGTCTCGCCCCGCTCACTCGGCGCACGTCTCGCGAAGTTTACTCACGTATCGCTCGATGAACGCGTTCGTCGTCTCCGCTTTCGCCCCATCGCATCGCATGGTTTTCGACAGGGGCGTTAAATCAACCATCGACTCGTTCTCGCTTTCGATATCCGTCGATTTCGCTTCGTTCGCGAAACGTTTGCGAGCCGCCGGAGCGAAGCGTTCGGCGTCCCGTCGCTCCAACGCCGCGCATCTCGCGTTCGCCACCGCGAGCTCCTTCTCCACTCGCGTCACTCTGCCGAGAACTTCGGCGAATTCCAATCGCAAAGCCGCGATGACGTCGCACGTTTCCTCTCGTCCGTCGGCGATGCGCTCGGATTCGTCGTACGCCGAATTCTCGTACTCGCGAAATCTCCCGCGGTCCGCCTCGGCGGTCGCCGGCGAACGCCAATCATCCTCGAACTCTCGTTCGACGCCGCGAGATTCGTGGGAGTGAAATCGATCGTAATAACGCTCATCCGCTCGATCGCGAAACATATCGCTGTCGTCTGGTTCACCCGTCATCATCCTCCTCCGCGGTTGACGCCGTTCGACGTCCCGCCGACGTCTCGCGTTTGGAATCGCTCCCAATCTTGGTCCATCTCTCACCTCGCGCGCGCGCGCGCGTCGCGAGTTTTCCTCCTCCATCGCCTCCACGAGCGCTAGTACGTCTCGAATGATCGTCATCTTCACATTCGCGAACCCGCTATCGGAGACGAATTGCGCCGCGCTCGCCTTGGGCTTGTATCCGAACACGTCGATGGCGGCGCGGAACGCGCGCTCGGTGAACCTCAGCGCGTTTTCCACGCCCACGACGTCGTGTCCGCGCGACGCGAGCGTGCGATGGAAATAGACGTTATGCGATGCGAACGCGTGGCGAAGCATGGGGACGAACGCGCGCGATGACCCGGACATGATCGCGGTGTCGATTGGGATTCCACGACCGAGTGGAAGACGAAGCGACGCGACATTGAATTTCGCTCGACGCAACGCGCGCTTCAACGCGTCGCACGCCCCGGCGAGGTCGCGCATTTAGCGAAGAAGGAATAAAACTTCGGTGACGAGGGCGTTTGGGACGACGCGCGAACGCGCGAGAGAGTGGGTGAAAAGTAAAGGGACGCGCGCGAGCGCGGGCGTTGACCGCTCGCGGTTGACCGCGACGAGGAGTAACAACGGAGGGAAAAAAGGCGAGTGATGGGAACGATCGATCATACGCGAGAAAAACGAGTTGAATTTCAGAGGGAATGGAATGGAGTTGAATTTTATTTAGAGCGAATTGAGTCGAACTTTTCGTGATTATGAATAAAATAAAACGCATCAGACGATCGCGTCGGTGGACGGCGCTGAGACGGCAAAAATGAATACGCGCGCGGCGCCTCGCGACGGGTTCGCGATCATTCGCGAACCCAAGGCTTGATGGTTGGCGTCCAATCGACGATCCCAGCCTTATCCCCGAACCAAAGCGCGATCTCGCGTTCGGCGGACTCCACGGAATCCGAACCGTGAATAATATTGCGTCCGACTTCCACCGCCCAATCGCCGCGAATCGTCCCGGGCGCGCTCGTCAACGGGTTCGTCTCCCCGATCATCAATCGAGCGCTCTTCACCGCCCCTGGACCTTCCCATATCATCGCCACAACCGGTCCAGAGCATATATAATTCACCAAATCCGCGAAGAACGGCTTGGCGGATAAATCTTTATAGTGTTCCTGCGCCACCGCTTTCGTCGCTTGGTACGTCTTCAACCCTTTCATCGTCATCCCTTTCTTTTCAAATCGAGCGATGATGTCCCCCACGGCGCCGCGTTGTACGCCATCCGGCCTGTTCATCGACGTCATCGCCACGCGCGCGCGCGTCTCGGTCAGATTCCTTCAACGCGTTCGCGTTCGCGTTCGCGCGCGCGCTCGCTCGCGCGTAACCCTCGACGACGTCGCGCCGCGCGTCACCCCTCTTCGCCCTCTTCGCGTTCACTCGCGACTGTTTTTCGACCTCCTACGCGCGCATCACGAACGCATCGCGTAACGTTTCATCGTTCGTACGCCGAACTCGCAACGAGCGACGCATCGCGCAGCGAACACGCACTTGATCATGATGTACGTGCGTTCGCTCTCGAATCGACCGGCGCGCGTCGGCGTCGCGCGAATCCGCGGCTTTCTTCCCTCGCTTCGACGCCCGACGCGCGACGGCGAAAGTTGTCGTTGCGTCAACGCGGCGTTCATCGACGTCACGCGAGAGCGATGTGACGTCTTCCATCACCATCGAGAGACTCATCGTTCATAATTAATTCGTAATTAATGATGATGATGATGATGATGACTGATGATGATCGACGTCAGTGAACATCACGCATCGATCGTTCGACGACCGCTTTCGCACGCTTTGCGATCGCGTGTGATGACATCACAATTCGCTTTTTGTCCGTCTTCGATCGTCATTCGTCATTCGTCGATGAGGTGTTCGATCGATCGCACGTCGGTGACGCCGGTCGCGTCGACGCGCGCGTCGCGCTCGCGCTCGTCGCGCGCGCTTATCACCGCTACGGCATCGCACGCGACGTCGCACGCGACGTTGGTGAAAATCTGTGGGATCACATCGACGACGGATTGCGCGTTGGCGTGCGACGCGGGGGCGGATTTCATCGGGATGATCATGTCGTCGAAGAGTAAGCGCCGAGTGACGAAGGAGGACGCCAAGGCGATCGCATCGACGGCGAAGACGCGCGGGGTGAACCCGGTTTTGGTGTTCGTCGATGAAGACGCGCGAACGATCGTCGAGGCGTGCGATTACGTTGGGTGCGAGTACGCGCAGTTACACGGCGACGGCGCGCGTCGGGCGTTGGAGACGCTCCCGATGAGGGTGAAGGCGATTTACGTCCTCGAAGCGAGCGAAGACGGACGAGTGATGACGAAATTACCCGGGGATGAGGAGAAATTGATCGCACAGAGGCGAGAGGCGATGTCAGGGGAACAAGGATGGCGCGCGGCGGTGGATTTCGTGAATGGACCGAGACGCGTGGTGGATTATTTGCTCATCGACGGCGTCCGAGCGGGGAGCGGAGTGGCGTTTAATTGGCGCAATCTCAAACCCCCGCGCGGGGCGTCGCGCAAAGGGTGGTTCTTAGCGGGAGGATTGACCCCGGAGAACGTCGCGGAGGCGATCGATGCGGCACATCCCACGGGCGTGGACGTCGCGAGCGGGGTCGCGGACGCGAGCGGCGTCGCCAAGGACGAAGGCAAGATGAAGGCGTTCGCGACGAACGCCAAGGCGACAAAGGCGTGAGGGCGGGGGGTATCGTTATTTTATTTTTTAAATTCTCAATTACACGGCGGTCGTACAAGCGGGGAGAAACACATCGATTTGATAATATGCACGCAAATAATACTCTAAGGAGCTCATTCGGCTCGTCATCGGTCGTCGTCGGCGGCGTTCGCGAACGCGAGCGCGAGCCGCGGCGCGCACTCCTCGGCGATGTGCGCCGCCCACGCGGCGTACCCGTCATCGTTCGGGTGCACGCCGTCCGCGCACGTCAGCGACGCCACCGCGCGACCGCTCTCGTTCTTCGCTCGCGCGCGCAGCGCCTCCACGCTCGGTTTCGACACGAACACGACGTTTGTCGCCAATTCGCTCACCTTGCGCTTCTGAGCGTCCCACAAATCATTCGTGCGCGTTGCGAACCAGGCCAAAGGTAAGGGAAACAGCGTCGCCGCCTCGAGCGGCGTCGCCGGAATCACCACCACGCACTTCTCTCCGACGACGGCGCGAATCTCTCGCACGAGCTCCCGTAAGTCGTCGCGAAACTTGCTCGACGATCGCCCGACGACCGACATCTTCGCATCGTTCACCCCACACATGATCACCACGGCGTCAGGGGCGGCGTCGAGCTCTCGCGCGCCGCTCGCTCGCGCTCGCGCTCGCGCGCGCTCGCGCAACGCCGGCACGACTTTTTCGCGCAACGCGTTCACATCCGCGCCTTTATACCCCAACGCCGCCCACTCCACGTCGGTGTTTAACGTCTTCCCCACGAACGTCGCTAAAGTGCGCGCTAACGTCGGTCCACCGCTTCGGTCGTCCTCGCGCGTGTTTTCGACGTCCCTCGCGTTCGCGTCTTCATCCGCGACCCGCGTCTTGCGTTCGTTTTCACCGCCATTATTCGTCAACGCGCACCCAACGCCGCACACCGTACTGTCCCCGACGACGACTAACGCATACGTCCGTCGAGCGTTCGTTTTTACATTCGCCCTCGCGCCGCGTCGTTCGCGAGCGTCGCGCGCTCGTATCACTCCGTCGCGCGGTCCGTCGTGTTCGGGCGCGCCGACGAATCGCGCGCGCACGATCGCGAACTCCGTTATCGTCACCGCGAGAGCGATCGCGAATGCGGCGAACATTCGATGTCTCATCGTATGTATCACCCATGATGACGACGACGACGACGACGACGACGATGATGATTCGCTCGAGGACGAATGCGCGAGCGATGCGTCGGGTGACGAATGCGAATGCGCATGCGAGGACGTCGACGTCGACGAAGGCGAGGACGTGCGAGGCGTCGATCGAAGCTGCCGCGAACGCGCGCGCGCCTTCGCACTCGCGAGCGCGCGACGGAGCATCGCCGACGACCGAGGTCGGGAGTGTGAGTTTTCGCACCACGCGCGCACGACGACGACGACGACGACGAATGGCGACGACGACGAATGGAACGGAACGCGCGCGCGAACGTCCGTTTTTAGACGTCGACACAGCAGCGACGGGAGTTCACGCGTGAGGACTACATACACGTGTTCACACAACGCTGTTTTCGTGGTGACGTTTTGGCGAAATCTAATCGAAAAACGTCCGAACGCGCGCGCGTGGTGGTCA
>Ga0222712_10003308_pt1 | contig 17656 bp, 16 predicted proteins | sample C33_657DmetaG_FD_165043 | JGI IMG/M metagenome (GOLD analysis project Ga0222712, IMG submission 165043) | Estuarine water microbial communities from San Francisco Bay, California, United States - C33_657D | ecosystem: Environmental > Aquatic > Marine > Unclassified | place: USA: California...
CTTCAATACCAATACCATAAACTCTTTTCAAGTTTTCATCTCTCTTTTTCACAGGGTCATAGTTTTCTTGTTGTTTTTTTACATAACATTTTTTACATTTACCGTGATGCCCATAAGGAGTTCCATTTCTTACTGTCTGGTAAAATTCTGTAAGTGGTTTTAATTCGTTGCAAATTTTACAGGTTTTCATAATTGTTTTAGTTGTTAAAGTTATTATAACATAACTTTAAGTATTTAGTAAAGTAGTCACAAAAAAAGACCTCCCGAAAGAGGTCTTAAAAACTATTGAGTTTTTATCAACCAATGGTTGGAGCAGTCAGAGCAACAGGAGTGTTGCTTGCGGCAGCCAGGTCCAATGGAAAATTATGGGCGTTACGCTCATGCATAACTTCCATTCCAAGTCCAGCACGGTTAAGGACATCTGCCCAAGTATTGAGCACACGACCCTGACTATCCAGAATGCTCTGGTTAAAATTCAGACCGTTGAGATTAAAAGCCATAGTGCTAACACCAAGAGCAGTGAACCAGATGCCTACAACGGGCCAAGCAGCAAGGAAGAAGTGCAGCGAACGGGAGTTATTGAAGGAAGCATATTGGAAAATAAGGCGTCCGAAATAACCGTGAGCAGCAACGATGTTATAAGTCTCTTCTTCTTGACCGAACTTGTAACCATAGTTCTGTGACTCGTTCTCAGTGGTTTCACGAACCAGTGAGGAAGTAACCAGAGAACCGTGCATAGCACTGAACAGAGAACCACCGAACACACCAGCCACACCAAGCATATGGAAGGGGTGCATCAAGATGTTGTGCTCTGCCTGGAACACAAGCATGTAGTTGAAGGTGCCACTGATACCCAGAGGCATCGCATCAGAGAAGGAACCTTGACCGAAAGGATAAACAAGGAACACTGCGCTTGCAGCAGCAACAGGTGCAGAGTAAGCAACACAGATCCAAGGACGCATACCCAGACGATAAGAGAGTTCCCACTCACGACCCATATAAGCATAGATGCCGATGAGGAAGTGGAACACTACCAGTTGGAAAGGTCCACCGTTGTAAAGCCACTCATCTAGGGAAGCAGCTTCCCAGATGGGGTAGAAGTGTAGTCCAATTGCGTTAGACGAGGGAATAACAGCACCAGAGATGATGTTATTTCCGTACATCAAAGAACCAGCAACTGGTTCACGAATGCCATCGATGTCCACAGGAGGAGCACCGATGAATGCGATAATGAAACAAGTCGTAGCAGCAAGAAGGCAAGGAATCATGAGGACTCCGAACCAACCGACATAAAGACGGTTATCGGTTGAGGTGACCCAGTTGCAGAATTGTTCCCAAGTATTTGATTGTCGTTGTTGTGAAATTGTAGCAGTCATTTTTTTAAACAGATAGTAAGACCATCAGGGAAATGGTGGAGATACTATGTTCCCCGCACCCTCAGCGGGGATATGAGAGACGTCTTTATCCTCCCCATAGGTCTCGGTTAGTGGGAGTTTAACAATGTTGCGAAATGTTTAAGTTTCGTAACATTTGTTTACCTATTTATCATACTACGAAAAAACCACCCCGTCAAGGGTGGTGTGCCACTTTTAAAATTGGACTACTTGTTGTAAACGCCACGAGGGAATACTTGACCCTGTGAAGGTCTTCTTCCTGTCAACCATCCAGGTCTTGTTTCAGTAATATCAGCACTTAGATCGATGTTACCAACACTTACAGTTCCATTAGAAGGATCAATTGTATATAAACTTGTAGATTGAACTTGAAATGCAACAGTTGATGCAAAACCAACAACTGCAGTAGTTAAAGATGGAAAACTAAAATCTGCCATTAGACTGTCCTCGCACAGAAGAGAATACCACGAGTTGTTGTAGTTTGATTGTAAGAACCAGTAATTACAGTATAAACTTCGGAACCACTGATGGTGATTGTGTCACCTGGTTGAATATTTGCAGATGGAATATTGTAATTAAAATCAATCAAAACAAAATCATCAGGGAGATAATAAGGACAAGGAATCATTGTGGTAGAAAGTGGAATACCTTTAATGACTGCATTGTAATATGTATTTGGATTTAATGAATCTGTAATTTGACTTTGCCCTCCAAATGATCTGTTTTGGTCTCTATAATAAAAAGAGTTTTCATTTACAGATCCTTGTGGATAAATTGAAGATTCGTATGTAGATCTTTTATATGTTGTACTACCATTAGATGCCCATCCATATTCAGCAGACCTTTTGGAAGTATCTGCAGAAGGGAAATAAGTATCAAAATAAATTCTACCAATACCAGCATCTGGATTAATAAAAGTTACTCCACCAAGGAACAAATAATCATAGTCCCATAAAGATGATGTAAAATTATGTAAGAAAAATGTTGTAAAATTGTTATTAGCAATAGAAGTGGAAGATAATGTTGGTTGTTTGTAAGAAAACACTGCAAAATTTGGATCTATAGCGGACCTATAGATGTTCAAATCTAACTGATATGCTGTTGAACTAGCAAAAATAAATGATACAGTATTTACAGAAACAGGAGTTGTATTTGTCATATAGATAGCAGCAGAATCTGGATCGGCACTAATATCTAAGTAACGAGATCCTGCAAATCTATTCTGATACATATTTCCACGATCAGAAAGATTTGTAGTTGGAAATGGATGAAAACCTGATCCAGTATTCAAATACATTCCTGTATCATTATATGGTTGAAATGACCTATAAGTATTTCCAAACTTTTTATTTGGTTGAATTTGGTGTTTTAAGACTCCCCAAGGATATGTTCCACTTATTTCACTTGAGAAAAACTTATTATCCGAACCATATCCAACATTAGAAACATTTACAGTAATACCAATACCAGTAGCACCATTGGCAGAACCACCGGTATCTTCTGCAGATAAAGTCACATATTCGCCTTGAGTATAACCATATCCTGGTCGATTAACTCTTATATCTTGTATAAGTCCTAAATTCCTTCTAACATAAAAACTTGCACCAGTTCCAATACCAGTTGTGGTTACTGGAAATACTTCATGGTAATCAGTTCCTGATGAACCTACTACAGTTCCACCACCTGAATATGAACTGATGCTAGTAACGATTCCAGTTACTGTACCACTATGCCAACCTAACCAAGTAAATGCCTCTTCTAACTGATATATTACATCAGTTCTTGCCCATCCTGCTGCCTTAGAAATAGTTGTAGTTGTGATTGCCATTTATCTTTTATAAGTATTTATTAAACAGTTCTAGCACAGAAGAGAATACCAGCAGTTTCTCCAAACTTATTATAAGAACCAGTAATAACTGTATAAACTTCAGATCCACTAATGGTAATTGTGTCTCCTTGTCTAATGTCTTGTCCTGAAGCAGTAAGTTTAAAGTCGATGAGAACAAAGTCATCTGGCATATAATAAGGACAAGGAATTAAGTTTCCATTGATTGGAATGCCCTTAATTACAGAATTGTATGATGTGATTGGGTATCTGTTTCCACTGATGCTTGAAGAACTATCAATATATCCTTTATCCTTAAATCCACCAGTTCTGGAGTAAATAGTTGCAGGTGAATATGTTTGTCCATTATAATTAACTGTTCCACTTCCAGTTGAGTTAGTATAATTTGTTTGGGATGATGTTACAATATAATTTTGCGCTTTTGTTCCGCGTTTATCCGTAGCATAAACTTGAGACCATCCTGCCTCTGCTGTTCTAGTAGAATATTCATAATCACTAATATTATAATTGTTTCCAATTAAAACTGTATTAAAATTAAGTAAAGAGGTAGTACCATTACTTTGATTGACAGAATCATCTTGAACAATAAAAGTAATACCAGCAGAAAATACTTCATCTAAATTCCATAAGTTGGAATTAAAGTTGTGTATGATAAAAGTTGAAAATGTGCTATCATTTATGGTTCCACTTACTGATGGTTGATTATATGAAAGAACTGCAAAATTTGGATCAATACCAGAACGATAAATGTTTAATTTTAGATCGTGAGTTTTTGGTGAATTTGATGTTGCATATCTAAATGTATCCTCGAATACCGCACCGATTTGTGAATAATTGTCTATATCATAATCTAAAGAATTAACAAAACTATCAGATGTATTGGGTACATCTAAATTCCTCGTTCCTCTAAAAGAATCCCTATAAGTTCCTCCTCTATTAGCAGTATTATCTACATTAAATGGAAAGAAAGAAGATCCTGCATACAATGACATTTGATAATCACTATATGCTTTAAATCCTCTGTAAGTTACACCAAATCTCTTGTTGATATCAAAATCTTGTTTTAATACTCCCCAAGGACGAGCAGAATCATTTGAAGGTGTTAAGTTTTTATCAAAGAACTGATTTGTTGATCCATAACCTACAGCATCAATATTTACAGTAATACCAATCGCAACTGCGCCATTAGAAGAACCACCAATGTCTTCTGCTGATAGAGTCACATATTCGCCTTGAGTGTATCCAACTCCAGGACGATTAACATATATTATGTTTATACTTCCATTATTTCTATAAACATTAAAAGTTGCACCACTTCCAATTCCAGTTGTAGTGGCAACTGGAACATCAAAGTAATCAATATCTGATGACCCAACGATTCCACCACCACTATAAGAACTAATTGAAGTTACTAGTCCTGATATTCTAGTTCCGTGCAATCCTAACCAAGTAAATGCCTGTTCTAACTGATCAATAACATCAGTTCTAGCCCATCCTGCTGCTTTTGTAATTGTAGTTGTAGTAATTGCCATTTGTTACTTATGCCTCCAGTTGAAGAATGGTTAGGTTTGCTGTTATTGCCTGAGTTGAACCAGAAAGATTTGTAATCGACGCATAAATTGTGGTATCAGCAGGATTATCAAGATTACCACCCATCACAAAAGGAGAAATAATTTGAGTTGTTGATATGCCTGTGGTAATTACTTCAGCAATAACTCCACTTCCAGGTGCTGGATCTATACCAACACTTCTGTTCACATCATTCGCTCTAGATGCACTATCTGTATATAATCTCAACCAACCTGCAGTAGAAAGACCAACCTTCATCAAAGCATAAGACTTAAATCCAGTAATATTTGTATTACCAATTCCATTATTTGCAATTGATGTTGTTACACCAGTTACAGTAGTTCTTGACTGTAAAGAACCACCAGATGCCGTAACTGTTGCAATTCCAGATGTAGAGTAGGTAACATCAAGTCCAGTTCCAAAGTTAACTGTTTTGGCAGATCCAATATTTACATTATCATCCAGAACAACAATACCAGATCCAGTTGCATTAACATTAAGTAAGGCAGATCCATCAATCGCAGGTAGAGTTCCAGTTAATTGACCTGCAGGAATATTTGTAAGTCCTGAACCAGATCCAGAGAAGGATGATGCAGTGATAATTCCAGTAGGTGCATTAATCCCACCATAAACTGAAACTCCATAACCAGTTGTTTCAATTTTTTTGGAGTTATCATAATAAAGACTCACAGAACCATTTGGAGTAAAAATACCCATAGGTTCTCCACCACTGCTATGTCTGATTTCAATAGGACTTCCTGTAGCAGTATCAATAATAAATGATCCTAATGTATTTTTATTTCTAATTAATGAATTATTTGTTGAAGATAAATGAGTAATTACCAAATCACCACTAGATCCTGCCCCTAATTGAATTTCATCATTATCTCCTAAAATTAAATTAGACTGGAGAGTAACATCTCCTTGAAAATTAGATGTAGAGTTTGCATCTATTGCACCATTAAAAGTAGAAACACCAGAAACACTTAAGTTATTAAATAATGAAGTTCCTAAAGTATTAATTCCCGCAACACCACCAGAAACAGTAGCAACCCCAGAGTTAAAAGAAACACTCAAATTGGAACCAAAATCAATTGTTGCTGCAGTTCCAACAATACTTCCATCATCTCTAATCTCAACTCCAGCACCTGTAGCAACAACTCCAACTAATGCAGAACCATCAATTGCAGGAAGTGAACCAGTTAGTTGCCCAGCATTGAGTGTTCCATAGAAACTTGTAGCAGATACAACACCAGAAACTGTGAGTGCTTCTGTAGCTACTGTAGTCTTAATACCAACATTACCACTTGAGTTAATATATTGTCTGATGTTTCCTTCACCATCAGCAATGACTACATTATTTGATGATGTGCGAATATCTAATCCAGTCTGTCCATCATAACCACCAAGAATTACGTTATAAGAACCAGTTGTAATTTTTTGCCCTGCTCTTACACCAACACCAATATTGTATTGTCCAGTGGTTGTGTCATAATAAGACAGTTCACCGATACCAATGTTTCTACCCTGACCACCGTTTAAAGTAACAAGAACCTGATCACCAATCGCAATATTTCTACCACTTCCAGATCCAGCAGGTAAATTACCAATTCTGATGTTTGATGCTGCATTTACTTGGATTCTACCTTGAGAAATTGTTGCAAGACCTGATACATTTAATGAAGAAGCATTTGCAGTTCCACCAGTAAGATTAGTTGCATCAGTAATAGAACCAACGAGATTTCCATAGAAAGTTGTGGCAGTAACAATACCAGTGAATAATCCATCACCCTGAACGGCAAGTTTTGATGTTGGAAGTGTTGATCCAATTCCAACATTTCCAGATGGTGGTATTGTTATTGATGTCTGAACCGAAGAACCATCATATTGATTCAATTTTATTGTTCCGTAACTATTACCATCTCTTGATGTTATTGTGGTCTCGTTAGCATATTGAGAAAATAAACCATATCTATTATTACTACTTGGACCATCCAAACACATTAGTTCTGAGGAGGCTTCTCCACCAGATGCAATTACAAAAGTAGAATCATATATGGTAGTGTTAATTCCAACAGAACCTTGAATAATAACACTAGAATAAATGTCTACCTGATCATTGAAAGTAGAAACACCAGAAACATTTAAAGTTTCAAGAGAAGTATTCCCCCTGACAGTAAGAGCACTTGTTACATTAATCGTTCCTATACCAACTCCAGAACTTGTAATTCTTACATACTCTTGAGTTTCCGTTTTATCTGTAAAAATAATATCTTCAGATCCAATAGTAATATTTGAACCTGTCGAGATTCCATTATAATCTGTGACAATTTTTAAATCACCATTAGAGGTAAAGATTCTTGCAACCCCTCCAGTACCAGGAATTCCCCCAAAATTATCATAAATGAGACCAAGATGGTCCTCACCACTTCCATCAATATTTTGACCTAAAGTAAAAGTAGCAGGTAAACCAGAAGCAGAAGACGTAATAGAAATAGTAGGAAGAGTAAATGTTTGTTGGTACAGAGAGTTTAATGAAATTACATCAGAATTGAGTATAAATGTTCCAACGTTATACTCAACGTATGCTCCGGGAGAATTATAGATAATATTTGGAACATAAAGATTTAAAGATGGTGTGGATATATCTACAGTTGATATACCAATACCGACTGAAGTAAATGTATTGCCATCATTGCAATCAAAGTTTACTGCTCCAATAACATCCAATGCTGATAGTGGGTCTGTGGTCCCAATACCAACATTAGAAAGAGTATGAATACCTGTTGCAGTTGTTTCCCATTGTGATGATGCTCCAGTGACTGTAACAATACCAGAAGAAATTGATGATACTGTTAAATTATCTCCAAAATCAATAGTTCCTGCAGTCCCTACGGTTGTTCCGGAATCTTTTACAACAATTCCAGATCCAGATCCAGATCCAGATCCAGTAAGTCCAATAACTGAACTAATAGTAGATTTCTTCAGAACACTATCGGTAACATCATAATATAAAATATAATCTTCAGATGATATATTCGATTCTGTTCTATCACCAATCAATCCAGCATTTACATTTCTAATATTTGAATTTGTAACTCCAACACCAAGAGTAGTTGAAGAAAGAACTTGAGTGCCGCCTATCTTGTAAACTTTCCCCGAATCCAAATTCCAGTTTTCAGAAGAGCATAAAGAATCTGGGGCATAACTCCAAAATATATTTTTCCTAATATCTTCATTACCTATACCTATGCCAGCACCCGTTAAGAGATTATTATCAGAAACATCAGATGCTATACCTACATTAAAATCGTCAAGTTCAATCGTTTGGCTATTAATAATAAACTCTGTCCCAGTAACATAAAGATTTCCATCAAGCTTTAAATTACCCGCAACATCAATATTACCATCAAATAATGCATTACCCTCAACAAACAAAGAAGTTGATCCAATTCCAGCAACGTGGACCACATACTGCGGATTAGTAACTCCAACTCCAACTTTATTAGAATCTACAATAACATCAGACTTAATTTTTCCACCAATACTTACATCTGTACTAATAGCAACTCTATTCGCATTCAAATTAAGATTTGATGGACTTTCAATCGTTGGTGTTCCCGACGAACCAATAATATTAATTTCTCTGACACCAAATGCTTTGTTTGCCATTATTGACTTGTCTTTTTAGATATTTATGATTTATAAACTATCTTGACACCTTTAAATTTTAATCCAGACCCACTAGCAAATTTTATAACTGATGACTCTATTGATTGAGGTGCAGGATCTGGTTCAGGAATTTCTGGAGGAGAAGGAGTCAAAGCATCCCAAATAACAATTGGACGCCCACCTTCTAAACTATTTACATTTGCCCAATTCGAGTCATTCGCACTTGTAGATTCAACACCAGTAAAAAATTGAGTAGTATCGGCATCACCAACCTGAGTTTTCAACCAATTCCTTATATCTTGCCAGGTCCAATTTCTATTGTATTGAAGTTTTGTTGCTATTAGACCAGCCGCAACAGGACAAGCAGAACTTGTTCCTGAAAACTTAGTATCATAAAAAATTGTAAACGGTGTTGTGTTTGTTAAATATCTAGCATTGCTTCCAATCTGAATATCAATTTGATTTGGAGTATTTTCATAAAAAGTTACTTCATAAACCATATTAGGAGATCCTAAAGTTCCACTAGTTGCTGCAGTTCCCTCAAATCTTATTCTATAAGTTCTGTTTGGAGCAGATCCACTAGTTCCATAATAAATTCTTTGACAAGAATTATCTGCACAAGAAATCATAATTTTTGGAAGTGGTGGATTAGAAACATTTAAATTATTGTATTCAGATGATCCAGCACCAACTGTAATATAAGTATTTGTTCCAACATAAACAGTATTATATGAAGATCCATTAAAAGAAACATTAAAAGGTAATGATAAAGTCCAGTATCCATCATCATTACTACCAACAGTTGGAGTTGTAGAGGGAGTAAATCCAGGTACATTCCAACCAAGTAATTCGAAAGTTATTGGAGTTACGGTTCCACTACTTCCATCGGTACTAATTCTTTGTCCAGAATTTGGAAGGGAACTAAAACTAGAAGTTCCAGATAACCTAGCAGTGGCAGACGCTATAGCGGTAAATCCAGTGTCTGTAGAGTATCCAGATTCAGACTCATAAGTATCTGGTCTCCTAGATCCACTTACAGCATTTACTGCGGATAAAGTTCCATCAGCCGGAGCATAACAATCAATCTGATCCCCCATATCACTATAATTAACCTTTCTTTCTAAACCAGTTAATGTATAAGAGTCATCAAGAGCGCCAATATTAATCGCAGGATAAACAACTAATTCAGTTTCCGCGTCAATATATTTTCCAAGTTGTTGAGGAAATCCTCTTCTGTTTGCTGTATTATAACACTCAATTCCAAACTCAAAATGAGTAGAACTAGATAATGGAGAATTAAGACCCTGAGCATTTGTTGCCCAATAATTATTAAAGTCTGAATGAGTTGGTCCAACTTGCTTCTGATTACTATTTCCCGATGCAACAACAAAAATTACACCAGCATCAATCATTTCCTTACCCGATGTGGTATATGCATTATCAATCATTTCACCTTTCATTCTATTACCATCACCATATAAACCCACATATCTAATAAAATTAGGCAAGGTAGTTGTGTAAGGAACACCAATACCGCCACTAACTCCCTGCCTATAATAGTAATAATATGGAGAATTGGAAGTAGAACTCCTATGAGATGTTGAACGATAACCCCAACTGTTACTACTTATTGTTGGATCCTTAGTTCCATATGTTGGATTAACTGGTTTGTATAAATGAAATAACTTCATTAAATCAAAATATTGCTCAATATCAGATCCATTTGTCCCATACGCATTTACTACCCACTTATTAGCATTAAATGCCCAACCCTGTGTTCTACCAAAAGCATTTGCAGCACATTGAGTTCCGTGAGAAGTTCCATTAGTAGGCCTAACAGAATTACTTCCAAGACAAGATAATCTTGTGTACGAAGAATTAATATTAATTGTTCCAATTGTACTAAATCCAACAGATCTTTGTGTTGAATTTCCCCACCAATCTCTCGCAACACTTTCAACCGGTACGATTGTTCCATCCCAACGTGTCATAAGTCTATTTCCAGAATCCTCATTAAACCAAGAAGGATCAATATAATAAGGTGCATCAAGAACAAGATCCAATATATCACACGTTCCATTTCCAGGTAAAACATTTCCACCAACATAATTTGTTGGACCATTTCCAGTGTTATTTTGGAATTCCGAGTGCCCTATCCAACATCCTTCATCACCAACAATAACATCAACATCAGATCCATCTCCCTCATACGAAACTCTATCATTAATAATTGTTGTTGCCGGAATTCCATACCATGGATCTCTTTTCTGAGAACATCTCAATAACTGATATCCACCTCTGTTAATATCTGCACTACCCGGAGTAGTTGGCAATATAGAAGTATCGGACCAATTTCTATACTGCTTCTCCGGTTCACTATACCTATAAAGAGTTTTTAAATCTTCTGGCGGTGCTTTAAATTCCTCAGGATAACTAGAGTAATCAACATGAACAAATTGAACTCTTGGATGCTTAATAAGTTCCTCAGCCTCACTTTCACTAAGTAAGTAAACTGCTCTTGTTTCGCTATGTTCTTTTAAATCTGAGCATTCAATGGATTCGCTTGGAATATTATCTAATAATGTTCCATCTTCTGTTAAAACTTCATGAATATATTTCCAATCTTCGGGAGTATAACATCCAACCGCGTATAATTTTTTTTCCATTCCATTTAAACCTCGATTTATAATAAAGTTTGTCTTACAAATCTATACGTGGTCAATCCACTCACTCCAATTTCAGGAAAAACTTCTAATCTAAAAAATTGCGAAGAAATAGATGCTGCGATAGAAACTAAGGGAATTGGTTCATACATGAGAGCATATTCTTGGAAATGAGTTTCAACTTTATTTTGTATCACAAGAACTTTTTGAGCTTGAAACTTATTTCCATTATTAAAATGAAGAGTATACTCTATCATTTTAAAATCACTAACATTTACCGAAAATGTATCTATAAGTGAATAACTACTAGACGTTAATCCTACAGTTCCAATTCCAGATACAATCCCATAAGTTCCAACTTGTAACGTAGATTGTGGCAATGTTGTACCTATACCAACACTGGTAAGAGTATGAATACCAACATTATCAGATTTCCAAAATCCTTCACCAGAAGGTCCTTGTATACCCAAAGATCCTTGAAGACCTTGAAGACCCTGAGTACCTTGAAGACCTTGAAGACCCTGAAGACCCTGAGTTCCTTGAGTACCTTGCAGACCCTGAAGACCCTGAGTACCTTGAAGACCTTGAAGACCTTGAAGACCCTGAAGACCTTGAGTACCTTGAAGTCCTTGATTACCCTGAAGTCCCTGTAGTCCCAGACCTTGAATACCTTGAGTACCCTGAGTACCCTGAGTACCCTGCCTGCCCTGAAGACCTTGTATTCCCTGAGGTCCTTGAGTTCCTTGAGATCCCTGAGTACCCTGATCCCCATAAAGTCCCTGAGTGCCCTGACCACCCTGAAGTCCTTGAACACCCTGAAGTCCTTGAATTCCCTGTCTACCCTGAGCACCCTGAAGACCCTGAAGGCCTTGAGTTCCTTGATCACCCTGAAGACCCTGAAGACCCTGATTACTTAAACCTTGAATACCCTGAAGTCCCTGAGTACCTTGAGTTCCTTGTCTACCTTGAGATCCTTGAGTTCCTTGCCTACCCTGAGTTCCCTGATCACCTTGAAGTCCTTGAAGTCCTTGAATACCCTGATCACCTTGCAATCCTTGAGTACCCTGAGCACCCTGCGTTCCCTGCCTACCTTGTAACCCCTGAGTCCCCTGAAGACCTTGATCACCCTGGAGACCTTGTAAACCCTGAGTGCCTTGTAGACCTTGAAATCCTTGAGAACCATAAGATCCTTGAATTCCCTGAGATCCTTGAGTACCCTGTTTACCCTGAACTCCCTGAATACCCTGAAGACCTTGAGTTCCCCGATCACCCTGAAGACCTTGAGTGCCTTGATTACTTAAACCCTGAACTCCCTGAAATCCCTGAACTCCCTGATTTCCAGATGGACCAGGAAATCCACGAGTTCCTTGAGTTCCCTGAAGTCCTTGTCTACCCTGTCGACCCTGAGTTCCTTGAGTTCCTTGTACTGAGGAAAATGAGCAAGAAGACATTAATATATAAGTTTACTACTTTAGATATGTCTATTTATCACCGAGAATACTCATCAATTTTATCAAGAACCTTATTGAGATAATAATGCGCTAACCACTTCGGATCATATCCAGATTTATTCATCCACTCTTTATCCAAGTCTCTTTTTATTTTAAGAACTTCTGTCTTTATAATGTCCTTGTTCAACTGTCCTCTGGGCATAATACTAAAAAACTCTGCCCAATATTTAGAGCAGAGTTTGATTACTATTGTTTATTATTTCAAACTTGTGCTGTTTCCCTCACAGTTGACTTCACATAGTCCAGAACAACTTCTGGAGTAGTCGCTTCGTAGGGGTCGGTGTCTGCATTGTCCCGTTGCCCCGCCTCAACGAATAGTTTTTCGATGACTCCGTTATCCACGACTGCAGCATAACGCCAAGAACGATCACCGAAACCTAGATTAGACTTAGTGACAAGCATTCCCATAGAGCGTGTGAAATATGCATTTCCATCTGGAATGAGTTTTACTTTCTCAATGTTCTGGTCTTGTGCCCAGGCATTCATCACAAACCCATCATTAACAGAGATGCAGTAAATAGCGTCGATGCCACTACCAATAAAGTCGTCGTATTTCTCTTCGAATCCAGGAAGCTGATAGGCACTGCAAGTAGGAGTGAAAGCACCAGGCAGGCTAAAAATGACCACACGCTTTCCATCGAAAAGTTCTGAAGTAGTACGGTTTACAAACTCACCATTCTCACGAAATACAAATTGTACTTGTGGGACTTCGTATTGTTCTTTACGCATTTTAACCTCCATCACCATACACCGGGAATAATTTGGCCAGTAGTAAGATAGGAAACAACCGCCGCAACGAAACCAATCATTGACAGACGGGAGTTGAGGATCTCTGCCTCAGGTGTGAATCCAAATTTCATTTTGTTTCTCCTTGATATGAATGTTGTTGTTTAAGTTCAGTATTTGGAATAGAACTTATTGTTTGTTTAATAGGTTTGATGACAATGAACTTGTCATTCTTTATAGTGCCAGCGATCTTGACTTCTAGTTCTACATCTTGATCCCACCCAATTTCTTGGAGGGCAACTCCAAGTTGCCCCAGCATTCCAGCACTCACAGGTTCTCTTCCTGTTCGGTCAGGATCACACAATCACTAGTGGGGTATGCCACACAAGTGAGCACCCATCCTTCAGCGAGTTGATCATCATCCAGGAACGATTGCTCCTCATTATCTACGGTGCCGCTGATCAGTTTACCCGCACAAGCAGAGCAAGCACCTGCCTTACAGGACGAAGGAAGGTCTACGCCTGCCTCCTCTGCTGCTTCAAGAATGTATTGATCGGGAGAACACTGAATAGTAGTTTCAGTGCCGTCAGGAGATTGAAGAGTAACGTTATAGGTATCCATTAGTAAGTCTCACAAAGTTTTTCTACGGATGTTGCCAACAGAACGAAGAAGGCAACTGAGACCATTGTAAACAAAATTGAAGTCATTGTCAATCAATTATCAGAAGATCCCGAAGAAGAGTTTGCCAGTGAGACTATAAGAAAGAGCCCCAGCAACAATGCCGACCATTGCCCAGCGTCCATTATACTTCTCCTTGATTTGGTTAGGAGTATCCATACCATAGTTTTCATAATACATTGTGGGTTCTTTGGCAAACATATTTTGCTGCCCACGATCATTAGTTGTTACAGTCATTGTTAATTCGTTAAGAATTGTTACATGATTATATAGCAAAAATAAAGGGGTGTCAAGCACCCCTTTGTTCGGATATCATAATATTTTAAGTATAAATGCTTATTGCTTATCATCAAATCCAGGAGGAAGTCTTCCAAGATATGGATTATAATCAAAAATTTGCTCCCAGTTCTCAATATCTGCCGATTCATTTCTCCAAAATTGCCACAGTCCATCATGACTACTACGATGAAAAACATCCACGTGAATATCATGAATATCAGATCCCAGATCGATCTTATACAAGAACAGCGGAATAGCAAAAGTATTGCCAGAATTATAGATCAAATCATCTGCCACAGCACGAGGTTTGACCCCTTGATCAAGTTTATACTTATCATCGCGACAATGCAGGCGAATGAGTTTTTCGGCATGGTGCCTAGTGATCATATAGCAGGCAGTAGAAAAATCATTCACAAATCTTTTGTGCATCTGAACATGGACAGATGCGGGATTAATGATTGCCAATTGGATTACATCATAATCATAAGGGACTTTTGCATAGAAATCTTTCCAGGAAAATCCCCAGTGAGTGACTGTACTAATATCACAATCATCTTCCATCATTAAGGCACATGGAGCATCGGAAGTTTCCAACCAATGCTTCATTGCTTTGAGATGTGAAGTAACACAACCAACTTCACCAGATGTCATCATATCTGGATAACGTCCTTTTAAAATATCACCCAGATCTTTATCACCTCTACCATCATAGGCAGAGATTCGTTCATAGTTTTGAATTTCCCAATACTTAAATTGGTCTTCCATAAACTTCCAACGATCTGGTTTTTCATCCAGATTGATACAGTAAATAGGAGGAAGATTTTTAAGTTTATATGCTGCCTTATTTTTATCCATTATCAGAAAGAATGCTTTGCATAATTTGATTAAATACTATGGTCTTGGCAAGAAGAGGATCCTCAAAACCTCTCCAATTTGCGTGCCAGTTAGTTGCTGCGCGGTAGTGTAAAAACTTACCATCTAAATGAAGTTCCATATTATACCCACCAGCATCCTTTTGCAAATCAATATCATTATAATGAGTAGGATACTCAACATTAGTTTCCTTCATTTGAATTGAATTCTTTTTGAAGTACCAATAGGTCATACCACCAACATCTGTCATTTGTCCTTCAATAACACCATCAGAAAAGTCAATATTCTTATCTTCAATCTTAGGCATATTAAAGAACATAATACCATTCCACATATAGGTAACGTGCCCTCTTACCTGCGGAAGACCAGAGATAATCTCATCTTTCATATATTCTTCAATATCAAACTCATCAATTAAAAACATATCAGAGTCTAAAAATAATACAATATCATCGCAGTGATTTTTACGAATAATATTATCATAAGTCCACTGGACGGTATCGGCACAAGATTGTGCGGGATTTAGTTGAACTGCTCTTTCAGGTTTTCTATAATAAGAAAAACCACTTTGATTGCATATCAATTCAAATTGTCCAGAAACAGATTCTTCAACAGAATCATCAACAATGTGAAACTGATATTCATTCTTTAAAAATTTTTTAAAAAGTTGATTTTGAAGAATAGCAAAATCAGGGCGATTAACGACAGAAGTAAAAATGTGAATCATAGTTGTGCAGCAAGCCAATCTTCAAGTTTCATTGATGGTTCCCAACCAAAAGTTTTACGAAGTTTTTGGTTGTTTGCAAGACTCACCCTTGCCTCACCAGGACGAGGGGTAATATTTACAGTTTCATGATCAAACATTCTTGCAATCTGATTGATCGAATAATTATTTCCTGTTCCAACATTATAAACCTGACCGAATGCTTCTGGATCTGGATTTGAAATAGCAGCCATCACATTTGCCTTCACAACATCACCAACATAAGTAAAATCGCGACGCTGATTTCCATCACCAACAATAGTTAGTGGTTCTCCCGCTTCCTTTTGGCGCATAAAAATACCAATCACGGGAGCATACTGTCCACGCAAAGGTTGACGCTCACCATAAACATTAAAATAACGGAAGCAAACAGTTTGAAGACCAAACAAATCCGTATACATTTTACACAGTTTCTCGCCATTCACTTTTGAAACTGAATAAGGATTCAGGCAATCATCAGGTTGAGTTTCAATATTAGGAGTTTGATTCATTCCATATCCAGAAGAAGTGGAAGAATACATCACACGCTTAACACCCGCTTCACGAGCACATTGAAGAACGGTTACAGTTCCAACAGAATTAATACTAACTGCTTCAATCGGGTTTTCAATTGCGGGTTGAATACGTGCCTCTGCCGCAATATGAAACACATAATCTACTCCATCATAAAGTGGACGTGTGTTTTTATAATCACGAATGTCGTACTTATAGTTTTGTGCTTTATCGTTCCAATAGAACTGATCATGGGCATCGGAATACTCATTATCAATTACGACAACCTCGTGACCCATTTCAAACAAACGGTCTACAAGATTAGAACCAATAAATCCAGCACCACCAGTAACTAGTGATTTAGTCATATAACTCTCTCAGGTAGGAAGTAGTTTTTATTGTAATTAAAGCATTCCTCAGTGGGATAGCTTGTTAGTGGATTCACTGTACCGTGATACCCACTGGTTTGGAAAAAGAATGGATCATCAAAAGTATAAACATTGAACCAACGCTGAACCTCAGCAAATCCAATGTCTTGGTAATCCTCTATTATGTATCCAGCATGATACGTTATCCTTTGGCACATTTTAACATATTCATCAGTCAAATACAAGACTGAATGACCGCCAAGCATATTATAAACTTGGTAGAGATCATCTTTAATATGCTCATATTGAACATAGGGTCCAGAATGCCCGTTCATTCTACCCCAAGATGAAATACCCAAATAAACAGCATCAGATTCGTCTGGAACCTCAATCTCTGGACGAAAGTTCTTGATTACACAATCATCCTCAAACAGAACAAATGGAGGGTCAATCTCACACAGTCCTTTGTGGTGAGCAGCAGAACATCCTGCCACAGGATTATCTGGGCGAGCAACACCCTCAACACGAATAATAGTTTTGAATCCACATTGTTTCAGTAGATTCTGCATACTTTCATTTTTTTCCTTATGCTGTTCAAGATTCATATAAACAGCAGGGATTTCTCTAAGATCTAAGTTCATTATGATTCTTTTTCAAAGCAATGATTTTGGGTTCATAAGGATACTGAGGATTACCCATTAACTCCTCAGCAAAGCAGTAAGATGGAGTCAAACTTAGTGTTGGTGGATTATCAATCAGATAACGATTCATTTGTGATTCATCGTGCCAAAGAGCAATTACTCCATTTTCAAGATCCTGATT
>Ga0222712_10003310_pt1 | contig 17651 bp, 13 predicted proteins | sample C33_657DmetaG_FD_165043 | JGI IMG/M metagenome (GOLD analysis project Ga0222712, IMG submission 165043) | Estuarine water microbial communities from San Francisco Bay, California, United States - C33_657D | ecosystem: Environmental > Aquatic > Marine > Unclassified | place: USA: California...
CAAGCCGCTGCTGATGCAAAACTCGCACGCTCGGGCGCTCAGATTCTGACTGGCCCTGTGACGCTAAACGCAGCATCTGCAATTACTGTGGGAACTCCTGCGCTCAATGGCGCGTCTGGAGCTAATGGTTTTTACATTGGCAGCACAGGTATTGTTGGTACAAAGAACGGCGTCGCTACTTTTGCTTTGGACAACGCGGGTAACGCTACATTTAGGGGTGATCTGACTGGTGCGTCTGGTACGTTTAGCGGTAATTTAGCGGTTGGTAGTAGCCCTGCGATTTCTGGCACAACGATGTCTGGCTCGGGTGCGATTATTAACAGTGGTGGAACATTTGCTATTGGTAGCTCTACAGCCAACATTACCTTTACTAATGGAGCCCTGCGGCTTAACGGCAACGTGGTGGATATCGAGAACTTGATCCCCGGTGCTGCACTACCAAACTACGTTCGTACGTACAAGGGTAATGTTTCCCCCACGGTTAACGTCGGCACCCTAAGCGCAAACAATGCGTGGGGGCCTCTGGCCATGGACGCCACTGCCCTAAACAATAAGCTTGGCGCAACGGACTACGACGCATACCGAACACTTTTCCCTGCCGGTACGTATTTCTATGAGTTGTCAGTTCCTGTTAAGAACAACACCAGCGATACCAACGACGCTACATACACAGCGCTAGTGGTGAACCCACCCGGAGGGGTTGGAGGCAGTTATCAGATCGTAGATTACGACGGGGAGGGAAATCCTATTTATGGTTTTGTTTCCAACCCTTATACAGTTATCAGTACCGCAGGAGTTAATGTGGTTGGTGATTGGCAAACTGCTACGATCTTTGGTGTCGGTCGCTTCACATTAGCGTCCCCTACGTACATTTCCCCTGCAGTTATGACAACTGAAGCTAATAACATGAACGTGGTTGCCCGCAACGGATTTTGTACTTTAATCTGGCGTGTCTGGAGGGCTAACTAATGGCGAATGAAAACTACAGCGCCTTGGCATCTGACGCCAAGACAAAAAGAAACCGAATTTTGTATGAGACCGACTGGACTCAAATGCCCGACGTGACGCTGGCCAACAAAGCCGCTTGGGCCGCCTACCGCCAAGAGTTGCGTGACATTACTACGCAGGCAGGTTATCCTACAGAAATCACTTGGCCAACTCCACCGCAATAAGACATAATACGCACATGGCAGAACTTGTCTTTGACCAGAAGGAACGTATTGGCGCTTGGGTTGCTGAGCGTGTTGGTCAAGTCGCCGACTGGGGTAGTTTCTACGCACTTGGGGTTATGCAAGGAGACGAGGTTCTAGCCGGAGTAGTCATAAACAACTACAATGGTTCCAACGCTACCTGTCATATAGCCATCGCACGGCAGACGAAGCAGATCATCCCCCTCTTCGAGCATGTGTGCAACTACGCTTTTAACCACTGCCAGTTAAAAAGACTCACTGGCATGGTGCCCACAAATGAACCGCGTATCATAGAATTCGATAAGCATCTAGGGTTTGAGGAAGAGTTCGTAATGAAAGACGGCGCTCCCGGCGCTGATATGCAGATTTTGGTAATGCGGCCTGACAACTGTCGTTGGCTGCGCAAGGAGTAAATATGGGCGGAAAATCGCAACCAGCACCAGACTATTCGGCCATGGCCGCTGCCACGGAGCGTGGTATTGCTACTGCTGAGCGTCTTGGTAATCGTCAAATGGACTTCGCACAGCGTCAGTACGAGGAAATGAAACCTCTGGCTGAACGAGTCGCTACTTCGCAGATGGCTGCTCAAGATGAACTGATGCGGCAGGGGCGAGATTACTACGACTACCAGCAGCGAACGTTCCGACCGTTAGAACAAGGGCTAGTTGCCCAAGTGCAAAATTACAACACCGAGGGTAACAGAGCCCAGATCGCTGCCCAAGCCGCTGCTGATGCGGCAAACGCATTCCAATCTGCGCAGGGTGTTAGCGGACGTGAGATGGCTCGTCGCGGTATTAATCCATCATCTGGTGCTGGGTTAATGTTAAGAAATCAAAACGCCCTCGGCCTTGCAAGTATGACCGCAGGTGCAGCTACTAACGCCCGCCGTCAAGCTGAACAAACTGGCTTTGCTCGCAGCATGGATGTCACTGGCTTAGGCCGTAATTTGGCTGGCGCTTCAACTGGAGCATACACTGCTGCTAACGCTTCAGGTTCTTCTGGCTTAGCTTCCTCAATGTCTGCGGGAGATCAGTTTGGTAGGTCGTTTGGCCAAGGTGCAGGCTACTCCTTAGAAGGTGGTCGACTTGGTGTTCAGGGCCAAGGTCAGATTCTTGGTGCTCAGACTAACGCGTTTAACACTGGTTTACAGGCCAGAGGCGAAATGTTTGGCTCTATTCTTGGCGCGGCTGCTGCTTACCGCTCTGACCGTCGCCTCAAAGAAAATATTGAGGAAGTTGGTCGCGATGAGCGCACCATGTTGCCGCTCTATGAGTTTGAGTACATTGGTGGAACCGGCAAGCGTTTCTTAGGCGTGATGGCCGACGACGTTGAGAAGAAATTCCCAGCTATGGTGTTCACAATGCCAGACGGATACAAAGCAGTTAACTACGCCGGTCTCGGCATCGAAATGTTGGAGGTTTGATATGGGATGGGCATCAGGTTTACAAGCGGGTCTTCAACTAGGCCGAGCCTTCAAAGAAGGCCAAGAACGCCGTGCTATGGAAGAAATCCAAAAAGCTAGTGCTAATGAGATACAGGATTACGGTACCGCGGGAACTCAGCAGATTCAAGGTTTGCAAGCTTCTGGCGCTTATGACGTGCAGGCTGTACCCGGTGCGGAAGGCACCGCACCGACGCTGCGTTATACACCAAAACAAGGACTTGACCTTCAAGGTGACACCCCTGCCCCTGCTGGCGCATACATCGATGTAGCCCCCCAAAGAATGACTGAGTTTCTTGGGCAACGCTACGAAGGCGGTTTAACACCTGAGCGTATGGAGTCTCTTCGTACCCGTGCTATGGCCAATGCTATGGCTGACCCTATGCGTCGCCAACAAGCTTTGCAAGGTATCGCTGCTGAGGAGCGCGCACAGGAAGTGGAAGGACGCGCAAAAAAACAGTTTGAAACTCAAAACGAAGCCGCTCTACTTACTATTGAAGAACAACGCCGCCTGAAAAAAGAACGTGATGATGCTGAAGCACGTCAAAAGAAGTTGTCCCAAGATTGGTCTGACCGCTTGGCTACTAAAGACGCCGACGGTAATGTCATTGGCATGCGTCCTCCAAATGACGAGGATTTAATGTGGTCTGCGCAACGTAGCGCACAGGAACTAGCTGCTGCTGGTAAAACCCAAGAGGCACTTGGCGCGTACAAAGATTTTGTCATTGCGTCAGAAGCCCAGATCAAGAAGCAAGGTGTGGATCGTGGTGAGGCTATTAAGCGCACCGCAAAACTAGTTAACGATGGAAACTATGACGCCCTTAAAGACTTCTATGACAAGTATGTTCCCGATGGTGCCAAAGTACAAGAATATAAAGTAAACAAAGACGGCACAATTATTGTTAAGCGCGTTGACTTAAACGGCCAACCTTTGCCTGATGTCAAGACAACTAAATTAGAACTAATCCAAGGGCTTGTTTCGTTCGAAAACCCAGAAAAGCTAGCTACTTACGCTCAGCAGTCATTTACGAACGCCATGACCTCACGTCAAGTTGCGGCTACCGAGTCCCGTGCTGCTTCTGCAAATAAGACGGCTGGGTTAAACGAAAAATTAATTAATGCGCGAATCGATAACCTTAATGCTAGAACCACTGCACTTAACGAACCACCTAAGTTAACCGAAGCGCAAGTTACCCAGCGTGCACGTGTCATGGTTACTAACAGAGAGCGCAATCCAGCAACAGGTAAACCATATACTATGGGCGAAGCTACAGAGGCTGTGAAGGCTGGTAAAGCGAGCAACCCTATCGCTGATGCCCTCGACAGAGCTCTAGGTGGAAACGTCGACCCATTTGAAGCAGAGTAAGAAAGCAATTTCATGGCTACATTTGACCAAATTCGAAGCAGATTTCCAAGCGCCCGTGGCTTAAGTGACAATCAAATTGTCGAAAAGCTATCGAGTATTACGAAGCTTCCGTACGAAGATGTGGCCAAAGAATTTGGATACACAGCAAAAACGTCAAGCGGGTTTTTTGGCGGGGCTAACGATCTAGCAATTGAAGCGGCTAACTCCGCTGCAGGTTTGGTCAGCGGTATTGGTAATTTTGTCTCACCCGGCAATAGGTTCAGCCAAGGTATTGAGGAAAACTTAATCAAGCCCGGTGAAGCGAAGCAGTCCATTCCTACTGTGCTGGCTAAGCGGGCATTGCAGCGTGGCATGTCTACGAGTGAGTTTGGCCCACAAGCATCTGCAGTTTACGACTACATCACAGAGAACCCCGGCCTTGCCGCCGCACAAGCTGCTGGTTCGTTTGGCCCAATCGGTTTATTCGGTAAGGGCGTACAAGCTGGATCAATGGCATTAGGGCTTAGTGCTAAAGCTGCTGGCCGTACTGGTCTTGGTGCAACTGCGGCTTTGTCTGGTGCCGCAGCAGGTGGTGATGCTGGTGGCGACGCATATCAGCTTGTGATGAACACACCTCGTGAAATTTTGCTGGCGCACCCACAGGCGCAGGCGCTACTTGAGTCAGGCGTCACAGATGTAAATCAGATTTATGAAGAGCTCGCCACACGTGCGGCGCGTCGCGCTAGCGTAGTACCAGCCATCATCGGTGCAGTATCTGGTGCAACAGGTGCCGAGAAAGCATTGCTTGGTGGTACACGCGGCTTTCGTGGTGTCGCGAAAAGCACAGGCGCTGAAGCTCTCGGCGAAGGCTTTGAAGAGAGTGCTACAACTTACTCAGGCCGCAAGGCAGCACAAGAGTACAACCCTAATATTGACCCCATGGTCGGTGTGTATGGCTCTGGCCTCATGGGTGCCGCGCTTGGTGCTGGAACAGCTTTGCCTGTATCTCTGGCACGTATGCAACCCGCGCAAGACGCAGAAGTTGATCTAACCGCACCTGCTGGCGACCAGATTACAGAACCCGCACCACAAGGTCTTACAACATACCGTCCAGCGCCTTTGCCTGATTCAGCATTCACACCTGCACCTGCGCAGCTTGATTTGTTTAATCAGCGTGGTGGCCCCGCCCCAGTAAGCGGTGAGCAACTTGATATGTTCGGCGGTGGTGGGCAGATGCAAGTGCCTGTGGTTGATGAGCGACAAGGTGATTTATTCGCCCCTGCTGAGCCTACTTTCCAAACCCGTATTTCTGCAGGATTGCTAGACGGACTTGGCATGCCTAGGCAGTCGCCTATGTACCGCCAGTTGCTTGGTAAGGATATGGCTGATCCTGCACAGCAGCCACAAATTGCAGCGTTGTTCGACCGTGTGCGTTCTGACGGCAATATCTCAGAAAGAACCAAAGCTGGTATCGAAGGTCTTGCTATGCAAGCGTTCGGTGGTATGGCGCAACAGCAGGAAATGTTTGGCCCTCGCGGCGGTGCCTATCCACAAGGTAGACCCAGTACGCAACAGAACGCGCCCGGCCCTATAGAAAACATTTTGCCTACGGCTCCTCTTGGCGTTACAACTGACATGCAGCAAGCGGCTGCAAAACAAACTGGTCAACCGGCGGCCCCTGTTCAACCAACTCAACCAATAACTCTACCGAGCGTGCCACAGGGTGTAACTCTGACCGCCGATGAGAACCGCTTAATTAAGCAGGCTAACGCTGTGTTTGGTATTGCAGAAACAGACGCAGAACGCGCTAGTGTTGCCGCCATGGTGCAGCGCACCATAGACCGCGCTGTTAAGCGTAACCCTGCTGCAGTACAAACTTCTCCTCTGGGTGGTGCCTCAACGACCGCTCCTTTGCCTCCTGCGCCAGCCGCAGGGGGCGTTTCTTCTACTCCTGCAACGACTACCCAAAATGGCGCTCAAACCACTCAAGCCAAGCAAACAACGCCGCAAAGACAAGAACTCTCCGCAGCAGAGTCCGCAGAACTGAGCAGGATTCTTTCTGACACCGACAAAGCTGACGTTAAAAATGTATTGCCAGCATCGGTTAAGACTGACAAGGCGGCGGTTCCCGGTCGCACATCAATTGGGCAAGATGGCCTTATACGCATTCGGGATGCGTTGGTGCAAGGCAAAGACACTGCAGATGAAAAGACTGGACGGATCGTTGACGCTTTGCGTTTCTTTGCTGAGTCATACAAGGTCTACTCTGACCAAGGCGGCCAAGCCTTGTCACGTCGTTTCAAAATTCCTAAACGTAGCACCCCTGCCCAATTTGCTGAAGAGCAAACACTTGAGATTGAGCGCACTGCCGCTACTGTCCGCCAAGCATTGGTTGAACTCGGTGACGCTGTAGGCGGCAACGCAAAAGACGTAGAAGCTGTTGTGCGCCTTGTCAAAGACATGGTGCAAGGTAAGTTGGCTTCCCCCGGCAGTAACAATAAAACCGTTCGTGCAGAGTTAGGGAAGCTTGATACTATGCTGTCACAAGCATGGGCGGCGGCTAAACGCGAAGCGTTCATGGGCGCAGAGCCTAACACCGCGGACATTCGCACAGGGGCTATTCGTGGCTCCGTCGAGGTCAAGGGTAAAGGCAAGATGCCTACGCTCGTCAAGGTTGCCAAAGAAGGTATTTACGCGGGTCAGGATATCGGCACGCTAAAAGGGTTGCCTGCCATCTTGCATTACATGCGCACCAACGGTACCCCCATGGAGCGTGCGTTGTCGATCGCGCTTCGCGAAACAATTGTTGGGCAGAAGAGCAATATTAAGCTGGAGTTTATTACTGAGGGTAAACCCCGATTCGACCCCAAGACAAACACGGTGTACCTTAACCAAGAAGAGTCACCTGAGATCATCTTGCATGAGGCGTTCCACGCCGCCTTGCAGTCGTTTGTCTATAAGAACCCCAATCATCCAGCCGTATTGCAGCTCAAGAAATCCCTTAAAGACATCGTCGGTTACAAGGGTGAGCTGACTGGCAAGGCATTAGAAGTGCAGACTTTGCTTAAAGACCTTGTAGCCCAAGGCAATGAGCTAGATGCGGTGCTTGAATTGGTCTCTTATGGCAACACGCTTAATGAGTTCCGCAAAGCACTCCAAGGTATGAAGTCTGACAAGAACATTCCAAAGTCATTCTTGGAATCTGTCAACAGTGCGTGGGCAGCAATTAAGAATATTGCCTCTAGGTTGTTGGGCGGTAAACGCTCTTTGGCAAACGACGTGCTTGAGTCATCGCTAGAGTTGCTTGATAAAGCCCGCAGTAAAACACCAGAAGCTGGTCAAGGTAACACCCTCATGGCCGCGCTTAATAACGCAAAGGACGCTATTACAAAAACTGTTGCGTTCAAGAACTGGTTTAAGGACAGCAAGGTTGTCGACAACGGCGGCAATCCGTTAGTTGTGTACCACGGTACAGTTGGAGATTTCGATACATTTAGCAAAGAATTGTTGGGGTCGTCAACTATGACCGAGTCCGCAAAACGCGGGTTCTTCTTTGGAGGTAACGCAGACACAGCCAACACCTTTGCCCGTATTGCTAATCGCTATGGGGACTCAAGCTTGACGCCAGAAGTAGCTGAAGCAAACTTTAAAGCTTTTGTTGATAGCGCAAAAGCTGCAGTCACCGAAGCCGAAGCATCTAAAGACGCGGCAAAAATAGCTAGTGCCAAGGATTCGTTAAGTAGAGCAGAGTCAGCTTTCGCTAGTTTCTTGGGTATGCGGCAAAACATCATGCCTGTGTACCTCAGCATGCAAAACCCGCTAGTTGTAGATCAGAAAGGCAAGTCCTACCGGGATGAGCCATATGCGAACACGATCGCTCGAGCTACTGCTGGCGGATATGACGGCGTTATTATAAAAAACACATACGATGGTTCAGAAGGGCCATCCGTATTTGACCGCGTCGTTGCTAAGTTGCGTGGTAAAAACATACCATCAGATACGATCTACATCGTATTTGAGCCAAACCAGATTAAGTCTGTGTTCAACAAGGGCACGTTCGATCCCAATACTGGCAACATTCTCGAGGCCGCTGTGTCTAGTGAATCACAAAAGGCCGTCGACGCCGCTACAACTACAGCTATGGAAGCTGAAGCAAAAGAAGCTGGCTACGCAAACGCGACAGAGTTCGCAGATAAACAAGGCGCATGGAAAACACCTACACAGGTTGCCTTCGAAGCCCTTGGGTTTGGCCGTGTCAATGGTAAAGACTTGCCGCTTACTAGTAAGCTCAAAGACAATGGCGCTAAGGTTGCGCAGTGGGTTCGTGTTAATGTCCCAACGCTTGAGCGAGTCATTCTCAACTTTAACTCCAAGTTCAGCAATGGTGGACTTGTTAACAGTGCTATCGACACCTTTAAGTTCGACCAAAATACTGGTTACTTGCAGATGGAACGAATCGCACAACATTTGCGTGCGCACCCAGAATTGGCTAAGCCGTTTTTAGCTTACATGGACGGTAACGACAAAGCCCTTGACGGCGTTAAGAATAACGCGTCTATGAAGGTCATCGCAGACAACCTGCGCGGGCTAATGGATAAATACATTAAATCCCTCCCTGTCAACTCCAAAGAGCGCCGTGCGTTCGAGAATGTGCCGTTCTCACAGTACCTGTTGCACCCAGACAGCATCGGGCAAACTGCAGGCACTACCATGGGCGTTGCAAAGATCGGTGAGTTGCTCAAGACTGAGACCCGCGGTGAGGTAAGCCTAGATGAGTTCAAACAGTACCTAGCTGAGAAAGACGGCTCTATCGATCTAAATGACCCGCTATATCAGATGTTTGAAGAAACACTTGGCAACATAAGACCGGCTGGGTTTATTTCCAAAGCCAAGTACGAGCAGATGGGTGCCGCACCAGCTGGCATGGCAGTTGATACAAGCCGCGTCTGGAAGCTCGCAAAGTACGACCCAGACAAAGGCCCTTATAAGTTTGAGTCGAGCTCTACTGCTAAACAACTTGCCGAAGGTCGCAAGATCGAAGAGTTGTCTGCCGCATTGTTAAACACCACTGCGGCACTGTCTCATACGTACGCCAGCCGCAACTTCTTTAATGGCTTGCTTAACATCGGTCGTGACGAGAACGGCGCACCTACAGCGAGCTCTGTAACATTCGACACAATCGATGAGATCAACGCTGCTTTCCCAAACCGTAAAATTTCTCAAAGCAGTATCCTAAAGGTATCAGACGAAGCGTCCCGCTCACCACAGATTCGCTGGAAAACACAGCGTACTGGAACATGGGTGCAGTTGCCTGAAAACTCATCAGCGTACGGCCCATTGCAAGGAAAAATTATTCCCGGCCCGGTATGGAACTCTATGATCGACATGCACGATCGCTCGCCATTGCTTAACTCACGCGCTATCAATGGTTTGATGACTACGTTCAAGAAATCAAAGACGGTGTACAACCCCGGCACGCACGTTACCAACGTGCTGTCTAACGTCTCATTAGCCATCTTGCACGGTATTAACTTTAATACACTGGGTCGCGCTACGCAGATGTTCGTTCAGTTTGAACGCAACCCCAACGGTATGAAGCCAGAAGATTTGGCGCTTATGAAGGCGTTCTATAACTCTGGTTCTGTGCTGGGTCAGTTCTCAAGCGCTGAGGTAAAACAAACGGTGTACGACAAGATGAACGCCGCTATTGAGCCAGACAGCGACAGCTCGTATATGACGCGCATCAAGACGTTTATGAAGTATGAAGCGGCTAAGGCAAAGATTAAGGATTACGACTCTAGAGCCACTGAGTTCTACGCCGCGGAAGATAACGTCTTCCGTTTGGCCGCGTTCTTAAACACCGCAGGCAACATCCAGCTACGCGACGGCACAAACAAAATAAGTGAACAGCAGATGACTGAGGCAGGTTCGGCAGCCCGCAACATGTTCTTGGATTACGACATCGATGCCCGCGCTATCCGTGCGCTACGCCAATCATTCCTACCATTTGTGTCGTGGCCATATGCAGCAGCTGGCGTCCTCGGACGCATCGCCATCGAGAAGCCTTGGGCTATGACTAATATGCTAATGAGCATAGCGCTTATTGCAGCGGCTACTGGTGGGGCTGACGACGAGGAAGACCGCAAAGTAGCTCCCGAGTACTTGCGTGAGAAGTCACTTATGGGACTTGGCCCCTACATGCACATGCGCGTGCCGTTTATGGGCGACCAAGAAAACCCTGTGTACTTTAACTTAGGTAAGTACATTCCTATGTTCTCACTGTTTCAGTCAGCACAGGGCAACCAGAAGACACTTGGCATTGAGTTACCAGCCTTTGCTACACCCGGTGGCCCGCTTATCAGTACAGTGTCCGCGCTTAACGGGTATGACCCATTCACAGGCAAACCCATTGCTGACCCAACAGATGAAACGTGGGATCGTGTCGTTAAGACAGGCAAGTATTTATACGACTCAATGGCTCCGAGCTGGCTAAGTACCAAGTTTTGGGAAAAAGTAGGCGATCTCAAAGACGAAAAAACTGGGCCATTGGGCGTCGAAAAAAGCTCACTGTTCTTAGCTCGTACCCTAGGTGGACTTGGACTGTATCAGTTTAACGTTGAAGAATCTCGTTTCATGCAGGACAAGAAAGTTGAAAGTATCAAGAAAGACTTTAACGCCGCTATGAACAAAGCCAAGCGTAACGAATATAGTAAGGGTTATCCCGACTATGATGCCATTGACGCGGAGCTCGATGCACTGCAAGATCGACTCCAAAAACGTATCGCTGAACTTACAGGAGAAGAGTGATGGCTAAAACACCAGCATGGCAACGTAAAGAGGGCAAGTCCGAAAAGGGCGGCTTGAACGCCAAGGGGCGAGCCTCTTACAACAAAGCAAACCCCGGCAAGCCGGGCCTGAAAGCACCTCAGCCAGAGGGCGGCCCACGTCGAGATTCATTCTGCGCTCGCATGGAAGGCATGAAAAAGAAATTGACTAGCGAGAAGACGGCTAAAGACCCGAACTCCCGCATCAATAAATCGTTACGCGCTTGGAACTGTTAATTTAACTGGAGGTTATTATGATGCCCTTTAAAGGTAAAGAGTCGAAGAAAGAGGAAGCCAAGGAAATGAAAGCCGCTGGCTCTAAGAAGATGTACATGAAGATGGAAAAAGCCGAAGGCAAGAAGTCCACTTCATTCAAGCCCTGCCCCGGCTGTAAGATGCCTGCCAAGTGCAAAGCCGCTGGCAAGTGCATGGCTAAAGGTAAATAATCATGGCTACCAAGCCCGGCCTCTATGCCAACATCAACGCAAAACAGGAGCGCATTAAGAATGGCTCCGGTGAAAAGATGCGTAAGGTAGGCAGCAAAGGCGCTCCCACAAAAGCTGACTTCATCAAGTCTGCAAAGACTGCGAGAAAGAAGTAATGCCTTTTACATCTGACAAACAAGCCCGCACTATGCGGGCTGCTGCGCACAATCCTAGCTTCGCTAAGAAGCTGGGTATTGAAGTCAAAGCTGCCAAGAAAATGGTAGCCCATGACAAAGCCAAGGGCGCTAAGCCCAAGGCCAAGAAGTAATTACTTCATCCCTGCTGAACGTGTTCGTGCAAACGAACGGTTCGCAGACTTAGGAACTGCGCGGAGGTTGCCTCCGCCATTTCCACCGCCCTTCGCAATGGGCTTCTTGTGATCGACGTCGAGGCCATCGCCCTTGCGGACGACGCCTTTCTTTTCCATATGCCGACGAGCCGCGTTGCGGTCAGCTCGGTTAGCGATCTGTTCAGGACGCCCTTGGTAGTTGGCGTATTCCTTTTTGTAGTCACGTGCCATGATGTTTGCCTCACAAAAGATGGCTTATTGTCCCACAGCCGTGCCATTTAGAACAGCCAGTAGCACAGGACTTTGTTCCCTGAATGACGTGCCAGTCAGCGTGCTCGCAAAACGTGGGTGGTTCAGGTTCACGATCAGGCAGTTGGTCTGGCCGGGGCTTCTGTCCTTGCAACCCTTGAACACAGTCACACGCTCCCGCTTGGCAATCAATGCACCGTTCGCCTGCAACTCACGCTCAATACGGTCGAGGCTATCGCTTGTCCTGTTTAACCATGCCCTGAACAGCGTCAAGTTGAGTGCGGCCACGCTACCGGGCATGACGGGGGTCTTTGCATCATAGACAACCTTAATACGTGCAACGGCTTTCTCTGGAGCGGGCTGTGTCACCTGTTCCTTGCCTGAGCCGTAGACCTCTGTGCAATGCACCAAGCGGTCGTTGTGTTCCATGAGGAACTGGCCGATGGTGTCGAACACATCTGATTTACTGTCGATGGCCGCCTGACGAGTCTGCTTAACGCGCTCGATCATGTACTCTACCGTGGCCTTGATGTCGAACGGGAACAAGCCCAAAGCCTGACCAATGCGGCCCATGCCCCATGATGCAATGATGAGCGTTCTATAGAAGCGCTCTTGTGGCTCAAACAGAAAACCGAATGTCTTATTGAACGACGCCTCAGACCAGTTCCACACAGGTTCTGGGCCACCCTTGTCGAGTACAACTTGCACAAGCTCAGGGAAAGCCCATCCGTTGTTCTTCTCAACAAGCGCAAAGAAATCATGACCATTGCTGTGGCCGTCTTCGCGCGTTGCAACAAACAAACGGTCGTGCTGATGGAACTCTAGGCAACGCGCCTTAAGTGGATCGTTGCCCGCGCGAGCGTTTTCGAATTTGTTGTACAGCGAGTAATTCGACGTCATGTGAGTTGGCCCGCACCATGTAGCAGGCTTACGCAGCTCACGCTCTTTCGTCATGGTAATCTTTTCACGGCCTTGGCTCAGTGTGTAAGCCATGTCTGCCATAGCCTCATCGTCTGCTACTGTGACTTCGTCAATAGAGCAAGGCAAGCTATTGAGCATGCCACGTATCCCATAGAAAGCATTCGCTGAGTCCTGTTTGCTCAAGAACAATGGTTTGGGCATTCCAATCAAACTGTTAACAGCAATGATCGACAGTGACTTACCAGTTGTTGTTAAGTCAGAGTAAACAGAAACGATGGCTGTAGCGTTACCCGCCGCAGGGCCAAGAATTCCAACGGTGGCTGTCAAAATCGATGCACGAATATTGTCAGTGCCGGGCAGGTTAAGCATCTCCATCGCACGCACCCACTCAGAGCGTTCACCATGCGGGCCAATGAGCTTAGCGTAACTAGCGGCAGGGCCACGCAGACGTGTGTCTGTCGCACCAATGCTAGAGCCGAGAATTGTCTGGCCGCACATAAATGAGCCGTCTTCTTGCCAACCGAAGTTGACGAAGTCCAAACCTGTGGGCGCTTGCTGTTGCACCATAGATAAATAGTCCATCAAATAGCTCCGTACTTTTTCCTGTTGTCCTGCATTCTTAATATAGATTTGTTGGTTCAATAAGAACCCTGAGAAGTCCTTGCCGATCGATGCGAGCACAACGATCTCGTGTTCAGTTTCCTTCCACCCAGTCATCGGGTACTTAGTCAACAGCTTAAACGCGGACTTGCGACTAGCAGGGTCGTGGTACACGCCAGTGATATGCATCTCATAAGGGCTGACATGGTCGAACTCAATAACCTCTTGCGCGACTTCGTTGCCGTTTGCATCGGTGGTTGTGATCTCAGTCTTGACCTCACGCATGATGTTGTTGTTCTGAACCGCATAGCCCTTGGGCAGTGTGAACGTGAACTCTTCGCCTGCCTCAGTAACTACCTCAGTCGCAGTAGCAACGGACAACTGCGCAGGGCTTGTAATGTTTCCGCGGCTTGGGCATCCCTCGCATCCCTTTGCACAGAACTGCTCGAACTTCGCACATGTTGTTGGGCCAGTGCCGTTCCAACCATTGAGCTTGTTCATGCTTGCGTCGAGGTCGAAGTCGGGGTGCTTACCTGCGATCTTGATGACAGCTTCTTTTACGTCCGTGCAATGTTTGGCCAGACCAAGTGAAGCACGCCATAGAGGCTCATCGACATTCCTACCAGCAGCATCCAATACGCCGCCAGAGTCGACAAGAGCCCTGACCTGATTGCATCTTGCGGCAACTGCGTCGAGGACGACGTCGTTCGAGTTGAGTACAGCATCGAGTATTGAGGACTTGCCGCCTTTGCGTGAAGCTGTTGCCTTCTTAGCCGCAGGGCCCTTATTGAACCACGGCTTGAGAATTGTGAAGAGCGAAGCAGGATCGTAGTCTGGGCAGTCCGCAACACACTTGACTTCCTTCCATGGCTGTTGCTTCTTATGATGCGTGCCGACTGGGCGTAACACCATGGATGGGTCGTGGATTTTAGATGTGTCAATTACAACTCCCTGTTCTTCCAGTGCGATGCGAAATGCGATGGAGGCTTTCTCCCAATGGTCTCTACTCACAGCCTGTGTTAGCGGCCAGTACAAGTGCACGCCATTACCTGACGAGATCACCATTGGGTCTGGCATACCAATCGCCGCAAGCGCAGGCATCATGGCCTTCATACCTTCGGCTTTAGTTGCATACGGTGTCTTACTGCCGATGTCTAAGTCGAGTGCCAGTGCTTTAAACCAAGTGGCCTGCACTTGTTTACGTTCAATCTTTTCACGGCCATCCGGTCGTGCGACTCTGTTGTTTGCGAATGCACCAACAGAAAAGTAAATAGTTGTTTCGGGCTCAGTGTCCCACAACGAAATGTTTGCAACAGCTTCATCGATGTCTGCAAACGAGCCGCGGTTCCAACCGAATCCACGGGGGTTTTGGCCTGAGTGGTCAGGCTTGTGTGCCATGATGACGACTTCGTCACGTTGGGCAAATATACGAGTAAGAAAGTTTTTTGTGTCCAAGACAAGCCCCTAGATGAAAAACCCCGGAGTTACCCGGGGCGCGATTTACGTTTTTATTTTATTACTCGTCAAACAAACTGTCGAGCTTTGCCGCTAATTCATCCGACGCTTTTACTGGGGCAACTACGGGTTTTGCCGTTGTGGTTTTCGGTGGAACACCATGAGACACCGTTTCGTCTTCGTATGCATCATCGACTTGTTGTACGGGTGCAACAGGTGCCGCAATACTTTGCTTCGCTGTTGGTGCCGCAATAGCAGGCCCTGCCGCTTGAGGAGCGAGCTGACGTGTAGCTACTTTAACAGAATCACTTGCGATCAAAGTGTCGACGCGAGAAATTGCTTTCTCTGGCACATAACCTTTTTGTTTGAATGTGATCTTGGGGTAGCTAGCCGCATCGTCAAAGCCCAACTCAGTGATAACCTCTTCAGGGCCAATGCCATAGTTGCCGAGTTCCTTGAAATACTCACGTAAGGCTTTCATGCCAGACACGGGAACAGTCAGGCTGTAGACCTTTGAGGGGTCAGCCGCGGCAACCACTGCCAAGTGACGTTGGTCAGCACACATCTTAGACTTCGCACCAGAGGGCAAAACCTTGGAGCCAAGTACGTTGTTAGGGCAGTCAGCGCAACTGGTGTGCACGGGAGCCTCGACACTAGCGTCAGCCTTGAGGCCATCATTCGACCAACAATCTGGACGGACGTTCTCAGCAGAGGCATCGAATGCTTTCGCATAGAATACCTTGGAGACCCTAGGGTTTGCACCAACGATGATGGTGTCCAGTGTGACGCCCACTGTTGTTTCTACGCCATCTTCGCTCAGGCGGTAACGGCCTGCACGAATGCTGATACGGGGAATGCCACCGCCGTTGTCACTGCCAACGATGGCAGATGCTACAGCTGACTTTGTACCCGCTTGTTGGCGGGCGGCGATACGAGCTGCAATGTGTGCAGGTACTGTTTGAATGTTGCTCATGATTATTCCTTTATGGGTTGCTGTCTGTTACTACGCCGTGAATACCCCGTGACCACAAAAGATTACTTGTAGCCACTGCACCTGCCGCAATTAATTGCGCGGCGCTATAACGATTTTTATTAGCACGGGGGTAGCCCGGGCCAACGTATATATCGCTGTTTCTAAAGTGGGGTACGTATGTAACATCCTTAAATTTGTATGTTACTTGTGCTCCGATTGGAGCGGCTTCTGCTGAAGTCCTTTTCATATTATTCCTTTGCTTGCGCTTTACGCAAATTAAATACACGAGTAGATGAGAAGTTGACACCGGGAGGTGGAGCGCCGTTGGCTTCAATGAAACTCTTGACTCCCAGTTTCGATGCGCGGGCTTCTACCATGTCCCACGAATCGTTTTCCTTGCAATACGCAAAGAACTCTTCACGCGACGCAACCGTCGCGGTATGGTGTGTCGACCAGTAGGCCGTACCAAAATTTGTCTTGACTGATTCGAGCCCGTCTTCCTGCGCTTTGGCAGTCATCCAGTTCTCAACGGCAACAAGCTTTTCCATAAGCTTGGCCTTAGCGGCTTTGTGCTCACGCTCGAGGGCGTCAATAGCACCGCGTACTTGCAGATATTTCTCTGCGGCTAATTCATAGTTCATAAGTAAATCCTAACTGTTTAACTAATCGTCACTGTTGATGCCTTGCACCAAATTCAAAAACTCCGCCAATGTGTTCTGCTTTGCGCGGAGTCGGCGGTATAACTCTGCTTCAAAGCCTGTGGCCCAGATGTGCCATACAGTCGTCTTGCCAGTTGTTGTCAACCGGCGAATCCTTGCATTGGCTTGCTCATACTGTTCAAGTGAATAAATTGGAGCAAACCAAACAATATCTTTCGCACGTGTCAATGTCAATCCATGTGCCGCTACTTTCGGGTGAGCCAACAAAATCTGTGGCTTGTCCGTGTGTTGAAAGTCGTTGAAGATTTGATTGCGGTCGTTCTTGCTAACGTCACCGTGAACCGATGCAACATCGAATCCATCAGCAGTTAACTTCGCCTGCAACTCATCTTGTACGCCTCTCAGCGGAACAAATATGATGACCTTGTCACCTATCTCATTAAGTAGTTCAGTAAGTGTATTATACCTCAACGAGCCATCGATTGCAATCTTACCGGTCTCGCTGTACACGACACCGCAGCTAATTTGCAACATCTTACTCAGCACAACCGCCGCATTCGCAGCAGTCACTTCACCCGCCGCAAACACAGTCACGGCTTTGTCTTTCATTTCCTTAAACGCTTTTTGTTGTTGAGGTGTGAGCTCTGTCTTGCGACCAACGAAGTTAGTGTCAGGCAAATCCTTGCACTCGTCAAGCGAAAAACGAATCGATGGTTGCAAAACTTTCTTGCATGTCTCGAGCGCGTCTTGTCGTGGTGTCCACTTAAACGTTGTCACCTTCTGCATCACCATGTCTTTGAACGTCGTGAAGCTCTTAGGGCAAGTGGGCGAATCAACAAGTCGTGCGAGTGTCCATGCATCAGCAGGTGTCTGTGAGATCGGTGTACCCGTGAGCATCCACAGCCATGGCTTATGCGTCTGCATCCACTTAGCAAAAATCTTGTACCGCTGTGAGCTGGGTGATTTGAGCGCAGTTGCTTCGTCATATATCACGACGTCGAACCCTTTCAAGTCCGCGGCCATGTTACTAAAGCCATCGTGGTTAATGATGAAGTACTGCACACCGGGCTTCTCTAGCAGTTGCTTGCGCTTCTCCTTCGTACCAGTGACAACGACGAACATGCGATGAGGCAAGTGGTGCTTGAGCTCCCTCCCCCATACAACAGTCAGCGTCGACAAGGGCGCGACGATCAGAATCTTTTTCGCAACACCTTCGTCAA
>Ga0222712_10003311_pt1 | contig 17645 bp, 14 predicted proteins | sample C33_657DmetaG_FD_165043 | JGI IMG/M metagenome (GOLD analysis project Ga0222712, IMG submission 165043) | Estuarine water microbial communities from San Francisco Bay, California, United States - C33_657D | ecosystem: Environmental > Aquatic > Marine > Unclassified | place: USA: California...
TATTGACTGCATAACCCAATGCTAATTCATATTGAGCACCTTTGGTATCCAAAGTACTTTGTTGTTTTAAAGCTTGGCCAGCATCTAGTAGATTTTCAGGCAGGCCTCTTACTTGTAAATTCCCATTGACTCTAAAAGTGTCTACTAAATAGGTGTATAAGGCAGGTGCAGCTCCATAAGCATAGTTTCGGCTATTGAGCACATTATCTATACTTAATCCACTTTTTGCGACCTGCTCAGCCCATTTTTCGCTGTAGGAACTATAATTGTTTAATCCATTGTATTGAATGGTATTATTGTAATTAGCAGTTTGAGTAAATGCTAGGCTAATGGCCTGGCTGGTAGCAGGTTGGTAACGGCTAGGAGTGCCATAAACGAATCCTATTGGACCCATACCAAAACTGTTCGATTGGTTATTGTTGCTGCTACTTCTGAAATTTGACCGGTTAGTATTCATTAAAAATCCAGGGGTAAAAACAAACTCACCTGTTTTGTAATTACCAAGTCCTGCGGGATTAACAAAATTAGCTGTGATATCTCCACCTAATGAACCCATTGCACCTCCTATGGCCATATTTCTAGCTGTTCCATTTTGTGGGAAGAACGAAAAGCGCAAGGCATCTTCAGGTATCTGGGAAAATAATAAAGTGCTTATAAATAATGCCGGTAGCAGCAAAAATTTTTTCATTGTGGAGTGTTTAGCTTTGCAAGAAAAGGATTTAAAATCCATTAAAATGATCAAATGGTTTCAAAGTATCCCTAATTAATTACCTGCCACCTCTTGAGGGTCGGGAAATAGTACCACTTGATGAAGAACTACTTCCGGATGAACTACTACTATTTGAAGTGTTCGTTGGCGGTGTATAGGTTCTTGTATTGTTAGAATTATTGTTATTATTATTGTAATTGCCCATATTATTATCAGGAGCAATAATCTGTCTGAGTATATTTCCAAGGGCGGAGTTACTATTGTTATTATTATATTTTTCTGTTTTTGTCCTTACTCCAGTTTTATTATTAATCGAACCATAGTTAGTTGTAGGGCTATAACCACCTAAATTTTCCATTCTTGGACTCGTATTTTTTGGAAGTACTGGAGAATAATAAATTGGGCTGTAAATGGGTGAATAATAAGAATTATAATAAGGAGAATAGTAATTATCGAATTTGTTACCGTAATTATAAGTGTTATACCTGTAATCTTGATCGAAATTTCTCCAACGGGGATCATTGATACCCATTCTGATGACTCTATATTCTGGTTGGTAGATGACTTCCTCCTCCCTAGTGGTTTCTACATAGGTTTCTACATAAGGCCTGGTGGGCGAATAGTAGACATCATCAGGGGTTTGCCCAGTTTTATAGAGGGTAGTGCAACTATTTAAAGCAATAATTAAAAGGATGAGTTGGGAGATTTTTGTTGCCATGATAATTTGTTTAAAATTATTATAGAATGAAGTTACTACTTTTGTGCCGTTTTAGGTTATAAAGTATCCTTCCAAATTCTATGCCATTGATTAGTAGTAGGGAGGTAGTTTAATTGATTTTAATCTACCAAAACATTGAAATTACTGATGGTTATTATTTCTTTCGATGAAAGTAAATGGCCTAGATTTTAGTAAATTGAGTGTTAAGTGTTGATTATATTAAAAGTTTAAAATATTTATTCATTTAAAAAACTGCCCGAAGGGGTCTAAATATGAGCAAAGAGATTACAAGCATGCAGGAAGATTATTCCCAATGGTACAATGACCTAGTAATTAAAGCTGGGTTGGCAGATTATAGTGCTGTAAGGGGATGTATGGTAATTAAACCTTACGGTTATGCTATTTGGGAGAATATGCAGAAGCAATTGGATAGTATGTTTAAGGAAACGGGACATCAAAATGCCTATTTCCCTTTATTTGTGCCGAAGAGTCTATTTGAAGCTGAAGAAACCAATGCAGAAGGTTTTGCAAAAGAATGTGCTATTGTAACCCATTATCGTTTAAAAGGTGATCCAGATAATAAAGGTAAATTAATAGTGGATCCAGAAGCGAAATTAGAAGAAGAATTGATCGTTCGTCCTACGAGTGAAGCGATTATATGGAATACCTACAAAGGCTGGATACAATCTTATCGTGATTTACCCTTGTTAATTAATCAATGGGCCAATGTGGTTAGATGGGAGATGAGAACTAGGTTATTTTTACGTACTACCGAATTTTTATGGCAGGAAGGCCATACAGCTCATGCTACAGAACAAGAAGCAGTTGCAGAAACTGTTCAAATGTTAAATGTGTATGCTGATTTTGCAGAAAATCATATGGCTTTACCAGTGATTAAAGGGGTGAAATCTGCTAATGAACGTTTTGCTGGGGCCGTTGATACTTATTGTATTGAAGCTTTGATGCAGGATGGAAAAGCCTTACAGGCAGGAACCTCTCATTTTCTTGGACAAAATTTTGCTAAAGCATTTGATGTAAAGTTTACTGACAAAGAAAATAAATTAGATTATGTATGGGCAACCAGTTGGGGAGTAAGTACTCGATTGATAGGTGCTTTAGTAATGGCTCATAGTGATGATCAAGGACTAGTGCTACCTCCTAAATTAGCGCCCATACAAGTAGTGATAGTTCCAATTTTTAAAGGCGATGATCAAAAGCAATTGATAGATGAAAAAGTAAAAGTATTGATGCAACAATTGAAAGCTGCTGGTGTATCTGTGAAGTATGATGATAACGACAATAATCGTCCAGGATGGAAATTTGCTGAATATGAAATGAAGGGAATACCTGTGCGTATCGCTATAGGAGCTAGAGATCTTGCTAATAATGTGGTAGAAGTTGCTCGTAGAGATACAAAAGAAAAAATGAGTTTTAGTATGGATGGATTGAGTGATCGAATTATTGCCTTGTTGGATGAAATTCAGGTAGCGATTTTTAATAAGGCTAAAACTTTTAGAGATGACCGAATTACTCCTGCTGAAACTTGGGAGCAATTTTTAAAATTGTTGGATGAAAAACCAGGTTTTATTTCAGCCCATTGGGATGGAACGAGTGAAACTGAAGATAAGATTAAGGAGCTTGCTAAAGCGACGATACGTTGTATTCCATTGAATAATCAATTAGAAAATGGAAAGTGTATTTTGACAGGAAAAGAAAGTACTCAGCGCGTTTTGTTTGCAAGGGCTTACTAATTTTTGATTTCATTTTTCTAAATATACACTGTGGCTAGAAAACAAACCTACCGGTCTAAATATATCAGTCAGCAGGTTGATGCAGGAAATACGCCTGAAACTTATGTTCGAAAAGAAAGGATTCCCTTGGATCCTGCTATTCAATTGCCTTATGTAGAAGGAAAGGCTTTGTTGATCGATAAGCCCTTGCATTGGACATCTTTTGATATGGTTCGCAAAATGCGCAACCTATTGCAGATAAAAAAAATTGGACATGCTGGAACGTTGGATCCATTAGCAACTGGTTTGTTGATTGTATGCACTGGTAAATTCACTAAAAAGATTAATGAATACATGGCGCAGGAAAAAGAATACACTGGCCATATTACCTTGGGAGCAGTTACACCTACTTATGATTTAGAAAGTGAGCCTGAGCAAATAAAAGATTATGCTTATCTCACACCAGAATTAATTCATGCTGCTACTATTCCATTTACAGGGATTATTGATCAATTTCCACCAATATATTCAGCCATTAAAAAAGAAGGCGTTGCATTATATGAACTAGCAAGAAGAGGGGTAGAGGTTGAGTTAGCGGCAAGAAAAATAAATATCTATCATTTTGAAATTACTAATATTTCATTACCCGTACTTACGTTTAAAGTAGTTTGTTCCACTGGAACGTACATTCGAAGTTTGGCCAATGATTTTGGCGCCGCATTAGGTTGTGGTGGCTATTTGAGTAGCCTCAGAAGGACGCGGATAGGAGCTTTTGAAGTGTCAGCAGCTTTTTCTATAGAAGAGTTTGAAAGCAATCTGAAATAAAATTGCTTTTACTTTTTTGCCTTGATGCAAAAAAGTAACAAAAAAAATCAAGCCTGCGAATAAAAAGGCTGAAATTTAAAATGTCAGCCTAAAATCAAGGAACTCGCCGGTAGAGTATAATACTTAAAAGGGCGTGCCAGCTCAGACAGCCTTGATTTTTTAACGGCTGACATTTTAAATTTCTAGCACTTTTTATTCGAGGGCATTACTAAATGAGCATCGACTTTCTATTAAGGCCAAAGTAAAACACAGCGTTACTTTAAAGGACGTGATTTTTTGACGGCTAATCATTCAAATTTCTAGCAATTTTATTCGAGTTTGTTCAAACAACCATTAGGTCATATTCCCTAGGCAGACTTTTTGAGGGGTAATTAATTTGTCTTAAAGAATTTTTAATTTAAAATTGATTATTCAAATTTATATAAATCAAAAAGGGTAACTCAATCCAATAGTGAAGTTGAAATTTTCATATCTCCATAATTGATTACTGTAGGCATAAACACCAGGGGAGATTTCAACTTGCTCACCTTTATTTAACAATCTACCTAAGGTGATATTGGGTATTTGCCAGCCATCGTTTTTAAGGATATCAGGTCTTTTGAATCGGAAGCCAAGATCAAATCGAATTAGGAAATAATTAAAATCAAAACGAAAACCTGTTCCTGCGGTTACCCCTAACTGTTGGTAGAGTCTACTGAAATTAAATTGCAAACTATCTGGCCCACCGCCTACTCGAGTATTTTTAAAATTCCATACATTTCCTGCATCTACAAAAAAGGCTCCTTTTAATGTTAATGAGTTAGGAATAATAGGGACAATGTCATACCGGTATTCGCCATTCATTTCTAAGCGAACATCTCCTGTACGGTCATTTAAAGAAAGTGAATTATAAGCAGCCAATGGCTTTGCACCAGGTCCAATTCCTCTTACAGGCCAACCTCTCATACTGTTTGCCCCTCCAGAAAAGTATTGTTTGAAAAATGGAAGTGAGGTCTCCGATTCACCTATTGGAATTCCCACACCAGCAAAAGCTCTAAATGTTGTTGAGGATTTTTGATTGTCTACAATGAAAGTATACTCTACATCGGTTTTAATAAATTGCCGAAGTTCTTTTTTAAATAAACCGATTCTACCAAATACTAATCCAGACTCTTCAATATTCCATCTAAAAATTCTTTGATGGTTTAATTTTTTGGGATTAATATAAGTAGAAGAATAGCTGTAATTCAGTAGTCCCATTACCAAGGCGGTGTTGAAAGAATAACGTAGGTAAGGGTTTTGGGCCACTGTTTTTTTGAAACTATCCGATTGATTGTATAAATAAGAATATTCAATATTGATTAGTTTAAATAAATTTTTTCTATTGGGATGTGAAATGGTGACAAATTCATTTCCAAAAGCTGAACTAAAAGATAATTGATTAAACAAGTCAATACGATTTGAATAAGAAGGAACAACATTTATGAATGTTTGTTGAGAGATGAATTTTTTATTCGGAAAAAGTAAGTTGATTGGGCCGAGTAATCTTGGCAAAGAAATCGTATTGGTGTAACTCAATTCATTTGAATTGAGTTTTCTATTGGAGCCTTGCTGACCATTTAAGTTAAGTTCAATTCCAGCACGAATGGCATGCGTCATTTTTGTTCCGCTTTTTCCAACATTTCTATTTTGTAAGGATACATTGGTAGATAATCCTAATAGATTACCTGCATTGGCAATACTAGCACTATTGGTATTACTATTGGCAGAATAACTTGCTTCTACATTGGCTTCAAATCCATATTTTTTTGCAGGTAATAATTGTACAATCATATTTATTTTTCCTGAAGTATCTTTTCTCGGTTCTATTTGAATAGTAGTGTTTTGCCATACACCTGATTTGGAGAAGTTGTTGATGGTTTTATTATAATTTTCTTGACTATACACTTCACCCGAATGGAGGCGCATGTTTCTTAGTAGTACATTATTATTCACTAATTTTTTATGATAACGAATTAAAAACCCTCCTTTCATATCCTCTTTGTACTCCGTCGGATTAGTTACATCTGCGGCAGTATAATCAGGATAAATAGTAATGGAGTCTATATAATATTTTTTAAATCTAATAGAATCTGCGGTAGGGTTTAATATAAGGGCTAGTTTGATGGTAGGTTTATCCTTTTTTTGGTTTGCTTCTGCCAGCAATTGTAAATTTTCAAAGGGGTCATTTGAAATATTGGTTAATGCTGCAATGCTAGTATCACCTCTTAATTTTAAATCATTTGAAGTAAATTGATAGTATCCATTGTTTCTATACAGTTCTACGAGTCTATTGATTTCAGAAAGAATCTCTACTCTTGAAATAGGCTGACCTTTTATTATTAATGATTCATTGCTATTTTCTATAGTTAGTTGCTGTAAGTCAGGTTTTTTGATTTGAAATTGCAGGGTATCAATGAGGGTTGGGTTTTTGGCTTCTACCTTGTATTTAACATATACGCGTTGCTGATTACCCTTTAAAATAGTATCCGCTTTATAGCGAACGGTGGCGCTGTAATAACCTTGGTGTATCATAGCAGCTTTCATACTATTTGCCGAAAGGGTAGTATACTCGCTATCGTATGCCGGTGGACGATTTATAAAATGAAATGCGAAAAGAAAGTCCTTGATAGTTACTTTTGCACTATCATCGAGTTGGCCAAAAAGTTTCTGTTTTAATGAAATTCTTTGATCTTTGGTAAAATCACCACCGCTAATTTCAATGGAATTTTGATAAAGAAAAGCTTTATTTTTTTGATATTTACGGGGAAATGTACAGGCAGATAGTAGTAATGATAGGAAAAATAAATTCTTCAGACCTTTCAACACTTTTATTTTAAGCAACACTATAAACAATATAAAATTTTTTAAAATTGAATGATTAGCAAAACGTATACCAAATATATTCAAAGTTTACACGAAAAGAAATTCAGGGATGTAGAAAATGCATTTATTGCCGAAGGTAGTAAAGTAGTGATGGACTTGCTAACTTCAGCTAAAATTGTTTGTGAACGCTTATTGGCAACCGCGGACTGGTTGAAGGAAAATGAGCAACAAATTAGAAAATATTCCAATGTTCCGTTGGAAATTATTGAAGACTTCGAATTGGATAAAATTTCTGCACTCAGCACGCCTAATAAGGTCTTGGGTGTTTTTAAAAAAATAGTGGTGGGGCCTATCCAGCCTAAGGGTAAAATTACCCTCGTTTTAGATACTATTCAAGATCCTGGTAATCTTGGAACCATTATTCGTATTGCTGACTGGTTTGGAATTTCGGCAATTATTTGTTCTGAAAACTGTGCGGATCAATATAATCCTAAAGTCGTACAAAGTACTATGGGAAGTCTGGCGAGAGTAGAGGTTAAATATACCAATTTGACAGATTGGTTGATAAAAAATCGTGATATTAAAATTTTTGCTACCGCCTTGAATGGAGCAGGTATTGATAGTATAAAAGGCTTAAAAGAAGCTATCATTTTAATTGGAAATGAATCTAAGGGGTTAAGTGCAGAAGTCTTAGATTTAGCCAATGAAAAAATAACCATTCCTAAAGCAGGGGGCGCTGAATCACTTAATGCAGCCGTTGCTACAGGCATTATTTTATCGCATGTGATTTAAAATAATCTTTTCCTGCTTATTTATTAAGGAGTCCTACGGGAAATTCTAATACTTTATTATCTGAATTGAATCGCCTTTATAGGTTTAATCTTTTTAACCAACATTGTTGGAATAATTAAAGTAGCAAAGCAGGTAACCAATGTAATTAGGTCTACTAATATAACTTGCCACCAAATTACTTGAGCATGTGCTGACCGCATGTAGTAAGCCTCTTCATCTAATTTTATCCATCCAGTTTTTTCTTGTAACCAACAGATGGCAAGCCCAAAAATTGTTCCTACAATTATACCAGTAAAAGTGATTATTGTAGTGTTGTAAAGAAATATTTTTTGAATATCCCAGTCACTTGCACCAATGGCTTTTAATATTCCTGTCATTTTTGTCCGTTCTAAAACTATAATCAGTAGACAGGTTATTAAATTCACAATGGCAACTATCATCATGATACCAATTAAAATTAGTTTGATATCATTTTGAAGACCTAACCAATCGAATATATTGGGATAAATTGCTTGAATGGTTTTACTATTCCATCCTTGGGGAGTTTCATTTTTGATAATTTTTGCAACTGAATCAGTCTGGGTATAATCTTTTAAAAAAATTTCGTATCCACCAATCTGATCTGAGTTCCAGTCGTTCATTCTTCTAATCAAGTTGATATCGCAAATACCAAACTGCTTGTCATATTCCTCGATGGAGGTTTTGAAAATTCCTGCAATTTTCAATTTTCTAGGTCGCCGAGTACCATCTTGTTGAATAAAAAAGGAGAGTAGGGTGTCATTTAATTTAACATTCAATTGGTTGGCGATATAGGAAGAAATATTAATCTCTTTACTGTAACCACTATCAGAAAAAGAAACCCATTTACCTTGAATTAAAAAAGGGGTTAGCCTTGAGTAATCAAAAGTACTGTCAACCCCTTTTACTAAAATGCTTTCAATATCAGTACCATAAGTAAGTAATACCGATTTGGTAGCATAGCGTTCAATGGATTTCACCTCAGGTAATAGTCGAATGAATTTTTCTACGGTATCATTTTTTGCAATAGGATATTCCTCGGCAATACTTACTCTATTTTCAATATCCTGTTGTACATGAATATGGCCCCAGAAACTAAATACTTTATTGCTAATAACCTGCTGAAAGCCATTTACAAAACTGATCGTTACAATCATTACGGCCACACTAACGGAAGTAGCTCCAATTGCCAATCGAATGATGAATCGGGAAAAAGTATCTTGTCGGTTAAAGGCGATTCTTTTTGCTATAAATGCTGAAAAATTCAATCGGCATAATTTTAGTATCTTTCAAAAGTAAATATTTTCAACGCTAATGTATCTTTTTAAATTAATCTGTTTTTCAACGATTTTATTATTTTCGGTCAATTCTTTGACTGCTCAGCTAAATCCAGAGGGTATTTTCAAATCCAATATTAAGGCAGTTCGCTTTCATATTTATGGAGATCAATTGACTTTGCCAGTTTATAAACTCAACAGTGGGGACCGTTTGGAGCTACATTTTGATGATATAGAGGCTAATGTAAAAAATTATTATTACACCTATCAAATGTGTGATTATAATTGGAAGCCATTGTTAATTAGCCCCTTTGACTATATTAAAGGTTTTACCCAACAGCGAATTTCCACCTATCGTTTTTCTTCTATTGCTTTTACTCGTTATACTCATTATCAAGTGATTCTTCCAGAGGCCAATACGCTTCCTACTAAAAGTGGAAATTACTTGTTAAAAGTTTTTCTAGATGGGGATACTTCGAAACTGGTTCTTTCAAGGAAGTTATTAGTTTTAGATACTAAGTCTTCAGTAATGGCTCAATTTGTCCAACCATTTACCCCTCAACTTTTTAATACGCATCAAAGAATTAAGTTCTCAGTAAATCTAGAAGGGTTAAATGCATTTGATGCTAATCAACAGATAAAAGTGGTGATCCTTCAAAATAATCGTTGGGATAATGCCCAGGGAAATGTCCGTCCAACTTTTATTAGGGGCAATACACTGGAATATAATAATGAGAATGAGTATAGTTTTGCTGGGGGTAAGGAATGGCGATGGCTTGATTTAAGAAGTTTTAGTTTACAGAGTGAAAGGGTAGAGCGGGCTGAATATTCTAAAACTGCTACCAAGATTTTTGTAAAACCAGACATAGATCGCAGCAATCAGCAATATGTTTACTTCCGAGATTTTAATGGGTTTTATCAGGTGACTACTTATGAGTCAATAAATCCTTATTGGCAAGGAGATTTTGCAACCGTCCAATTTAGATACCGAACGCCTAATGGCTTACCCTATTCAGATAAAGATTTGTATTTGATTGGTCAGCTAACCGATTATCAATTCAATCAGCAAACTAAACTTCAGTTTAACGCTGAAACTGGCCTGTATGAAGGAAGTCAATTTCTAAAGCAGGGATATTACAGTTACGGCTACCTAATGGTGGATAAAAATAACCCATCTAAAAAAGTTGAAATCGATGGTAACTATTGGGAAACTGAAAATACGTACACTATCTTAATTTATTATAAATCTTTCATTGATCAGGCGGATCAACTAATTGGAATTGGAAAAATAGCCACCAGGACAGATAGGCCAGGAATAAATTTTTAGCTGCAAATAGCGGCCGGTAGGCTGAAGTAACAGAGTGTTACGAATGGAATGAATATTTATCAAAAAAATTAAACAGTCTGGCTTATATTTGCCACGGCAAGTCTTATACGACCAGCTCCTGTTGAACTCCCCCAGGACCGGAAGGTAGCAAGGGTAAATGGTTGAGCGGTGCGATGTAAGTAACTTGCCATTTTTATGTCCGCTATTTTTTGAATGGCTCTTTCAAATTTTCGTAATTTTTCTCCTTTCCTTAACTGGTTTTACCGTAGTCGCGTTTTTTTAACGCCTTCATTGGTGATAATTACTGGCTTTATTAATCCCTCTCTATCAAAATACATTCTGTCTATACAGGTAACTCTTGAATTAGCATTTGTTTCGCCCAAAGGTCTGCGATGGTAAACAATATACCACTTGTCTTTGGAGGGTATTTTGATAACTGAGTGATGTCCTGCACCAGTTGCGATGGCTGGATTTTGTTTTAGTATTTTACCAATTCTTTTGAATGGGCCAAAAGGAGAATCTCCTATGGCATAGGCTACACTGTAATTAGGGCCGGTCCAACCACCTTCCGACCACATAAAATAGTATTTACCTTTTCTTACAAACATCATTGGACCTTCCTTGTATTGATCGGGAGTAATTTCTCTAAAAATTTTGCCATCTTCAAAGGGTATAAATCCGGTAAAATCCTCCTTCAGTTGAGCGATATTACAGTGTCCCCATCCACCATAAATTAGATAATAAGCTCCATTTAGATCTTTAAATACAAATTGATCAATAGGTTGGGCCTTATTGTAAAAATCGGCTATCAAAGGTTTACCCAGATAATCTTTGAAGGGGCCAGCCGGTTGATCAGCTATAGCGATACCTATTCCACCTTTTTGTTTTTCATTTTGTATATCGTTTGCACTAAAGAATAAATAATATTTTCCATTTTTTTCAATGATAGCCGGCGCCCACATGGCTCGGTGAGCCCACTGAATGGAGGAAGTGTCTAAAATATTGGGATGCTTTGTCCAACTGACTAAATCTTTTGAGGAAAAAGCATCAAAGTGAACTTGCTGGTTATAGGGGGCAGAAAAGGTGGGGTAAATCCAAAAAGTATTTTTAAAAACTGTTCCTTCTGGATCTGCATACCATCCTGGGAATACTGGATTTCCAGCATATTGCTTGTTTGTTTTATTTTGTGCTACTGCCCAATTACATATTAAAAGGAAAAAGTAAAGTAATAGTCGTGTTATTTTCATAATTTGTTTTAAGAAAAAAGTAGTTCTAATTATAATATATTTAATAACCAATGCTAACAAATATAGGTAATTCAGTTAATTGAATTTTGAAGGGAGTTATTACCATTCAAAAGGGGGGTAAACTATTTTTACCATTTCATAAACAGTTCAAATTAAAAGAAAGTATTAATTTTACTTTATTCAAATTAAAATCAGATGGAGGTTCCGACTAAAAAAAAATATTCGTTGTTAAAAAAAATGGGGCTATTGGCCCTCGTTCTTTTTATGGTTGGAATAATTTGGGTTTGGTATGTTTTGACTGAAAAATATTCAGATACTAGCAAAATTGTTCCTGCTTATACAGTAACTGCTTTGGATCTGATTCATGAGTTTGAAAGAAATGATAGTTTGGCCAATAAAAAGTATGTAGAGAAAATGATGGTGGTAAATGGGGAGGTTTCAGAGGTGGAAGGAGTGGATAGTACGGTTAATATAAAAATGGCTGATTCAACTTCAGGTTCATATGTTATCTTTGCTTTTCAGCAGCAAGATAAAGGGTTGGCTGAGAAAATAAAGGTAGGAGAGAAAGTTTCAATAAAGGGATCTTGTAGTGGGGGGGCTTTTAGTAAAATACTTGAAACTGAATATATTACCTTCAAACGATGTGCAATCAATCATTAAAATTTATAAAAACTAAAAAATGAAAAAAACAATTTTATTAATTGCTTTAGTTACCGTTACTGGTTCAATTTTTGCAAAAAATGCTGTGTCAATTTCTAAAAAAGAAAAATCAGCCAATCTTCCAGGTGAAAATGCGGGTCGTAAAAAAACGACTACTTCTGGTACGATCTCTTTTAATGCTACTACCGCTAAGGATGCAAAGCCAAAGGGTGAAAACAAAACAGTGATAGCTTCGCTAGATATTGTAAAAGGAACTGTTGCATTTGAAGTCATTGTTAAAAATTTCAGTTTTGAAAATCCAATGATGCAAGAGCATTTTAACAGTCCAGTTTGGATGGATTCAGAAAAATTTCCAACGGCTACTTTTAAGGGAAATATTGCTAATTTAAGTGCAATCAATTTTAAAAAAGATGGTACTTATGCAGCTCAAGTAAAGGGTGATCTTACCATTCATGGAGTTACTAAATCGGTTAGTTCTGCTGGTTCTATAACAGTAGCTGGCGGTTCGATTAAAGTAGCAAGTGATTTCAATGTACCATTGGCTGATTATGGCATTAATGGTCCAGCAATTGCTGCAGGCAAAGTGGCTACAGAGTCTAAGGTTTCTGTTGCTGCAGATTTGAAATAAATAGTTTTTTAATAATAGTAAAAAAAGCTTTTGCTCTCCGCAAAAGCTTTTTTTGTGCCCATAAGAAATGGTAGGATTAGGGTAAAATTTTATAAGGTTATTTGGAACAATTAGCTATTATTTCAACTGATAAGTGTCAAAGCAATCTTTGATTGATATCATTGTTTACATTTTTTTAATCTGATTAATTTGTAGTGTAAAAATCACAGATCATAATTTATTCATTTTATTAAAATTAAAAACATGAAAAAGCAATTAATGGCAGTTTTACTAATAGTAGTTATTGGAACTGCTAAGCTAGTGGCGCAACAAACAGATACCCTAACTACTTTGCCTACCATTGTGGTTACGGCAGGAACAATGGTGAACGAGGTAGTGGATAAGGCATTTAAAAAAGCATTTCCAGAGGCAAAAAATCTTAAATGGTACGATTTGGATAAAAAGTATTTGGCTCGTTTTATCGAAAATGACATGAAACACCAGACTTTATTTAGTCAAAAGGGGTATTTGAATTATGATATTAGTTATGGAGAAGAGAAGCATCTTCCTGCGGCAATTAGGGATAGAATTCAAGGGTCTTATGAGGATTTTAGGATCACCCATGTAGCCAATTATAAATTAGCGGGCAGAAGTATATGGATGACCAACCTAGAAAGCTTGAATCATATGGTGTTGGTTAGGCTAGAGGACGATGAAATGGAAGAGGTGGAAAGGAATACCCGATTAAGGTAAAAAAGGTAGTCTATTCATTACAAATTCCCACTCTGTGCTGTAAGTATTCATTTTTGTTTACTTCTTTCAGTATGAATAGGGCTAGGTCTGCGGCAATAATCTTATTTGAGTCGGGGTTGGGGGCAAAATCTGAGCTGGTGATAAAATTACCCGTTGGATCTGAATCGATGATATCAGGGGGACAGACCATAGTCCAATCCAGCATCGAGGCATTTAAGTATTGATAAGCTTTTAGATGTTCCCTACTTATGGGTAAAAATTTGGCTGGAAAGTCAGGTAAGTCCATAATTAAGCGGTCTTTGTTAGCATGAAGAATACTCCTTTCACCTACAGCAACAATCCTTTTAATATGGGCTTTTTGCATTTGGGCAATGATATTTTTCATACCTAGGGATCTTGTCAGATCAGCGCCCTTGGAATCACCGCCAATTGAGGTAATCACCGCATCAGCGCCTGTAATTGCTTCATAAACCTGTTCCTGATCAAATAAGGCCCCTTGAACGAGCTCTAGCTGGTCGTTTTTAGGTAGATCGGCCGTAAAAACATTTCTACCAAATGCTCTAACCTGATGCCCATTATAAAGCGCTTGTTTAACCAGTTGAATGCCCAGTATTCCAGTAGCCCCAAAGATGACAATTTGCATAAATATTTATTATCTAGTAATAGATGAAGGAAAATATTTCAAGTTTAAATAAGCGGTTAAAATATGACTTAAAGTTGACTTCAAATTTACTTAAATCTATTTAGCTTCAATTGCTATTGTAATATAGGCCTTCAATTCCTTGCCTGCAATAGGGCATTTTTTTAATTCAATTAAAAAAAAGTTTTTTTTTTAATAATTAGCCCTCATCTTTGTAAAAGAAATGAAAAATACAATTTTAAATAGCAATGGTTGGTGGTGGCAGTCAATATTTTGATGTGTCGATACGCTATTGTATGTATAATATATTAAGGCCCCGACACAATGTGTTGGGGTTTTTTGTTACCTCCTAGGCTTTAGAACCAAGTTTCGATAGAGGTTAATTGAATTAAAATTTTGATCATTTGCTCCTTCACCTGGTTCCGACAAAGGGTGGGGACTTTAAAGTAAAAGCCTTCATTGGCTGAGAAATATGAAAAAAATAACTATAAACACCAATTACAAACCACTTCTGGCAGATGTCTATACTCCAGTAGGAATTTACTTGCGACTAAGGGATAGGTTTAGGGACACTATTTTACTAGAAAGTTCTGATTATCATGCAGGTGAAAACAGCTATACTTTTATTGGTATTAATGCCATTGCTGGTATAGAAATAAGAACAGCCAATACCATCGAATATAAACTTCCTGGACAAAGTCCTGAAAAGTCAACAATTTCAAGTCCTTCCAAAGTACCTGACCTTTTATGGGATTTTATGCAGCGATTTGAAATTAGTTCAAATGTCCCTAAACCCATCAATGTTGCTCAAGGGTTATTTGGCTATTGTACCTATGATGCGGTTCAGTTTTTTGATTCCATCAAGTTAGAAAATGGAAATCAGCAGGCTGGTGTTGATATACCGCTGATGCGTTATCGATTGTATCAATACGTTATAGCTATTAATCATTTTAAAAATGAATTATTCATTTGTGAAAATGCTATTGATGGTATAGAAAGTGATATTGATTCTATCGAAAGTCTTATAAAAAGTAAAGATGTACCAACATTTCCCTTTTCTTCAAATGGCATAGAGCATTCTAATCTAACTGATGCAGCCTATATAGCAATGGTTAAAAAAGGTATTGCCAGTTGCCTAAGAGGGGATGTATTTCAGATAGTTTTGAGTCGAAGATTTCAGCAATCCTTTTCTGGAGATGAATTTAATGTGTATCGTGCATTGAGGAGTATAAACCCAAGTCCATATTTATTTTATTTTGATTATGGTGATTATAAACTGATGGGTTCATCCCCCGAGAGTCAACTGATCGTTCAAAATGGTAGGGCGGTAGTTCATCCAATTGCGGGTACATTTAAAAGAACAGGTAATGATGAAACTGATAAGGCTTTAGCTATTCAATTGGAAAATGATCCTAAGGAAAATGCAGAGCATGTGATGCTAGTTGATCTGGCAAGAAATGATTTAAGCCGAATGTGCAGTGAGGTAGAGGTGACTCAATATAAAAAGGTAAATTATTATTCTCATGTTATTCATTTGGTAAGTGAGGTGGTAGGTAAAGTCGTCGCAGAAACCAATCCATTTAAGTTATTGGCAGTAAGTTTTCCAGCAGGCACTTTAAGTGGAGCACCAAAATTTAAGGCAATGCAATTGATCAATGAGAATGAACCAACGGGCAGAAGTTATTATGGAGGTGCTATTGGATATATGGGTTTTGATGGAACATGCAACCATGCAATAATGATCCGTACTTTTTTAAGTAAACAAAATACACTTTTTTATCAAGCAGGAGCTGGTATAGTGGCTGCTAGTAGTCCAGAAAGTGAGTTGCAGGAAGTGAATAACAAATTGAATGCTTTAAAACAGGCCATTGTAATGGCACAAAATATTTAATAATGAAGATATTAGTATTTGATAATTATGATTCGTTTACCTATAATCTGGTGCACTTAGTTGAAAAAATTATGCAGCAAAAGGTGGATGTATTTCGAAATGACCAGATTGCATTGGAAGAGGTGAAAGCTTATGATAAAATAATTCTTTCTCCAGGACCTGGTATTCCAGAAGAGGCAGGTTTGTTATTACCGCTGATAAAGGAATATGCATCTAGTAAATCTATATTGGGAGTTTGTTTGGGCCATCAAGCTATCGGAGAAGCTTTTGGAGGAACTTTGGTTAATCTCGATAAAGTATATCATGGTATTGCAACGCCAATAAGCATTACCAACCCATCGTCGCAAATTTTAAAGGGACTGGGTAATTCAATTGAAGTGGGTCGTTATCATTCATGGATCGTAAGTGAAAAAGATTTCCCAGCAGAACTTGAAATTACTGCATTAGATTCCAATGGTTTCATTATGGGATTGCAACATAAAAAATATGATGTTCAAGGAGTGCAATTTCATCCAGAAAGTGTACTAACAGTGGATGGCGAAAAAATGATGCGCAATTGGCTTGGTTTGTAATATCGAAATTGATCTATCAGGTAGGAGGTAATTATATAAAAATTAATTTAAGTAGAAGGGATGAAAAAAATATTAAATTTTTTATTTGAGCACAAAACGCTTTCAAGGGAACAAGCAAAAGAAGTGCTGACTAATATTGCACAGGGGGTTTACAATGAAAGTGAAATCACTTCATTTATAACCGTTTTTTTGATGCGAACGATTACCATAGAAGAACTGCAGGGTTTTCGAGATGCACTTTTGGAATTGTGTGTTCGGATAGACTTGAATGGAATGGAGGTATTGGATATTGTAGGAACAGGAGGTGATGGAAAAAATACTTTTAATATTTCTACACTAAGTTGTTTTATAGTAGCGGGTACAGGAAATAAAGTCGCCAAGCATGGAAATTATGGAGCCTCTTCCATCAGTGGTTCAAGCAATGTAATGGAGCAGTTGGGCTATCAGTTTACCAATGATGTAGCCACCTTAGAAGATCAGTTAGCCACTGCGAATATTTGTTTTTTACATGCCCCTCTTTTTCACCCTGCTTTAAAAACAGTAGGCCCAATTCGAAGAAATTTAGGTATCCGTACTTTTTTTAATATGCTAGGTCCAATGGTGAATCCTGCATTTCCAAAGCATCAACTTGTTGGGGTTTATAATTTAGAAATGGCAAGAATTTATAACTATTTATTACAACCCACTGGAAATAATTTTACTATCATACATAGTCTTGATGGTTACGATGAAATTTCATTAACAGGAGATACTAAAGTAATAACTAATGAAGGGGAAAGAATATTTAGTGCGGAAGAGTTGGGGAATAGAGTTGTCAACCCAGAAGATATTTATGGAGGAGACACTGTAGAACAAGCAGCTAAAATATTTATTGATATTTTGGAAGGAAAGGGGAGTTTGGCACAAAACGCTGTGGTATTAGCTAATTCAGCAATGGCCCTTCAGTGTACTGGACAATATAGTTCATATGATGAATGCTACCAGTTAGCAACAGAAAGTTTAGCAAGTGGTAAAGCTTTGGGAGTGCTTAAAAAG
>Ga0222712_10003312_pt1 | contig 17643 bp, 10 predicted proteins | sample C33_657DmetaG_FD_165043 | JGI IMG/M metagenome (GOLD analysis project Ga0222712, IMG submission 165043) | Estuarine water microbial communities from San Francisco Bay, California, United States - C33_657D | ecosystem: Environmental > Aquatic > Marine > Unclassified | place: USA: California...
CCGCACAGTCCGCGTCGTTCCCGCCGTTACCCCCGCATCGCCGCCATATTCTCGCGCGTCTGCGCCTCCCGCAGCGCCTTCTGCACCACCCTCGTCACCGTCACCGCCAATACCACCGCCGCCGTCACGCCCATCCACAGCATCCACGACGGAATCGCGCCGGCGCCCGGTGTCTGCGCCCCCGCCTGGCCGACGGCCGCGTACGTGGCGATGGTGGGAATCATCCCCAGCATCGCGAGCAGGAAATGCGGAAACCGCACCGACGTCACCCCCATCGCGTAGTTGGTAAGTACGAACGGGGCGATGCCGGAGAGGCGCAGCAGGAACATCAGCTTGAGCCCCTCTTCACCCACCACGCGATCGACGATCATCAGCGTCTGGTTCTTCGCGATCTGCGCCGACACCCAGCCGCGCAGTACGGTACGTCCCAGGGTGAACGCGATGGCTGCGCCGATGGTGGAGCCGATGAACACCAGCACTGCCCCCTTCGCGAGCCCGAACACGGCGCCGCCGGCGATGGTGAGCAGGAACGCGGGCATCATGCACACCGTCGCCACCACGTAGCCCGCCACGTACACGGCGGGGGCCCACGCGCCCAGCGAGTTCACCCAGTCGGTGAACGCCGGCATGTACGGCGACGCGAGCGTGCTCGCGCCGAGCCCCAATCCGATGGGGATCATCATGCCGACCAGTTTCGTGGCGCGGGAGCCGATCTCGCGCAGAGTGAGTGCCATGCCGCAATATAGCAGATCCTGCCCCTTCTCCTCCCGACCGCTCTCATGAGGCACCGTTCGCCCCGCATCCCCCGCACCATGCCGCTGCTCGCGGCGGTCGCTCTCGCCCTCGCCGCCGATTCGATCGATCAGGCGAAGGTGATGCTCACGATGGTGGGTGGGCGCATCGTGTACCGGCGGCGCTGAGGGCGGCGGTAGGGCAACGCGTGGTCACGGAGCTCACCGAGGGTGGTGAGTGCACTGAGCACAGCAAATCGGATGAAAAAAGTGAGGCCATGGAAATCAGCATCGTGCTGTTCTCCATGGCCTCACCTACCTCGGCGATCTCCGTGTCAGCGCGTTCCCGCCCCGACTGGGACCCAAACCGTTACTGCATCGACTTCGACGGCCGCTTGAACCCACCGTCGAGCGCGTTGAGGAACAGTTTGTACGTGCCGTGCGCCTGCGAGCGGAAGAGCACCTCCGGCCCGAACATCCACAGGGTCCCCTGGCCGATGTTCGCCTCGGCCATCGCCACGCCGTCCTTCAGCAGTTCCTGCCCCCACGCCCAGCCCGAGAGCAGCGGCGTGGCTGTGTCGAAGGTGGCAAGCGCCTTCACGCCCTTGCTCGCGGCATCGGCCCCGAGCTTCATCACCGGGCTGTTGTCGAACATCACCGCCGGGCGCGGCGCCATACCGGCGGCGATCGTCGCGCTGGTGTCGAGCTTCACCTCGAGCACCGACCCCGGGATGTAGTACTTCTCGCCCGGATACGCGCGGCCGTTCGCGTCGGCCATGTAGTTCTCGATGGGGAGTCCCATGGCCTTGCCGAGGCCGATCGACGACCCGATGGCCACGATGCGGCCACCCGCTTCGACGAACGCCTTGAGCGCCGGCACCGACTTCTCTGCCGACACGCGACCCAGTTCCTTGCGATACTCGGCCGGGATGAGCGTCGTGTCGGGCGATCCACCGAAGCCGCGGCCGGCGCCCGCTTCGCTGAACATGCCGTCGGTGAACACGAGCACGTCGTACTTCGCCTTCAGGTTGCCCGCATCGATCTCCTGCGGATACACCGTGGTGTAGCCGAATTCGAACTTCTCGAGAATGAGACGCGTCCAGCCGCTCGGCATGTTGCCGCCGTAGCGGTCGACGAGGCCGATGCGCAGCGGCTGCACCGGCTGCGCGCCACTCGGCTTGGCGTTGGCGGCAGCGAAGTTCACGCCGAGATCCTTCGCGGCATCGGCGACGACCTTGTCGGCTGCGCCACCGGCGGGGATGAACCACGAACCGGCCGGCCACGTGCTGCTGCCGTCCTTGAACTCGGTGGGAATGCGCTGCGCCTTCACCTTCACCTTGGCGAGGCGGTTGGCCACGGTGCTGGCATCATTCACGCCGGCGTGGATGAAGTAGCCGGCCTTGCCCTTCGCCACCGTGCCAGCCGGCATCGGCGTGATACCGTTCACCTTCTCGAACGAGCCGGTGAGACCGCCGTCGAGTACGCGCTCGAACGCCACGCCCATCTGGAACGCGAGCGTCCAGCCGGCGTTGTCGTACGGCGGAATCGGCGGGCCGCCGGGATAGCGGAAGTCATTCGGGTGGTCCTGCGGCTCGAACATGTCGAGCACGTGCGACCGGAACGCCTGATCGGTCTTGATGACCCACGAGCCGGCGGGGAACTGCTTGCCGTTCGCGCTGAAGGGCGCTGTGGCCTTGTGCACGTCGATACCCGAGTACTGCAGCGCGCGGACGAACTTGGTAGCGGTGGGGAAGTCGTTCTGCGCGGCACTCAGCACGTATGCGCGCGGGTCACGATTCTCCGGCTTCTTGAGCAGCGCCATGTAGCGATCGTTGGTCACGCTGCTCGCCACGTTCGGCGCCTGGCCACCACCGCGCGGGCCGCCGGCGCGGTTCTCACCGCCCGTCGTGCCGCGGTCCTTGGTGATCTGCGCGATCATTGCGTCGACGCGCTTCGGTGAGATGGTCCAGTTGTCCTTCGACCCGGCCTTGATCTGATCCTGCCCCATCACCCAGCGATTGAACAGGAACGATTCGCGGTAGCGCGACGCCATGTCGAGGAACGCGTAGTTCGCGCTCACCGAGTAGTCGATCGACTGACGGAAGTGCCACTCCTGCGGTTCGATCGGCATCGGCAGGCCGGCCGAACGCACCTGACGTTCCGGCACGAGCGCCACGCGCATGGGCGTGGGGTTGCCGATGGTTTCAGTGAGGATGCCGATCTGGTTGTGGTAGTAGCCCGTCGTACGGAGACCACCGTTCCACCACGTGCTGTAGTTGGAGCCGGCACGGAAGGTGAGGCCGGGCTTGTGCTCGAGCACGAAGCGGTGGTTGAGCGCCGCGCCCACGAGGTCGAGGCCGGTGATCATGGCCGGATGGAACCAGTAGTTGGCCGGATCGCGGTACGGCGGCGCGGCCATCACCGTACCCGTGGGGCCGGTCTGATGATGGTTGTACATGATCTGTGGATGCCACTCCACGAACAGCTGCTGCGACATGTTGCGCGTTTCGGCCAGCGCGTTCATGTACGAGTCGCGATTGTTGTCGTGACCGGCGTACTTCTCGTAGAGGCGCGGAATCGTCGAGGTGGTGCGCTTGAGCTTGTCGCTCTCCTTCATGTACCAGTTGGTGACGAGCTCCATGCCGTCCGGATTGGCGTGCGTCATGAGGATGACCACGTCGTTCAGGATGCGCAGCGTTTCCTCGTCCGTGCGGCTGGAGAGCTGCCAGAGCGTCTCCATGAGCTGCTGCGCCCCGAGCACCTCGGTGGCGTGCAGGCCGCCGTCGATCCAGAAGATCACCTTGCCTTCCTTGGCCATCGCGGCCGCGGCGGCGGAGTCCACACCTTCGGCCTTGGCGAGCTTCGTGGCGATTTCCTTGTAGCGCGCGAGCTTTCTGTGGTTTTCGGGGCTCGTGACGATGGCCATGATCTGCGGCCGTCCTTCTTCGGTGCGGCCGATCGTGTCGAGCGTCACCCGGTCGCTTTCGTTGGCGACGGTGATGAACCACTGGTGGAGCTTCGTGTAATTGGGCAGCTCGTAGTCGGCGCCGATTTCATGCCCGAAGAACTGCTTCGGGGTGGTGCGCTGCTGTGCGCCGAGCGAGAGCGGTGCGGCGGCCAACAGGGCGGCAGCCGACCACGTGCTCAGACGACGCAGGTGATGCAGCGAAGGCATCGGAGGCATGCGGGGACGGGTGGAGGGAGGTTCCAGCGGCCCTGCCAAGGGGAGGCGGGGTACCGATAAGGTACGAGTGGGGAGGGGGACTCGTTGGCGCGCGGTGACCTGCGGCGCCAGAGTTTCAGCGGTACGGGGCCGATCTGTCAGGGACCTCCGGATCCAACCCCCACCCCGCCCGGTATATCTTCCCGCATTCTCCACCCCAATCCCACCTCCCGACATGCTCAATCGCACCATTTTCGCAGCCGCTGCCTCCCTCGTCCTTTCCGCCCCCGCCGGCGCCCAGGCCACCCAGCCGCCCGTCAGGAAGGACGACCATGCCGCCATGCACGCCGAGCACATGAAGCAGATGCAGGCCGGCAAGGAGGCCAAGGCGGAGGGGTGGAAGGAACTCGACGCCTACCACATGCTCATGATGGCCACCTGGCACCCGGCCAAGGACAAGAACGATCTGTCGGCCACCCGTGCGAAGATCGGAGAGATGGTCGCCGCCGCGAAGGCGGTGGCGGCGTCGAAGGCGCCGGCGATGTGCCAGAAGCCCGAACTGGCCAAGGCGCAGGCTGGCCTCACGGGTGAGACCGAGAAGGTGGCGGCCATGGTGAGCGCCAAGGCCGACGACACCGCCCTCAAGGCCGCCATGAAGACGTTGCACGACCGCTTCGAGGTGCTGGAGCAGGGGTGCGCGACGGGCATGAAGCACTAGGCGCGCAGCACGATGTGGCCGCGTGGTTGTGTTCACGCGTCTCCCGAACCGAATGGCCGGAAAGGCAAAACCCGGAACTCTCGCGAGTCCCGGGTTTCGTCGTTCAGCGGTCGCTGATCGTCAGATGATCTCGCAGGCCCCGCCGGCGCACGCCACGGTATCGGCGAGCGTGGTCATGTCGGTGCCTTCCCACAGCGCCGTGTAGTCGACCGTGTTGTACACGAGAGCGTTCCACTTGGCCATGTCCATCTCCGTGGTCACTTCTTCGCGCGGCGCCTGCGTGTACACCTTGTCGCCCGTCTCGCGGAGCAGCGAGATGCCGGTGAAGTACTGACGGTTCTCGAAGATGAACTGCTGCACCGCGTCCCATTCGTCGTCACGCACGGTGACCGTGTTGGAGACGTTGTGGTGGAGGCCCGGGTTGTACGTCTCGTGGCGACGGCCGGCCACGACCCAGTGCTGCTGCACGAGGCGCACGTACTCGAGGAACTGCACCGCGCCCACGTCCTTGCGGAGAATCGCATCGGTTGGCGCCGTCACCGGGAAGGTGATCACGTCGGTCGTATCGGGATCCCATGCCGACGCTTCGGTCATGTGCGGGTTGTTGAGCTTGAACCACTGGTACAGCGGCTCCGTTCGCGCGGCCTGCACACGACGGAAGTAGTGCCGCGCGTGGTGCGGATGGATACCCGAGCCGGCGCCGAGCACGAGGCTTGCCGTGCCTTCGGGCTTCACGCAGGTGATGCGCGCCGCCGCCGGAATGCCGAGGTGCTCGGCCACCGCCGCGTTCGTGTCGAGGCACTCCTGGGCGCCGCGTTCCAGCACGGTGGGGTCGAGGAGCAGCGACGGACGATCGAGGATGCCGCAGATGGAGACGCCGAGCAGTGACTCGCGCTCGTTGATGAAGCGCGTGGCGGCACCGAGATACGGAATGTTCGTATACGCGGCCTGCAACGTGCCCAGCAGCGCGGCGGCGCGGCAGCAGGCCAGGAAGCCCGCCTCGTCGTCGCACGCGTTGGCGTTGATGGTGGTGAGGTTGCACATCTGCCAGCCGCTCACCTTGCTGCCCACCGGCACGTCGGGCATGCCGTACTCGGCGAGCTTCGCCTGCGCGGCCTCGTCGACGATGGCGAACGGCGCGAGGCCGATTTCGACGCAGGGGTTGGCGCCGTACTCCACGTCGTCGACGAAGTAGAATCCCGGCTCACCGAACTCCTTCTGCAGCTCGAAGAGCCGCTGGAAGTCGCCTTCGGTGTGCTGGTGGCGCACGAGCACGGCCGAATTGTTGGACTTGCCGCGCTGCGGGTTGGTCTCGAACCAGTTGCCCGTCTTCGCCGCTGCCATTTCGTCGTCATCGGCCGAGAAGAGGCAGATGGTGGCGGAGCGACGGATACCGCCCGAGAGCACCGCGACGGCGACATGCATGAGGATGTCGTACACTTCGATGGGGCGCAGCGCGCGGCCCGACACGTTGTCGAGCATGCGCTCGACGGCGGTGAGCGCCTTCTTGAGCGGCAGGTGCCCGGGCGCGCGGCCGCCCGACGTGCGGAGCGGGGCGCCACGACGACGGATGCCCGAGTAGTTGAACTCGATCTTCTTGTTGTCGGTGTAGCTGCGCATCAGCGCGTCGAGCGCATCGGCCCAGCCCTCGAGCGTGTCGCCCACATTGTAGTGGATGACTTCGAGTTCGTTCTCGGCGCCGCGGATGGGGAAGTGCGGCAGCTGTGCCACATGGTGCTTCTGCACCGAGAAGCCCACGCCCGTGCCCGACATGAGGAGGAAGAACGCTTCCTTGAACGCGTCGAGGCGGTTCATCTGCGTGAAGGCGCAGTTGAACATGCGGGCGTTGTTCGCTTCGATGGCCTGCCCGCCGAACTGGAGCGAGCGCATGGAGGGGAGGATCGCCTTGCGCTGCAGCGCCGCTTCGGTTTCGTCGATGAGCTCACGCAGCGGGCGGCCGCCGAACCCGGCGACGGGCCGGTCGAGCTTGTCGGCGAAGTGGGCGCGGTGCATGTCCATCACGCGGGTAAACGCCTCCGACGGCGTCTCGCGACGGCCGAGCTCTTCCCGATAGCGCGAGTAGCGCGACAGGAAGATGTAATCCTCGAGGCCGCTTTCCCCGTGCGCCGCGAGGCGCACCTGGGCGCGGGCAGCGCGGTAGATGACATAGCGCTTGGCCACGTCCCAGTGGCCGCGGGCGGCGATCATCATTTCCACGATGTCCTGGATCTCTTCGACCGTGGGGGTGCGATCCTGCGCCTTGCGTTCGACCGTATTCACGACGAGCTGCGTGATTTCGCAGACATCGGCGAACTCGGTGAAGCCGAGGCCGAAGCGATGGGCCGCGTCGTCGGCGTGCGGGTTGGGCGCGTCGTCGTGGCGCGACGCCCAGAAGGCGCAGGCGATGGCGCGCGTGATGCGCTCCGGATCCCACGGGGCCCGACGGCCGTCGCGCTTGATGACTTCGGTGATGGTGCGCACACCGGTGGCATCGTAGCTGCCAAAGGTCTGGCGGACATCGTTGGCGGCACGTGGGGCGACGGACGTGGTCATTCGGGTCTCCAAGGGGGTAAAGCCAACCTGTGTGCACACCCCCCGGAGGTCGTTCCCCGTGCTTCGCGCTCACCGCGACGTCGCGGTCAACACGAAGGCTCCCGGCGATACTTTGCAGGGAGCCCTAGACGGGGCCGCGCGCATACGCCCTGAGACAAGGCGTTGCGGCGCGGCGATCCCCGGCGAACCCTCCCTCGAGGGGGCGCGCGGACTCATGGCACTGGCAGGTCTTCTGGCTCGGGATTCGGCCTCGGAAGCGGCCTTCCCGCGCCGGACATGGCGCAGTGGCGGAAAGCTTCCTCGTCGTCCCTTACAGCGGCGGGGCCGCCCCGGAATTACGCCGGGTTCCCTCTTAGCCACGGCTCCTGGGGAAGAAAACCGGGGACCAGCGCCTATGTGGTGGAGCACGTGCGAAACTGCGGTGGTCCCTTGCCCGGCCGCACACGTGCGGGCGAGCAAGGGACCCCCAACATCCGGTATTTCGGGCCGGGAGTCAAGAGACAGTTTGCCCGACTGGCCCCCCACCGCCCGCCCCCTTCCTCACATCGCGATCTTCTTCCCCTCGAGCTTCTTCTTCTGCTCCCGCAGGTGCTCGTCCATCTTGAGCCGCGGGATGCCGCTCTTGAGCCACTCGGGCGCCGGCTGGCCCTTGAGATACGCGTCCCAGTACTCCATGAGCCGCTGGGAGTAGTCGCGCTTGTTCTTCCACTGCGCGAGGCCGTGGTTCTCACCCACGTATTCCAGCAGGATCACGTCCTTGTTCAGCTGGCGCAGCGTGTTGTAGTACGTGATCCCCTGATTGAAGTCGACGGCGCCATCCTTGTCGTCGTGCAGGATGATCAGCGGCGTCTTCACCTTGTCGGCGAACCGGTTGGGGGAGTTCCGCTCGTAGGCCTCCTTGTTCTCGAGGAAGTTCCCCTTGAAGCGCCCCTGCGAACTCTGGAAGATCCCCTGATTGGCGCTGCCGGTGTTCCAGTACACCGAACTGTACATGCTCACCATGTCGGTGAGCGGCGCGCCGGCCACGGCGCTCTTGAAGATGTTGGTCTGCGTGACCAGGAACGACGTCTGGTATCCGCCCCAGCTGTGGCCGTGCAGCCCCACCCGCGCCGAGTCCACGATGCCCGTGGCGATCGCCGCCTTCACCGCCGGCACCACGCTCCACACCGCGCTCATGCCGGGATCGTTCAGCTTGTACACGATGTCCGGCAGGAACACCGCGTAGCCGCGCGATGTGTGCACGCCGATGAGCGCGTTGGGTGAACTCGAGTACGTCGGCGAGTAGAACGCGTTGAGGTTGTCCGACTGCAGTTCGTAGATGAACGTGAGGGTGGGGTACGACGTCCCCTCCTGATAGCCGGCGGGCAGGTAGAGCGCCCCCTGCAGGGAGTCGCCCTTCTCCGTCACGTAGCTCACGAGCCGCGAGCCCGCCGACCACGCCACCCCGTTCATGTTCGGGTTCGCGTCCGACAGCTGTGTGGAATCGGCGAGCGCACCGGCCGCGAACGCCACGCGCCAGTAGTCCGGGAACCGCGTGCTGCTCTGGATGCTCGCCACCCACACGTCGGCATCGCGCGCCTTCATGGGCGCGAGGCGCGTGTCGCGCCACCCGCTCAGCACCACCGCCCCGGTCCTGTTGGGGTCGAGGCGCACGAACGCTTCCTTCTTGGTGAGGTGCTGCATCGCCACCATGTAGATCGGCCTGGTGAGATCGATGCCCCGCTCGCGCGCGTCCACGCTGATGCGACGGCTGTAGCGGATCTTCTTCGCGCGGCCATCCACCGTGAGGTTGGCGAAGCTGTTCCCCGCGAGCCCCACGCGCCACACATCGTAATTGTCCTGCAGCAGCACGAAGCGGCCGTCCCTGCTGAAGCCGACGACCTGCGTGGCGGGGCGATCCACGTTGTGATCGTCTTCGGTGTCCACGAACGACACCGGCGCGCCCTGCGTGATGTTGGTGGTCTTCTTCGTGGCCACATCGTACGCCTGCCAGTGGCCGTCGTCCCAGAAGAGCACGGTGCGCGCGTCGGGGGCGAGCTGCGCGTTGCCGCGCGCCTCCTTCTTCACCAGCGTGCGCACGCCGGTGCGCGTGTCGATCACGTACACGTCGCGACGCTGGATGCCGTCGAGGCTCGTCTGCCGCTCGTAAGCGCTGTTGTCGCTCCCGAGCAGCAGCGCATCACGCGTGCCAAGCGTCGCCGTGCGCACGACCTCGTCGGTGAGCTGCACCACCTTGTCGCTGGCCGGCAGGTAGGTGGCCATGAAGGAGAAGCCCTTGTCCGCCTGCTCCTGCACCAGCTGCATCGACTGCAGGCGCGCGTCCTTCCCGTGCCAGAGGATCAGCGACGGCTTGTCGTCGTCTTCCAGCGCCTCGCCCTTGAGGAGGGGCGGGGCGGCGACCCGCAGGCCGATGAGCAGCCCGTCCTGCGCCTCGAGCCAGCGCGGCGTGCGATCGGGGCTCACCTCCATGCCGGCCGGGAGTGCGGTCGTCGCGCCGGCTCCCACCATGACGAGCTTCTGCGTAGGGGCGCCTGCACGGGCCACACCGACGGCCGCCCACGTGGTATCGGTATTGGCGCTGTCGGCCGTCCCCTTGAGGAAGGCCAAACTCGCGAGCGTGTCCGTCCACGCGAGCCGACGATACAACGCCTTGCCGGCATCGATGCTCTTCACGACCCCGGTGGTGAGGTCTCGGAGCTGCACGCCGTTGCCGACCATGTCCCGGGCATCGATCGTGTACGCGATGAGGCGGCCGTTGTCGCTGAAGGCGAAGTCGCCCACGTTGCCCACGTTGAACACGGTGGCGGTGCCGAGTTCGTGCAGCAGCAGGTCGGCGCCGTCCACGCGCCCGCCGCCGCCACCGAACAGGTTGCCCCCCATTCCGGGCGCCCCGGGCGCCGGGCCGCCGCCGTTGCCCCCACCCGACGGGGCATCGGCGCCGTACGCCTGCAGGGCCAGATACGTCGGCGCATCGCCACCGAAGGCGATGCGGCGGATGCGGTCGAACTCCCGCTGCGCGCCGGTGGCGAGATTCACCACCAGGGCCTTGCTCTGGATGGGCCGGCGCTGCTGGCGCAGCCGCTTCTGCTCCGCGGCCTTGGGGTACACGAGGATGGCCAGCCACTTGCCATCGCCTGACAGCTGGAGGCCAGGCGTCCCGCTCCCGAAGCCGCCCGCGGCAGGGACCTCACCGACCGGGTAGCGGCGCACGATGCCGCCGGCGACCGTCTGCCGCACGATCACCTCGGCGTCGCCCTCGTTGGGCGCCTGCAGATAGGCGAACCACTGTCCGTTATCGGACAGCGTGGCGCCACGCAGCGTCTTCCAGGCCGCAATGTCGGCGGCCGTGATGGGATGGGGGGCGGCGGACGCGCCCTGTGCGCCGAGTGGCGCGGTGACGGCGCAGAGCGCCAGCCCAAGGACCACCAGCGGTGAGCGGGAGGGGAACAGCAACATCGAGGCTCCGGGTAGAGGACTCCTGAAAATACGCGATGCTCGCGGCCCTGGTGCCGAGGACCGAAAACTGAAAGCCGAAAACTGAAAGCTCCCCGGTCGTCGCGGGGAGCTTTCAGCGTTCAGTGCTCAGTCGTCAGTGCAACGACGGCTCAAAACGCCACGATGTCCAGATACGCCTTCCGGAACGTTTCCACCTGCGGCAACGTGGCGTCTTCGAGGCTCGGGGCGTAGCCCACGAACACGTCCTGGCTGGCCACGCGCTTCACCGGGGCGTCGAGCCACGCGAAGCAGTCGTCGGCGATGCTGGCGGCGATTTCGGCGCCGTACCCCCACGACAGCGAGTCCTCGGTGGCCACGATCGCGCGGCCGGTCTTCTTCACGCTGGCGTACACCGTTTCCTTGTCCCAGGGCGAAAGCGTGCGAAGGTCGATCACCTCCACGCTCGGGCCCCCTTCTTCGGCAATCTGATTGGCCGCTACGAGCGCGCGCTGCACGGTGGCGCCGTAGGTCACCAGCGTGACGTCGGTCCCCGGACGCAGGACGTTCGCCTTGCCGAACGGAATCATGAAGTTCGGGCCGGGATACTGCGCCTTGTTGTACGTCTGTCGGTACAGATGCTTGTGCTCGAGGAAGAGCACCGGGTCGTCACAGCGGATGGCGGTGCGCAGCAGGCCGTTGGCGTCGAGGGCGTTGCTGGGGCACACCACGCGCAGGCCGGGGTTGGCGGTGAACAGCGACGCGCCGGTTTGCGAGTGGTAGATGGCCCCGCGAATGTAGCCGCCGTACGTGGTGCGTATCACCATCGGTGCGCTGAACATGTTGTTGGAGCGCCAGCGCATGGTGGCCAGTTCGTCACGCATCTGCATGAATGCGGGCCAGATGTAGTCGAAGAACTGGATTTCGACGACCGGCTTGAACCCGCGGTGCGCGAGGCCGATGGCGCGACCGACGATGTTGGCCTCGGCGAGCGGCGAGTTGTACACGCGGGCACTGCCGAACTTGCTCTGCAGGCCGTGCGTCACCTTGAAGACGCCGCCCTTGCCCTTGACCTTGCCCAGGTACTGGTCGCGTGACACATCGGCCACGTCTTCGCCGAACACGAGAATGCGTTCGTCGCGCGCCATTTCGTCGCGCATGCAGGCGTTGAGCAGGTCCACCATGGTGGTGGCGCCGCCGTCGAACCGGGGATCGTCTTCCGTGTCGAAGCGCTCCGACGTGGGGTCCACGTCGGGCGAGTACACGCCGAACGGCACGGTCTCGGGCGCCGGCATCGGCTGCGCGAGCGCGTCGTCGGTGGCGGCGAGGATCTCGGCGTCGACGGCATCACGCAACGCTTGCAGTTCGTCGGCGGTGGCATGTCCTTCGGCGATCAGCCACGACGGGAACGTGGTGAGCGGGTCGCGCGCGGCGTCGGCCTCCCGCTCCTCGGGCGGACGATAGAACACCTCGTCGTCGGAGAGGGAGTGCGAGTACGGGCGGATGACCTTCGCGTGCACGAGCGCCGGGCCCTTTCGCTCGCGCGCGTACTGCACGGCGCGTTGCATCGCGTCGTACGACGCGAGAAAGTCGCAGCCATCGACTTCCTGGACGTAGAGCCCCGGGAACGAGGCCACGAGTTTGGAGATCGAACCGCCCGCCGTGTTCACTTCCACGGGCACCGAAATGGCGTAGCCGTTGTCTTCGACGATGTAGACGACGGGGAGCTTGAGATTCGATGCCGTGTTCAGCGACTCCCAGAACTCGCCTTCGCTCGTGGTGCCGTCGCCGGTGGTGACGATCGTGACGTCGTCGCCCTTGAACTGGGCGTCGTCGAGCTCGAGCTGCCGCGCCCGCAGCGTCGACTCGGCGCTGCCGACGGCCTGCAGGAACTGCGTGCCGGTGGGGGAGGAGGCCGACACGATGTTGAGCGCCCTGTGCCCCCAGTGGCTGGGCATCTGGCGGCCACCCGAGTTGGGGTCGATCGCGGCCCCGACGCTGCTGTAGAGCATCTCGGCGGGCGTCATGCCGAGCTGCAGGCACAGCGCGCGGTCGCGGTAATAAAGGTAGAACCAGTCGTACGCCGGGCGGGTGACCATTCCCGCGGCGGCGGAGATGGCTTCGTGGCCGGCGCCGGAGATCTGAAAGAAGATCCGGTTCTGGCGCTTCAACTGGATTTCCTTGTCGTCGAGCTTTCGCGACGTGTACATCACGCGGTAGACGTGAATGAGCTGGTCGCGGGTCAGCGCTGCCGCGGAGGCGGGGGCGGACGCCGGCTCATGGGCCTCGCTCTTGCGGGCGCGGCTCGGACGGGTCGAAGTGGCCATCGGTTGAGTCAGGGAGTCTGGGATCACGCAACCCCTGAAAAATAGTGGACGGCAGGGCGCCACGGGGGGGAAGTACGGGGATTCCTCGCGCAATTGGCCGGTGGGTGGGGCGAAAGGTTTCCCGGGCGGGACCGTTCGGGGGCCACCAGTGAGATCCCGTCACGCTTGCCGGAAATCGGTCCGGCGCGCAGGTTGGCAAACCAGTCTGGTCCCGAGCGTCTCCTCTCATGCAAGCCCCTATCGCCCCATGAAGCCGTCGACCGGCCACTGCATATTCTGCGACCTCATCCGCGGCGCGGCCGAGGTGTCCATCTGCTACGAAGACTCGACGGCGATCGCGTTGCTGGACATTCAGCCGGTGAATCCGGGGCATGTGCTGGTGGTGCCCCGCGAGCACTACGAGGTGTTGCAGGACATCCCGAAGGAGGTGGGGGCGCATCTGTATCAGGTGGCCACCAAGCTCATCCCGACGGTGCAGGCGGCCAGCGGCGCGACGGACATGAACATCGTGGTGAATTCCGGGCAGGCGGCTGGCCAGAATGTGATGCACTACCACATCCATCTCATTCCGCGCCGTGACGGGGACGGCTTCGATGTGCCGTTGCCGTTCCCCGGCTCGGTGATGCCCAATCGTCAGCAACTCGACGCCATGGCGGCCCGCATCGGGAGCATGCTGCGCGACCCGCTGCGCAACGGGGGGATGCGGGACTGAGCCGGGTCGCGGCCGGCGTGGCCGCGACATTGTCACAAACGGGCATGGGATTCGCGAAAGGTCGCGTCCCATGCCCGTTGGCTATTGACGGGAGCAGATACGTGATCGCATACTCGCGCAGCGGTCGCGAGTGCGAGCAAGTCACCCCGATCGCGACGGTCCGTACGTGTCGTATTCGAGTCCCGGCGGTTTGCGTGTCCACTTGGTGTTCCAGGAGGATGATGCGCTCCACTCGCGGTGTCTCCCACGCGCAGCGCCCATGCCGGGCCGCTGTCCGCACCCCGTCGGCGCCGGATCGGCGCCGCCGGGTCGTCGCCCCCTGTCGCCCCGCCCCGAGGCCCGTCGCCTCCGGCGGGGCGCTCTCGTTTGCGGGGGCGTGACCATGGCCAAGCGTCCAGCGCTCAGGCTCAGCCGCAGTACCGCGTACGACGCGGGGCGCGGTGGTCGTCCGTCGAAACGCGGGGCCGTCCGCACGCGAGGGAGTGTGCGCGCGGCTCCCAGGGCGGTGGTGCAGGTGGCGATGAAGCGCGCCCTGCGGAAAGGGGCGCTGCGCGATTGCAGCCAGCGGTGCGTGTACTGCGCCACGCGGCTCGATCAGCGCACGGCCACGCTCGACCACGTGGTGCCGCTCGCCCGGGGCGGCGCGAACGACCCGGGGAACCTCGTGGTGGCGTGCGCGCCGTGCAACCGGCTCAAGAGCGACCTGCTGCCGTTCGAGTTCTTCGCGCGGCACCCGTGGGCGGGGGCGAACTTCGTCCGCTACGCGCGCAACGTGACGCGGGCGCTCAAGCGGGGGGCGCGGCGGGCGGTGAGCCTGGCGTTTGCGGCGGAGCTGGCGGCGTAAGGGCGGGGGACGACGGCGGGGAGGACGGTGCGGGACTGCGGGTGTGGGCTGTGGTCTTGGTACTGCCACGGCGGTCTGGGTCGAAACCCCGACTGGGTGTAGACTCCGACGGCAGTGGCAGTGCCCAGATGCAGTAGCACTATCCAGACTACAACCACGACCAGCATGAGCAGCGACTCCCGTCGCCCCGGCGTTCTGCAGGATGCCACCTTTCCGCAGATCCGTGACAAGCGCTGGCCCGTCGCGCTGCTGCCGTTCGGCGCCACCGAACCGCACAACACGCATCTGCCGTACGGCACCGATACCATCCTCGGTAGTGAAGTCGCCGCGCGCGTCGCGGCAGCGTGCATCGCGCATGGTACCAACGTCGTGGCATTGCCCGCGATGCCGTTCGGCGTGAACACCACGCAGCTCGACCTGCCGCTCACCATCAACGTCATGCCCAGCACCCAGCTGGCGGTGTTGCGTGACGTGGTGAAGAGTCTCGAGCCGCACGGCGTGCGCGGGCTCGTGCTCCTCAATGCCCACGGCGGAAACGAGCTGCGTGCGCTCGTGCGCGAACTGCAGCCGGCCACGCCCATCATGCTTGCCATCGTGAACTGGTGGCAGACGGCCGATGCGACGGTGTTTTCAGTGCCCGGCGATCACGCCGGCGAACTGGAGACCGCCGCCGTGATGCATGTGGCGCCGCAGCTCGTCGTCGCGGATCGCGCCACCTGGGGCGATGGCCGCACCAATCCCAGCACGCTCGACGGGGTACGCACCGGAGTGGCGTGGATGCCGCGCCGCTGGACGCAGGCGACGTACGATACCGGGGTCGGCGATCCGCGTGCGGCCACGGCCGAGCGCGGCGCCGTGTTCATGACGCAGGCGGTCGAGCGCATCGCCGCGTTCTGTTGCGAACTCGCGGTCGCCGATCCGGCTCGGCTGTGGGAGAACCCAGTCCGCTGACGTCGCGTGTCGCGCGGATGCGTTCGGGAAACGGGGGAGGTGGCCCGTTCGCCACATCCCGTGGTCAGTAGTCGACTGGCCGCAGATAACTTTCCCCGATCCCGCTCTGACTGAGCAGCGCCACCGACGGCGGACGGCGCTTCCAATGCGTGCCGTTCAGCCGCCGCGCGACGATGGTCAACTCCTCTTCGCTGTAGCCGCGCGCGCGCAGCGCTTCGTGCGCGAAGCCGTGCAGCATGCCGTTGAGAATCTCGTCGGCCCGCGCGTAGCTGATGCCGAGGTCGCCCTCGTCGGTCTGCCCCACGATGAGATCCGCCGTGGGCGCCTTGTTCACGACTACGTCGGGGACACCGAGATGCCGCGCCAGCTGCCACACTTGCGTCTTGTACAGATCGCCGATGGGGTTCACCGGCGGTGAGTCGTCGGCGTGCCAGGTGAAGTAGCCGAAAAGCCGCTCGGTCTTGTTGCCCGTGCCAAGCGGCAGCGCGCGATAGCGCGCCGACAGATCGAACAGCGCGATCATGCGCATGCGCGCCATCACGTTGCCGCGCCGCGCGCCGTCGGCGTCCGGCTCGTGCACGAGATACCCGTCGACGGCGGGAGAAATGTCCACCGTGCGCGACTCGATACCCAACGCGTCGATCACGAGCTGCGCGTGCTCGAGTGATTCGGGGCTCGACGTACGATATGGCAGCCGCACCCCGATCACGTTTTCGGCGCCGAGTGCTTCCACGGCAAGCGCCGCCGATACCGCGCTGTCCACGCCACCCGAGATCCCGATGACCGCTTTGCCGAAGCCGCGTCGCGCCAGCTCCTCGCGCAGGAAGCCCACGAGCCATTCCTCGGTGAGTTCGCAGTCGAGCACGAGCGGCGGCGGCCCTCCCTGATCACGCACGCCGTGGCGGAGGACCGGCAGATGCTCCGGCAGCGCGCGGACGACCGTGTTGGCCTTCTGCAGCAGATCCTCGGGGATGGCGAACTCACCGGTGGTGAAGCCGCGCGCGCCGCGCAGCAGATCGGCGGCGGCCGGCTCGGGACCGTCGTACGCGAGCTGTACCGGCCACCCTTCGGTGACGCGCTTCACGTTGTCGAGCACGTGCGGTAACGCCACCCGCAGGTCGCTGAGCAGCGGGCTGTCGGCGCGTGCGCGCACGAGATCATCGAGATCGACCGTGAAACTCGCGAAGCTCTCCGTCCACACTGGCGCGCGACCGCGCAGGTCACCATCCGGACCCACGAGATGCGATGTGCCGAAGAAACGCTTGCCGCCCTCGCTCCCCACCAGGTTCACGAAGCTGGTGAACACGCCGTGCTCGCTGGCGATGTCGCGAATGAGCCGCTCCCAGCGCGCGGCGCTGGCCGGGCCCGGCACGCCGTCCTCGCGCGGCCACGGCCCGCGGGCGGGGGCGGCCGACGACACGAACACCACCTGCGCGCCGTCGAGCGCGGCGAGTGTACCGCTGATGGAGTGCCACGCATCTTCGCACACGAGAATGGCCGCCCGGCCCCACGGCGTTTCGAAGGCGCGGATGTCGGTCCCGCGCTCCACGAAACGCTCTTCGTCGAACAGGCCGTAGGTGGGCAGGAAGTTCTTGCGATGCACGTGGCGCACCTTCGGCGGCCCGTCGTCGAGGCCGATGGTGAGGTACGCGGCACTGTTGTGGAGCGTGTCGCGCCACCGCTCGTAGAAGCCGATCACCAGATCGAGCGGGACAGCTTCCAGGCCGGCCGTGGCGCAGGCCGTACGGTAGGCGTCGTCGAGGTCATAGGCGAGCGCGCCGGCGGTGCAGGCCACTTCCCGCACGCCCCCCTCCACGAAGTAGCCGGACAGCGCCGTTTCGGGGAAGTGCACCACCTGCGGGCGGGGCTCGAGGGTGGCCGCCTGCGCACAGAGCCGGCCCACACGGGCAAGGTTGCCGGCCGTATCGCCCTTGCGGGGGGCGAACTGGCACAGCGCGATGGTCAGCGGACGAATCGGGTCACCAGGCATCTGACAAAGATAACGGCAAACGCTGCCGGGATCGGTCCCGACCCGCCAGTGTAGAATTCCCCCATGCCGACCGCGCGGTTCCTCCCGTCCGCCACACTGTGGTGCCTGCCGTCTGCCGTCTGCTTTTCGGCGTGGTTCACCCCACTTGCCGGACAAGCCACCGCCAGTGCCGGCGAACCCTGGCGCATCATCACGCCCCCCCAAGCCACCCTCGTGTTGGGT
>Ga0222712_10003313_pt1 | contig 17637 bp, 18 predicted proteins | sample C33_657DmetaG_FD_165043 | JGI IMG/M metagenome (GOLD analysis project Ga0222712, IMG submission 165043) | Estuarine water microbial communities from San Francisco Bay, California, United States - C33_657D | ecosystem: Environmental > Aquatic > Marine > Unclassified | place: USA: California...
TACAAGATCAAAGAAGGCGGTAAGAGTACGCTCGGCATCAGCCTTCGTGCACTCAGCTGCCTTCGATATTTCTTCGATGAGCTCTGCTTTTGTCATTGTTGTATTCCTCCTCGGAATCGGAGTGGTATTACAATCTGAACCGCTACAAACACAAAAAGCAAGCATCTGATTCGTTGCAAATGCAATTATCGTGTTTTTTCGCCTAGTTCTGCTTCGGCCTCCACCGGTGATTTAGTCCACCTGTACTCCTTGTTCTCATTGAGTTTTCTGAATCATCCAGCTGCACGTACGTTTGATCTGATTTCACAGTCCACAACATCTGGTGCATCCGCGGCGTCTTCTGTTTCTCAATAATTGCAAGGGTTTGCGCCGATTCAGCCAACTTGGCCAGCGATGCTATTTGTTATCAAATCACTGAGGCGATCGTCATAATCTTCGCGGTGTTACACGAAAATCAATGCACTGTTTCACTGTGTAACGCCATCACGACAGCCTGTGGAAATGTGACACGTTGCACTCTGAAAAAAATATAAAAAAATTTCTGAAAAATGTCGATTTTGACTGTTTGCAACGCCAGTGCGAACAAAAAAATATAAAAGTGCTATCCACGATTCTGTATTCACGAAGTGCCATGATGAATTTATCGATCGTGTTGCGGAGCACATCACTGCCGAAGTCGGCTCACCTTCGGGTGACACTACGGGCAGCGCAGAGAACCCTGTCGGCGTGCGCACTCGCATCGTTTTAGACACTTCAGTTCTTGTTGCAGACCCTGGATGTCTTCATTCCTTTCCACACTGTGACGTCGTCATTCCACTAACAGTTGTCGAAGAGCTTGACGGGTTAAAGAGTCGCCCCGATGATGTTGGACGCGCTGCACGAACTGCATTGCGAACAATCGAAGACTTACGCCGCCGTGCTGGTGGTTCTATTCATCATCCAGTTCCGCTGAATCTCGAACCTGGTGGCGCCACTTTGCATATCGAGGTAAACGGCATACAAAAGCACCTTTTATTGGAGAACGGGCTAGATCCAGCTATTCCTGATAATCGCATCATTGGTGCGGCGCTCGGCCAATCTCTCAAGGGCCCAACTCACATCATCTCGAATGACGCCGGTTTGCGCATTAAAGCTGCACACCTTGGACTTACCGCTGAAGAGCATCAACCCGTCGGACGCGCTGCACACAGTCGCCCCATGGGCTGGTTCACACTCGAGGTCAATTCAGAAACCGTGAACGCTCTCTATGAACGTGGCGAAGTAGAAACTGAGTCGTTCAGTTCAGATACTCGACTTGCAGTCAACGAATTCGCAGTCATCAAATCTGGCTCTCAATCTGCGCTGGTGAGATCTCTTGGAGAGATGATTGAACTCTTGCCCGCAGCATCTCCTGAAGCGTGGGGACTTCGCGCGCGCTCGAAAGAACAGCGTTTTGCACTTGAACTTCTGATGGACCCCGACGTGAGTGTTGTTGCGCTCGATGGTCGTGCGGGTACCGGCAAGACCGTTATGGCCATCGCTGCTGGCCTCGAACAAGTAGTCGAGTCGCGCAATTACGAGAAACTGGCCGTCTATCGCCCGCTTGTTCCCGTGGGTCGCGCAGATGTGGGCTTTTTGCCTGGTGGACTCGACGAGAAATTAGACCCATGGATGTCGGCCATTCATGACTCAATCGTGGCTCTCACAGACCAACGTTCCAGCAACGATGCCAAGCGACTCATCGAAGACCTCACCGCTCGCGGTCAGTTATCTCTCGAGTCAGTCACATTCCTTCGCGGGCGTTCATTGCATCGTCAATTTGTTGTTGTGGACGAAGCGCAGAACCTAGAACCCACCACCTTGAAAACAATCCTCACTCGCATTGGCGAAGGAACAAAGGTCGTATTCACTGGAGACACCAGTCAAATCGATGCGCCGTACATGGGTGAATCAAACAACGCGCTCGCAGTCCTGATTCATGCATTTGCCAATCAACACTGTTTTGGTCATGTCACTTTGGCATCGTGCGAACGAAGCGAAGTCGCCAGTCTCGCTGCTGAACTCCTCTGAGGGTCATGACATACTTGCCTCATGGCAGACACTCCTGATCAAGTAGTTCGATCTTTCATTTCTCTTCTTGTCGCACGCGACATTGAAACTGCAGCCACCATGGTGAGCACAGATTTTGAATACGACAATGTTCCAATGGGCAAAGCGTTCGGGCCTCAAGGCTTGCGCGACACTCTCACCGGATTCTTCTCAATGTGCACCGGAATTGATTGGGAGATCATTCGCCAAACCTCAACAGGATCTGCGCAACATGGAACAGTTCTCAACGAACGTGAAGATCGTTTTGAAATACACGGCAGATGGGTCACATTGCCTGTTGCTGGCATCTTTGAGATTCGCGATGGACTCATCACGTTGTGGCGTGATTACTTTGATAAAGCAACGTTGCTAGACGCAATGACGCCACCCACGTAGCTATGACACCACATTGGCTCACCCCCGCAATACTCTGAACTACATGAAGAACCCCCAGACTGATGCGCACAACACATCAATGCGTGACATCTCTTTCGCGGTTGTCGACTTTGAAACCACGGGTGTCAACCCCGAAACCGACCGCATAGTGCAACTCGCGGCAATCGTTGTCAATGGCGAGGGCGAGATAGTTGATTCATTCGACACCGTGGTCAAACCTGAAAGCCCTACCGAATACGTTCATGGTGCCGAGCACATTCACGGTATTTCCGAAGCAGAAGTACAAAGCGGCATGCCTCTCAAAGAAGCTCTCCGAAAACTGTGGTCCATTAGCGAAGGAAACCTCTTCACCGCACACAATGCTCGTTTCGATCTCGGATTTCTCCATGCCGAATCTGCGCGTGTGGGTCTCGGCGGTCGCATCCATGACTATGTCGACACTCTCGCTCTGGCTCGAAAAACCGATGAAGCACGCACACGTCGTCATTCGTTAGAAGCGTTGTGTGAGCATTACGGCATTGAACGAACGCGGTCTCACGAAGCAAAGGCAGACGCCACTGCAACCGCAGAATTACTCATGCACCTCATGAAAGAGATGGGAGTCGAATCTCCCGATCAGGTGTCTGAATTGTTGGCGCGATAACGCGCAAGTACGTCTGCCGCAACACGCGACTGCAGTCCAACGAGGTGATCCGGTGATGTCACCGTCACGCCGCCTTCAGCACGCAGCAACAAGCGACCCAACCAATGTTCACTGTTAGCCACGATGGTGATCGTGAACGAACCATCGGCATGTTCCACAATGTTTTGGCACGGATACGTCTCCACTACCCATGCGGCATTTGCAGCAACCGTAGCGGTGACCACGATGTTGTCTTGAGCATCTGCGAACCACACAGGCACTTCAGCACTCACTGGGGCCACTGGCACGAACTCACCCGTTGGCTGTAACTGACGAATGCGATCAACCCGGAAGTGACGAGACTCTCCCGACAAATCATCGTCAGCCGAGATGTACCAGTGCCCGCGATCGGTGAATACGGTGCGCACAGTAATTGTGCGAACACTTTCTTCGTTCTTTGCTGGCGTCCAATACGTGAGTACTTGACGTTCACCAGAAGTAGAGGCTGCAGTGAGTTCTGCAAGGAACGGCGGGGACTCGATATCAATATCAACAACACCTTCACCCAATACACGCAACAATTTCCTTTGTGCACTCCTTAGTTCACGCCCGCGACTGAAACCAGGAAGATCACGAGCAGCAGTTGCAAGCAGAGTAAGTCCAAAAGCTTCAGACGCGGTTAGTTCAAGCCGGCGATCAAACTGCTTGTTCACACCGACATGAATATAACCCTCGTCGATGTAGAGGTCTGCAAGTTCAAGTGGCGTGTACGGAGGAACTCCACACATTGATGCCATTTCAATATCTTCAATGAGATCTTCTTCAGACATAGAAAACTGACGCGCCATATCTGCAATGGAAATACGTTCACGTTCCATAAGCCATGGCAACATACGCAACAAACCGCGTACGCGGTCTTCTGCACTGCGCGGTCCGCGACGGCCACTCATGATGCACCTCCACTCATGCGAACAAGATCTGACATGACTTCGGCGCGCACCGACTCTGGGCGCAGCACAACAGCGCGATCGACCATGGCATACAACCACGAACGGAAAGCAACGCGATTACCACAGGCCACTTCAACATCGATAGATCCATCGGCACTGCGAGCAACGATGCAGTCTTCTCCGAGTTCACGGATGACTGCCGGCGCAACACGTCGGTCGATACGCACCACAGCAATTTCTGACTGAGCACCTTCAAATTCTTTCGGGTCACGCTCGTACGCCGTTTCAATTTTGAAATCTGCTGGGCGAACAAATGAATCTGCATTACCCATTGCGATGTCGCCTTCGATGCGGTCAACACGATATGTGACCTGTGCATTGCGCTCGGGATCAAACGCAATGAGATACCAGAATCCGTTTCGCGCTACTAAGCCGTATGGATGCACGGAACGCTTACGACCGCGATACGAGAACGTGACAATGCACAACTTTGCCACGGCCGACCACAACTGAGGCAACACTTTTTCTTGACCACGAGCGTCGACGCGCGCGACGGTTGTTGAAGCCACATCGTCGACAGCGCCACCGAGCCATTGCACCGCTTGCTTGCCCCACTGTGTACCAATTTGTACAACAGCTGCTGCTTGTTGAAGTGCAGCGAGTTCGTCTTTTGTGAGACCAAAATTAATGAGGTTGTACTCAGTGCGATCAATTGAATACGCAGTCTTGCCGGCATCGTTACCAGACAAAGTTTGAGTAGTGATGGGCACACCCATGGAACGAAGTGCACGTTTGTCGCGTTCGAATGCGGTGCGGCGCGCTTCGCCTTCTGCGCCGTATTGAACACCCATGCGATTAGCAATGTCTTCAAGAGTGAGAGGTACAGACGACTCAGTGAGCAATGCCACCAGATTCATCATTCGTTCTGCCGAATTCACCCTTGGTCGCATACGCCTCTTTTTCTCAACTGCCACAGGGGGCAGGATAGGGCGCATGTTGCCCCTTCACATTCACTTCGGCAGAAGTTTTTTTCGAGCGCGTAAATACCACTCCAAAAGAGGGTGTGTCATGGTTTTTTGTGCTGACAAAGTGCCGGTTTCGAGTTCTGCTGCCACATCTTGAGCAAGCACTTTTCCCAGTTCAACACCCCACTGATCAAAACTATTTATGCCCATCAGCCAACCCTGCACGGCACACGAATGTTCGTACATTGCAATCAAAGCCCCCAATTGACGTGGAGATAATTCGTTCAACATCAACACTGTGCTTGGTCGATTGCCGGCAAAGTTCTTATGACCTTGCGCATCAAACTTTCCTGCTGCCAATGCTTGCGCTTGCGCAAACAAATTTGCATTTAACTGCAGATGCGCATTGTCGTCGCTACCAGTGCTTGCAACCACTCCAACGAATTCCACTGGAATCACCTGTGGACCTTGGTGAAGCATCTGAAAAAAAGCGTGCTGACTATCTGTACCCGTTGCACCCCACACAACTGGGCTTGTTGGCGCCTCAACGGGCGAACCATCGACGTGCACAGACTTACCGTTGCTCTCCATCATCAACTGCTGCAGAAATGACGGAAGAAATCGCAGATCATGGCTATAGGGCACTACTGCAATCGATGTTCGCTGCAGCACCGACGAGTTCAACCACCACATCAATCCATGTACAACCGCAAGATTCTGTTCCAATGGAGCATTCAGTACATGCGCATCCATCTCGCGCATTCCTTCTAAGAGCGCACCGAAATCGTGTTCGCCTATTGCACACAGCACTGAAAACCCAATGACTGATGAGAGCGAGAATCGCCCACCTACCCAATCAAAAAAGTGCAAACACTGCGCCTCGAGTACACCCCATTGAACTGCTTCGCCAGGCGCAGCAGTAACTGCTACAAGATGCGCTGCGCTTTCGATACCGGCATTCTCAAGCCACAGTCGTGCGCGCCGAGCATTAGACAGTGTCTCAAGAGTGGTGAAGGTCTTTGATGCAATAACAAACAGAGTTGTGCTTGGCGCGAGCATGGAGAGACAGTCGTCAAGATGTGCCGCATCGATATTCGAAACAAAATGAATCCTCGGCCCGTCCGCATACCGACGCATTGCTGCATGAGCCATAACTGGCCCTAGGTCACTTCCACCGATTCCAATGTTCACGATGTCGGTAATTGGCTTACCGGTCGACCCCCTGTGCACTCCCCCACGAATATCGTTTGACAACTTGTTGGCACGCTGTAATTGCAATTGCGCCAGTTGTGACATTGCAGAGTCAGTTGCCGAACCACGAAGAGCAAGGTGACCCACTGCTCGTTGTTCAGTGGCGTTCACAATGGCGCCGCTACCCATGGCTTTGAAGCGAGATGCAATGTCAACACTCTCTGCAGCGCTCAATAACTGTTCAAACAATTGTTGATTGACATGCTGGCGAGAAAAATCCGCATGAATCCCACATGCATCAAGCACTAACCATTCACGCGTTGGATCGGCTGCAAACAATTCGGCAAGAGAGCCAATATGTGTCGAGACCGCTCGCAAGGATTGAAGTACTTCGCTATTCATTAGTTACCTAGAGCACAAACTTAGTTGTGTGCAGCTGCTCGAATGAGGTGTAAGTACGCCTGACCTGCCGCCACATGACGTTCTTGGTCGCCACGTGCACTCATGCGGCCCAATCCGGCCAAGACCGAAGCGGTGAGATCTGCCAGTCCGCTCACAGAAATACCGGTCAAGATTTTGTCGGATTCAGTAGACGTACTGATGATGTCCATGATGAGCCGACGGAAATGCGCACCGAAGGCATCTGCTCCGCGAGACACCTCGGGATGCTTACGAAGGACTGCCGAGATCCCGGTGATGAAACCCACAATCTCTGGTGACTCATCACCAAGCCTGCCTACCTCGGCAAAAAGTGCTGTCATTCTGCCTTCCAAGGTGGGACTGCAATCTGCAACTTTCTGAAACACGGTTGAGAACGACTCGGTGATTGAATCACACACCGCGATGTACATGTCAGCCTTCGAAGGAAAGTAGTGATACAGCGCCGCGCTAGACACTTGAGCTTTCTCGGCTATGTCCTTGTTTGTCGTGCCTTCGAAACCCTCAGCGGCGAATCGTTCGCAAGCGTTGCGAAGAATGCGATCGCGAGTGTCGGTGGAGTCCGAGTCGGCAGGTCGACCAAGTTTGCGTTCAGGCACAGATCGGTTTGCGGGATTGACCACCATCCCTAAACCGTAGACCTATTGACGACGTGAACCGAACGTGGCCCAAGCCAAAGGTGCAACACCTGCAACAAGAGCCATTTTGAGGACATCTCCTGCGAGGAACGGGCTGACTCCCATCGAGATTGCATTCTTCGAACCACTGGCCACTGGGATGTTGAGCGAATGGGCCAACCACAATGAGCCACAGAGGTAGATGATTGCACTACCTAATGTCATGGCAGAGAGCGACGAAAGGTAGTTACGATCGTTGCGCTGATCAGCAAACCAACCAACGAGCCCGGACGCAAGAATGAATCCGAAGAAGTATCCAGCTGTAGCGCCCGATGCAGTGCTCCAACCACTCGCACCATTTGCGTAGAACGGCAGACCCACAGCGCCAAGCATCCAGTAGAGCATCTGACTCGCCATGGCACGACGAGCACCAAGCGTGCTTCCTACTGCCAACACGGCAAAAGTTTGTCCGGTGATTGGGACGGGCGTGAATCCAAGGTGAATCACAATCTGGGCGGCTACAGCAGTAAAGAGTGCGCCACCAACAACAAGAGTGACATCTTTTGTCCGACGATTATCCATCACTTGTGGAAACGCAATGAGGTCAGATAACACAGTGGGGAGTGAAGTTGTCATTAGGCAAGGCTAGTACCCTGTCTGGTGTGCTTCATAGAATTCACACCATTCAACGACAGATGGTTCAATTGTGAAATCTCAATCCAGCAACATTGCTGCCATCGATGTTGGTACAAACAGCATCCACATGGTCGTGGCAAAAATCTCAGCGACAGGGTTTGAAGTTCTCACCCGTCACAAAGTCACAGCGCGTCTCGGCGAAGGTGCGGGCGACATGAAAACTCTGAGTGAATCTGCAATGGACCGCGGCGTCACTGCACTTCGTAAAATGAAACAAATTGCTGACGTGCATCAAGCGCATATTTTTGCAGTCGCCACTAGTGCCGTGCGAGAAGCAAAGAACTCAAAAGAATTTGTTGCACGAGTATCCAAAGAAGCAAACATTGACGTATCAGTCATCTCGGGAGTTGAAGAGGCTCGCCTCATTCATTTAGGTGTTTTACAAGCACTTCCTCTGGCCGACCAACGCTCAATCCTCATTGACATTGGTGGCGGATCTACAGAAGTGGTGGTCTTCGACCATACGGACGAACTCTTTGCGCGCAGTTTCAAACTTGGAGCAATCCGATTAACCAATCGCTTTTTTCCCGAGGGGTCGACACATCCGGCATCTGTCCCCTCGTGTCGCCGATTCATTGAATCCACAATCGAACCGACGAAGCGAGAAATAAACAAACTTGGCCATGACACGGCCGTTGTCTCTTCGGGAACATCTGAAACCCTTGCTCGCATGTGTTGGCTACTCACCCACGACGAAGTGCCGCAAGTGATGAACGGCATGAAATTCTCCAGCGCTGATTTGCATCAGATAACAAATCTCATCGTCAGGACACCATCTTCTCAACGCAATGACCTCCCTGGTATGGACTCGGGTCGCGGCGACATCATTGTGGCCGGTGCACTCATTCTCTCCACTCTCGCCACCGTGCTCCAGATAGACGAGTTCGTCTATTCGGATTATGCGTTGCGCGAGGGCGTACTACTCGACGCTGCGCAACGACTCGACCCAGACGTAGATAATGACTTACGCAATGTTGCAATTGAAAGCGCCACCAAACTTTCGCAACGTTGCGACGAAGACCCCAAGCACAGCAAAAATGTGGCGCGCCTTGCCTGCAACCTATTTGATGAACTTTCTCATTTGTATGAAGCAGATGTGCACGACCGTTTGTACCTAGAAGCTGCCGCGCTACTTGCCAATGTTGGTCTTGTGGTCTCGCATGCGCGTCACCACATTCATTCGTATTACATCATTCGCAATGCTGATTTAGTGGGGTTCACAGATCGTGAAATTGAGATCATTGCCCAAGTTGCTCGTTACCACCGCAAGAGTGAACCAAAATTGCAACATCAACAGTTTGCACAACTAAATGCCGAGGATCAAGAAACTGTCAGATTCCTGTCAGGAATTCTTCGTATTGCAATTGGGCTTGACCGCACCCACGACGGACGCACTACGTCTGTGGAAATTACACGCAAACAAGATGATCTACAGATTGCGGTGTTGGGCAAGCGCAATGCCGATCACGAGTTGAACATATATGCCGCTCACGAGCGCAGACATCTCCTGCAAGATGCCCTTCATTGCACCATTGCACTAGCCACTAAACGCTAAAGGTAAAATTACGGCGTTGGTGCAACTGTGGGCGCAACAGTCACAGGCACTGTTGTTTTGGGAACCGTCGTTTTTGGAACTGTTGTCTTTGGCACAGTTGACGTGCTTGACGTAGTTGTGGTGTAGTTCGGATCTTTCTTGTCCCATGGCGGCGGCTGTGACCCATAGTCTTCTGGCTCTTTGACGCCATCAAATACGTAGACGCGGTCGTCTTTTTTCACCATGGCCGGAAAGTATGCGGAAATGAAAATGGGAATTCGAATACAACCGTGCGAGGCAGGTTCTTTTGGTACCTGCATTGCTCCATGAACGGCAATACCAAAGTTGAAATACACCGGGTTCCACATGGTGCCCAGTTTGCTTTCGCGTTGGCCCACCTTGCGGTTGTAGAAGCGATAAATACCACCAGGCGTGATTGCTGAACCACATACTCCGTCTTTCACAACGTCTGTTCCGTTGTTGCCCTCTTCGCCTGGGTCGATGATGACTTCTTCGCACCACTCTTTACCCGTGCCGCTTGAAATATGTGTGACAAGAAGTAGTTGTGTTCCTTTGAACACAGCCATGGTCTGTTCTGGCAGATAAATCTCTGCGTGCGCAGGTGTGCCTGGCTGACGTCTCGGCGCAATGACAACATTTCCTCTCATGACCTCCCACATCACCGGAGTCACAACATCAACGAGTACATCCCTCGTTGTCTTCATCACCAGTGATTGAAATGCCCAGACAGCCATCATCGTGTCGCCGCCGTACAGCCCGTCAATACGGCCCGGATCAAACAACAAGTCTTTGAGGCGCTGCTGCACGCGTCGCACATCTTCGCCCCTCATACCTTTTTTTATGGTGCGAGTGAGAACGTGACATGTCGTGGTTGACCCGTCGGGGCACAAGCCTGGAGCAAGAGTGGACGATGTGGTCGTCGTGGGAACAGACACATTGTTTCGTCGCGTCACAACGATTGTGGACACGACAACAAGAAACAGCACGGACGACAATATGGCGGGGCGCCAATGTGTCCACCAGGAAACGTGGGGAGCCTCAACGCTCTCGGGGGTAAAGGGGTCGGTCACGCAGGTGAAACGCTACCAACAGACACGAATTGACGGCTATCGCCCTACAAAACTGGCGTGATTTTGCGTATCTCTCGTCGAAGCTGACGCGCCTCACCGAGAATCTTGAAGATGACCCCTGGAGAACTCAATGTAGAGATTCCTCGGGTACGGGGGAAATAGTCCACTCCAAACTGGATGACTGAGTACCCATACTTCTGAGCCTTCACAACCAATTCGGCATCGATGAATGAACCTTCGCTCTTTAGCTCAACATGTTCAAAAATACGCGTGCGACATAGCTTGAAGGCAAAATTGATGTCGCGCATTCGCACACCAAACAACACACGCACCATCAAGTTGTAGAAAAAGGAATACACCGTTCGCACATACCCCTCGCCGGTGCGATCAAATCGATAGGCACTTACAACATCGGCGTCGTAATAGCGAAGTAACCGAATTGCTTTGTGAACGTCGTGCATGTCGAATGGCAAATCTGCATCGGTGTACAACACAAGGTCACCGGTAGCAGCTTGAAATCCCGACTTCATTGAGCCGCCAAGTTTTCTATTCTCCTCATGACGCACAACTCGTACTCGAGGATCTTGGGCAGCCAACGCAGCAGCAATTTCTGGAGTTGCATCTGTTGATGCATCGTCAATCACGATCATCTCGTAATCGGCAATGTCTCCTTGGGTAAGCAGGTCTTCACATTCTTCACGAGCAGCATCAATGGCGCGCTCGATGTAGTCCTGTTCATTCCACATAGGAAAAAACACAGACAATTTGGCAAACGGGGTCTTTTCCATGCAGTAGTCAGGTTATAGGTATGACCCCGCAGCACAGCCACAGGTGAGTACCGTTGCCACATGACCGACACGCCACTGCCACCCCATGAATCCAGAGAGGTTGGTCATGGCTGGAGGAATGTCTCGTACATCACCTGGATTGCTGTTGCCGCCTGCATGATTGCGATCACCATCACTAGTCGCACCGTTGGCCGATCCGTGTGGTGGCTTGGCCCCAGCACTCAGCCACGACCATTCTTTTTTCTCCTCATTCCCCTTGTCATAGTCGCAATACCTTTCTTTTACACGTCGAAGAGTTTGTGGCTCATGGCAAAAGCAAGTACCGCAAGTTCACTCCTTCTTCTTGCCACATGCATTCCCGATATCGGTTCTTCACCAGGGGTCGCAGCAGCCGTCGGGGTCGTTGGCATTGCTGCACTTGCCGAATCCATCGCCTTAGTTATGGTCACTCGGCACTACCGTTAAGGGAATGTCGAAGGTCCTCACCACCCTCCCAGCCGGCGAACGTGTCGGGATCGCCTTCTCCGGAGGTTTAGATACCTCTGCAGCTGTGGCCTGGATGCGTGAAAAGGGAGCCATCCCTTGTGCTTACACAGCAGATCTTGGCCAACCCGATGAAACAGATTTGTCGGGCATTCCTGCTCGTGCACAAGAATACGGCGCAGAGATCGCTCGCCTCATTGATTGTCGCGAAGAACTGGTACACGAAGGTCTCATTGCATTGCAGTGCGGAGCGTTTCACATTTCAACTGCAGGCAAAACGTATTTCAACACCACACCACTTGGCCGTGCAGTTACCGGCACGTTGCTTGTGCGCGCAATGCGTGAAGACGGAGTCGACATTTGGGGTGACGGAAGCACGTACAAAGGAAACGACATTGAACGTTTCTATCGCTACGGCCTCATGGTGAACCCGGCACTTCGTATTTACAAGCCCTGGCTCGACCCAACATTTGTTGACGAGATGGGTGGCCGCACCGAGATGAGCGAATTCCTCACTGCTCGCAAATTGCCATATAAAGCGTCAAAAGAAAAAGCGTATTCCACAGATTCAAATATCTGGGGTGCCACTCATGAAGCCAAACTGCTTGAAGAACTAAACAACGGCATGGAACTCGTCGAGCCAATTATGGGTGTTGCTCACTGGGACGAAAAAGTATCCATCGCAGCAGAAGTTGTATCCATTCGATTCCACGAAGGCTTCCCTGTAGCCATCAACGGTAAAGAGTTTTCTTCTCAGGTTGAACTTGTGCTTGAAGCAAATGCAATTGGTGGCCGCCATGGCCTTGGCATGAGCGATCAAATTGAAAACCGCATCATCGAAGCAAAGAGTCGCGGCATTTACGAATCACCAGGGCTTGCATTGCTCCACATTGCATACGAGCGTCTCGCCACTGGCATTCATAACGAGGCAACGCTCGAGAACTACCGCACCATGGGACGTCGCCTTGGTCGCCTTCTTTACGAAGGAAGATGGTTTGACCCACAATCATTGATGTTGCGAGAGCCACTCATGCGTTGGGTGGGTACCGCAATCACCGGTGAAGTCACTGTTCGTCTTCGTCGCGGAGATGACTACAGCATTCTTGATACAACGAGTCCGAATCTCACGTACGCACCAGATCGTCTCAGCATGGAACGTGTTGAAGACTCAGCCTTTGGTCCGCTTGACCGCATTGGTCAACTCACCATGCGCAACTTAGATATCGACGACAGCCGCGCAAAACTCGAGGTTTATCGCGGTGCTGGCACGCTGCCAAGTGGTGGCCTCTTGGCCATCGAAGACAACTCCTGACATATCCCCGCTAATAGCGCGGCGCGTTCAGGCATAGTTGCAACAAGCACGTGTTCTGTATCGCCGTGTGCTCCGCCGCCCACAGCACCAAGACCATCGAGCGTGTGTACGCCTACGGCTGCGGTGAAGTTGCCATCGGAACCACCGCCAACCACGACGCCTTCAAGCCCGTTCAGGCCAATGCTTTGTGCAACAGCTGCTGCAATCGGAAACAAATCCGCTGCAGCAGATTCATGCATTGGTGGTCGGCCAATCTGACCAGAGATAACAAGACGCGCTTCGGGATGCATGCATTTCAATTCAGCAAACGCTGCCTCCACACGTGGCTTCTCACTTGGTACCGCAACTCGCACATCGACTGCACACGTTGTTAACGCAGGCACCACATTGTCGGCAGTTCCAGACGAAGCCAATGTAGGAGTCACCGTGGTGCCTTTTGTTTCATCGGCGATTGCAACTATCTGTGGAATGAGTTGAGCCAATTCAACTAACGAGTTGATTCCTTTTTCGGGTTCAAGACCAGCATGCGACGCGCGACCTTCAATGGTAAGCGTGATTGTCCCAGTTCCCTTACGCCCAATTTTTAGTGCGCCACCATCTGCGCTTGGTTCAAGCACGAGCGCGGCTCCACATGCTTGTGCACGCTCTTCAAGTAGCGCACGTGATGCATGTGAGCCAATCTCTTCGTCTGCTGTCAACAAAATCTCTACGTGTGAATGATCATCCATCGATGCCACTGCATAAATTGCCTGCACGATTCCGGCCTTCATGTCGAACACTCCAGGGCCAAACGCCATATTGTCTCGCACTGCAAATGGCAACCGAGCAAGTGTTCCCAACGGATGCACAGTGTCGTGATGACCGAGAATCAGAACACGTGGGTCTGCGCCACCTTTCCAGTGAATGTGAGGTCCAACTGGAGAATCAATCAGTTCTGGTGCGGAGCCCAACAGACGCATCATCAGATCAGAGACAAGTTGAGCATGCTGTGAAAGTCGATCTATGTCTCGTGACGGAGACTCACATTCAACGAGCACACCGAGGTCTGCCACCATTGCATCTAATTCAAAATGGTCGCGAGAAGTCATATAGGAAATCGTGCCACGAATTAGTGCTCGAACACTGTCTCAATTACAACATTTTCTTCAGCAAGCACTTCTTCTAGTGGTTCAACACCGATTCCTTTGCCCTGTGGCAGGTGAAGACAGCCATCGTCCAGCACAAACGGAGCCGTGACATCGCGCTGAAAATATCGAGCGGATGCTGAGAGGTCAGGGGTAAGAGTAAAGCCAGGCATAGAAGCCAATGCCAAACACGAGGCACGACCAATGCCGGTTTCCAACATGCCGCCTACCCATGCATCTACACCACGTTCCACCAACAGGTCGTGCATAGCAACGGCCTCGCGAATGCCTCCTACACGCGATGGCTTGATGTTGACAACATCACAAGCACCAAGATCGAGCGCGGTCAATAGTTGCGATGTAGTCATCACAGATTCGTCGAGACACACAGATGTTGCTGAGCGCTGCGATAGCTGCGCATGAGAATCAAGATCGTGTGCCGCGAATGGTTGTTCGATGAACTGAAGCGCATACGAATCAAATGAACACAACAGATCAATGTCGCTTGCTGAATAAGCACCGTTTGCATCAGCCTGTAAGGCGTATTCGATACCAACGGCTTCACGCACTGCCGCAAGAACTTCAGCATCGTGGCCGGGCGCAATCTTTATTTTGACTCGTGCATACCCTTCGTTGACGCGCTGCATCACTTCCGCGACTACTGCGTCAATCGTGTCGTGCATACCTACAACTGCGCCAACTTCTACAACATCTGTAACGCCACCTAACACCGACGCGAGAGACTCACCTTGACGTTTCGCGTGAACGTCCCACAGGGCCGACTCAATTGCATGCTTAGCGAAATGATGGCCTTCAATACCCCACCAATTGTTCGAAAAGAGATCCGCGACAAAAACTTCGTGCTGCGTTACTTCAGGAATCAACAGATTGACCATTGCTTCATACGACTGCTGTGCAGAATCATCAACGTATGCCACACCCACTGGTGCAACGTTTTCGCCCCAACCCACATAACCACTTGCGTCAGTTATTTCAACAAGAACTGCATCACGAGACTGATGCGCACCGTCTGAGGTGCGAAGCGGGTTGACCAATTGCATTGGAATGCGGATCAGCCTGATTCGTTCAATACGCATTATGCCTCCGAAGAACTGGTGCCCGGAGCGGGACTTGAACCCGCAAGATGTTGCCATCCGGGGGGTTTAAGCCCCCTGCGTCTGCCTGTTCCGCCATCCGGGCAAGAACGTATTTAGGCTACGCGCGTAGTGGCAGGCTCGGTGCGCCGAGCACGAGGAGAATTCGTCACTTCGACAGTGAACTGAAGCATGGTGCGCCACAGCAAGGTGCGCATCTGGTCGGCCAAGGGTGGTTCGAGACGGTTAATCACGAGGACGCCTTCAATCATGTCGCCAACAGCTGCGGTGAAGGGCCTGTCGGTGAGCCGTACGGCCACCACACCGCCCTCAGAGTCGCGAGAGCGCCGAATAGTGCGGTTGACGCCCACAATGCGAGGAGGACTGCGAAAGCCTGGGACAACAAGGTCGAGTTCGGCCGCACGTTGCGACAGCACGCGGGCTGCTGAAGCAAATTGGGCGGTGGCCGAGAAGAACATGTGATCAGTATTGCAACGGGGTGTGGCATTCCAGTCCCCCCACACAAGCACCCTTCCCCATTCCCGACACGCCCCCGACCTATCGTTATTGCGTCGTGGATACCGAACTCAACCCTCTCCAACAAGCAGTCATCGATGCGCTCGGCGTTCCACCCGATTGGGAACCATTGCCCGCTGAAATTGTCGTATCAATCGAAGCACAGCTCACTGAGGCACTCGCGCCCATCAAAGATCTCTTCACACCAGAAGATCCACTGCGCATCAATAAGCATCACATTGCAACTGTGCATGGCTGCGAGAAGTACCACGTACTGAATCGTCAATCTCAATTCGCATGGAACATCAACACAGTGCGCGGCACCATCGCACACAAAGCAATCGAGTTACTCATCAATTGGCGAGGCGCAGTAATTCCTTCCGAGATTGTTGATGCGGCAATTACGAGTGTCGCTGAAAACCCTCGCGAGAGCGCATCTGATTTCATCATCTCGTTGCCAGCACATGAACTTGCAGAACTACGCGGCGTAGTTGTCGGCGCGGTGTCGAATTTCCTTGAATGTTTCCCACCTATTCGTCCGCAGTGGCGCCCACTCGTCGAATACTCAGCGTCTTATTCGTTATTCGGCGGCGCTGTTCTCTTCACATCTCGAATGGACCTCGTGCTTGGCCATCCAGGGCGCAAAGTCATCATCGACCTCAAGACCGGCAGACTCACACCCACTCACCGTGACGACCTTCGTTTCTATGCACTCATCGAAACATTGCGCAGCAGGCAGCCGCCTCGCAGTTTGGGTTCGTACTCGCTCGACTCTGCCCGTCTCGACGAAGAAGATGTCACCGAAGGACTCTTGCAATCAGCAGTGCGTCGCACCGCTAACGGAACTCTGCTCATTGCAGATCTTGTTCTAAAGACTCGTCAACCAGAAGTGCGACCCGGATTCCAGTGTCGTTGGTGCCCAGAAAATGAAACGTGCGAAGTGGGAATGAAATATCTTCGTCAACTCAGCGGCGAAGAAGACGACACCGACCTTTAGTGCGTTGACATGCCCGACACATGCGGTGTCATTAAGGCAAACGGAACACCAAGACCAACACTTCCGCGCACAGTTGAGATGAAACGGCCTGGTTGAGTAGCACGTTTAGGTGGCGACATCACTTGGTCGCCCACCTGGTCTGCTAATTCAAACAAATCATCCACGCTGACGACCATGCCCCACAATGACGCACCTTCAGTGGTGATGTGTGGTCCGGTCACCACTTCAATGATGGTGTTTTCCAATTTGTGAAACCGTTGCACGACACCGTTACCAACTTCGCGTTCCCGGCGCATCTCTGCCCCTAACGCGGCGTCAATAGATGCACATGTGCGATCTAGGTTGTCGGTATTGACCACCACATGGTCAAGATGGGTCATACGTTGCGTTCCGATGAGCGAATCGGAAGGCCGAGTATTGGCCGCAGACACCAGCTGAGTGGAGATTCCATCGATGCTGACAATCTCGTCACGGTCGCCAGAAATCACCCAATGGAAAAGTCCAGGGGCCTGATCAGATACAACGAGATCAACATCGGCCAATGAACAAGTGTCGTTTTCAAAAATGAGACCGAGGGACTGCCACGGCTCACGAGAACCGCCAGTGTGCAATGCAACTAGGCGGCTCATGTGGGTATTCGGCTTAGCCGCGACCCATGTTTGGACGCTTGCCGTGATTGGCCTTTGAGCGGCGCATGCGCGCCTTGCGCTTCTTGGTCTTCTTCGACATAGGAGACGAGGCTATCGGGGAAAGGCC
>Ga0222712_10003314_pt1 | contig 17635 bp, 17 predicted proteins | sample C33_657DmetaG_FD_165043 | JGI IMG/M metagenome (GOLD analysis project Ga0222712, IMG submission 165043) | Estuarine water microbial communities from San Francisco Bay, California, United States - C33_657D | ecosystem: Environmental > Aquatic > Marine > Unclassified | place: USA: California...
CATTAAATTTATAAACTATTACCAAACCCACAAAAGAAATAAATAAATACAAACAAAGCTTAACAAGTATCTTTGCAGTATGGATAAGATGAGACCCAATATCAGACATGCACAAGTTGCTGATATTGAACGATTTATACAAGAGGCCGGAGAGCCCAACTACAGAGTAAAGCAAATTCAAGAGTGGCTATGGCAAAAACATGCCCATAGTTTTGACGACATGAGCAATTTAAGTAAGGCTTTGCGTCAAAAATTAGTGGAGCAGTTTACCCTGCCTGCATTAAGCCTGGATGCCACCCAATTAAGTGAAGATGGCACATTAAAAACCAGGTTTAGAACTTTTGACGATCATTTGATTGAGGGGGTTTTAATTCCTACTACCGAAAGAAAGACGGCTTGCGTTTCTTCTCAAATTGGCTGTAGCTTAAGTTGTAAATTCTGTGCTACTGGTTATATGGAGCGTAAAAGAAATTTAAGCTTTGATGAGATCTACGACCAAGTGGTGATGATCAAACAACAGACTGAAAAAACCTACGACGCCAATTTGACCAATATTGTTTTTATGGGAATGGGTGAACCATTATTAAACTATAAAAATGTATTGGCTGCAATAGAACGCATTACTTCACCTGAAGGCTTAGGTATGAGTCCGAGACGTATTACCGTTTCTACAGCTGGTGTTGCAAAAGGTATTAAACAATTAGGCGACGATCAGGTTAAATTTAAATTGGCACTGTCTTTACACGCAGCGAATGATAAAAAGCGTAACGAGATCATGCCAATCAATGAAAGTAACAATATTCAGGCTTTGATAGAAGCGCTAAATTATTTCTACAAGAAGACGGGCAATGAAATTACTTTCGAATATATCTTATTCAAAGACTTCAACGACTCTGAAAAAGATGCAATGGAGTTGACTAAGATATATAGACAAGTGCCTGCAGACTTAATCAATGTAATTGAATACAATTCTATTGATCAATTTCCATTTGATAAACCGGATGAAGATGGATTTGAAAGATTTGTAGAGCTATTACAAAAAAATAGAGTGAATGTAAGAGTTAGAAGAAGTAGAGGAAAGGATATTGATGCTGCTTGCGGACAGTTAGCCAACAAAGGGTAAATATGAACAAGAAAAGAACAGACAACTTTGACAAGTTCTCCAATAAAAAAAAGGGAGCTGCCGTTAAAGAAGAATATAGACAAGAAAAAAAGAAAGCTAAAGTAGAATCAAGATTAGCAGGAGAAGCAGCACGTCAAAGAAAAAAAGATATTGCTAGAGGCATAGCGGTGGAGCCCGTTGGAAATAATCAACGTGGGCCAAAACCAACTTTCAAAAAAAGAACACCCGCTTCAATGGATCGTGCAGATGAGAAAAGAACAGCAAGCATTGGCAAAGTAACTGCCAACACAGACATTCCTCATGATCAAATGCCTTTGAATAAATATATAGCACATGCTGGCACATGTGGAAGAAGAGAGGCTGCAGAATTAGTAAAATCAGGAAGCGTTACAGTGAATGGAGATACAGTATTAGAGCCTGGTTATAAAGTACAATACAAAGATGTTGTTAGATTAAAAGGCAAAGTGCTTAAATTACAAGTAACTCCTGTATATATATTATTAAATAAGCCAAAAGATTATATCTGTACTGCTAACGATCCAGAAGGAAGAAAGACTGTACTAGATATTATCAAGAACGCTACCACACAAAGAATGTTTCCTGTAGGAAGATTGGATAGAAATACAACAGGTGTTTTAATTCTAACCAACGACGGTGATTTAGCACAAAAATTAACCCACCCATCTTACGAGATTAAAAAAATATACGAAGTAACCTTAGACAAGCCTGTTACAAAAGCAGATATGGAGTCAATTGCTTCTGGGGTAACATTAGAAGATGGATTTATTGCCGCAGATGCTGTTAGTTATGTGGGTGCTGCTAAAAACGTTATTGGTATTGAGATACATAGTGGAAGAAATAGAATTGTAAGAAGAATATTTGAACACTTAGGATACGATGTTAGACATTTAGATAGAGTTATGTTTGCCAACCTTACAAAGAAAAATGTAGACAGAGGTAAATGGCGTTTCTTATCTGAGAAAGAAGTTAGATTATTAAAATTCTTGAACAAGTCCTTTACAAGAAAAGCGAATCAGTAGGATGTTAGATATAATTTTTGAAGACGAGGATATGATTGTGTTGAATAAACCAGCTGGTGTATTAAGTATACCAGATCGTTTTGGCGTAACCCCTTCTTTAAAATCTATGTTAATTGAAAAATATGGTAATATATTCACTGTACACAGATTAGATCAGTATACCAGCGGATTAATCATTTTTGCAAAAAATGAAACAGCACACAAAACATTAAGTGCTCTATTTGAAGGAAGAGATATCGAAAAAAAATATCTTGGTCTAGTAATAGGCACACCACCATCAGAAGGCAGTATTGATGTACCTATTATGGAACATGCTGTAAAAAAAGGCATGATGATTACACATGCAAAAGGCAAAGCAGCTTTAACTACCTATAATGTGGTAAAATTTTACAAAAGATTTGCTTGGGTATCTTTTCATATTCATACTGGTAGAACGCATCAAATTAGAGTGCATGCAAAACATATTGGACATCCCATGGTGGCAGATGAAATGTATGGAACAGGAGAAAAATTATTACTTTCTAGCATAAAGAAAAAGAATTTCAAATTAGCTAAAGAAGCAGAAGAAGAAAGACCCTTATTGGCAAGACAAGCATTACACGCCTTTAGTGTTGCATTTGATTATAAAGGAAAGAGGCTTCACCTGGAAGCCCCTTTGCCAAAAGATTTATCTGCTTGTCTAAAGCAATTAGATAAATGGAATGCCTAGTCTACTTTATTTAATAGACTTATACACTACTCCATCTTTCATTACAAAATTTACCTGACCCATTACTTTTACATCTTTGGTAGGGTCACCATTAACTGCAATAATATCTGCTAATTTATTTGCCTCAATACTTCCTAAAATATTTTGCGTGCCCATTAGATCAGCAGCATTCCAAGTAGCTGATTGTATTGCTTCTAATATTGGCATGCCAGCTTCTGTCATATACACAAACTCAATCCAATTTTTTCCATGAGAGAAAACACCCGCATCTGTTCCAAAAGCAATTTTCACTCCAGATTTATAAGCTTTAGCAAATGTTGCTTGTACCCTTGGTCCAATCTCTAATGCCTTTTTTGTAACCATGGCAGGATAGTATCCAGGAATTTTTGCAGAGTCTGCAGAAGATCTTCCTGCAATAATGGTTGGAACTAAATAAGTGCCATATTCTTTCATTAATGGAAAAACAGATTCATCCATTAAAGTACCATGTTCAATAGAACTTACGCCTCCACGAATTGCTCTTTTCATTGCTTCCACACCATGACAGTGTGCAGCCACTTTAAAACCATAATCTTTTGCAGCGCTTACAATAGCTTTTACTTCTTCTTCTGTAAACTGAGGATTTTCTCCATTTGCAGACATGCTTAAAACACCACCACTCGCAGTAATTTTAATTACATCGCTTCCATCCTTATATCTTTGTCTCACTGCTTTATATGCATCTTCAGGACCATTGATCACTCCTTCTTTAGGACCTGGATCTCCCATTAAATCCTTTCTATAATTATTAGTAGGGTCTGCATGACCTCCAGTAGTTGCAATAGATTTCCCGGCAGTATATACTCTTGGTCCAACAACATATCCTTTTTGAATGGCTTTTCTCAAAGCAATATTTACACCAGATCCACCTAAATCTCTAACACTTGTAAAACCAGCCATTAAATTTCTTTCTGCAAAACGAAGTGCACCATAAGCAACATCAGCATCGTTTAATGTAAATCCTTCCATATATCTAGTGGGGCTAGTTTCTTGTTCTAAATGCACATGCATATCCATTAAACCTGGCATTACTGTACTATTTTTTAAATCAACTGTTTTGTCAGTAGCACTGCCATTTACATAGCCGTCTAATACTTCCACAATTTTATTACCATCTACAACTATTGTTTTTGTAGTTAATAATTTGGCTGTTTTGGAGTCAACCAATTTACCGCATTGAATAAATGTCTTTTGCGCCGATAAGTTTAAATGTATACAAGCGATTAAAACAAAAAAGGAAAATTTCTTCATAAAGCAATATTTTAGAATTTAAATATACAAAAAATCCCCTCCAATTAAATGGAAGGGATATGACTTAGTCTGTTGATGTTTACTTATTAGGTTGAGGAGTGTAACGTAAATAAGGTTTTACGATATTTAAGCCTTTTGGAAATTTTACTAAAGCATCTTCTGTTTTTACAGCAGGTACTACAATTACATCTTCCCCTTCTTTCCAATTGGCTGGAGTAGCTACGCTATAATTTGCAGTAAGTTGAAGTGAATCAATCACTCTTAATACCTCCACAAAATTTCTACCAGTAGAAGCAGGATAGGTAATAGTTAATTTTACTTTTTTATCTGGACCAATAATAAACAAAGATCTCACAGTAAAAGTCTCTGATGCATTTGGATGAATCATATCATATGCATTCGCTATAGATTTATCTTCATCTGCAATAATGTGGAAACCTACATTCACATGCTGTGTTTCATTGATGTCTTTAATCCATTCATGATGACTAGCCACCCCATCCACACTCAATGCTAATACCTTCACATTTCTTTTAGCAAACTCTTCTTGTAATGCTGCAGTTCTTCCTAATTCTGTGGTACACACTGGGGTAAAGTCTGCAGGGTGCGAAAATAAGATTCCCCAGCTATCGCCCAGGTATTCATGAAAACTAATATCACCAATACTTGTTTTGGCTTTGAAATCTGGGGCAATATCTCCTAATCTTAAACTCATATATTTTGTTTTATTCGGAATATAAGTCTAAAAGCCCCTCAGGTAATTCAACAGAAACTGTTTTCTTAGCATGATTCACTCCCTTTAAACTTTCTTCGTGTAAAGGTATATAGGCTTCCTGCCCATTGTAATCTATTGTCACCAATAATTGATGGGGCTGTTCAATGACTTCTTTTATAATACCTAAATTCTTTCCTGCTTCTTGAACCATGTAGCCTAATAATGCCAAAGGCGCATTTTTTTCTACTAATTTTTGAAATGTTTCCTGAGGTACCCAAACTTTCTTAGACACTACAATAGCTGTTGCTTCTCTGTTATGCATGCCTTCAAAATGTACATGCGTTAATGTATCTGTTTTTGCAGACGCTGATTGAATAAAATAGGGAATAAAACTGCCTTTACTTTGTTCAACAAATAAAGCGTCAACGCCTTTGAAGTTGATAGACTTACCCAATGCATGTTCAATAATCACTTGACCCGTAATGCCATGTGGTGCAACAATTTTACCAATATGTATCAAATCTTTCATACGCTAAATTAATTCAAATCTATTCCATAAAAAACCCCAGCTTCAAAAAGAAGCCAGGGCTTTTAAAGCTATTTTAATCTGTGTAAGATTATTCTGCTGCTGGAGTTTCCTCAGCAGGTGCTTCAGCTTCAGGAGCAGCTGCTTCAGCTACTACTTCTGCCGGAGCTTCAGCCACTGGCTCAGCTACTTTCTTAACAACAGGAACATACACTTTCTTTGCAGCTTGTGCATTCTTGTGTGCTGCTGATTTGCTAGCGATATTTGCTTCATGCTCTGCATACCAAGTTTGGAACTTAGCCATTGCAGTTGCTTCGTCAAATAAACCTAACTTAACACCACGTAATAAGTGTTTTAAATACAATACTCCTTTGAATGATAAAATTCTGTGCACTGTATCAGTAGGTTGTGCTCCTTTGTTCAACCACTCCAATGCCACTTGACGATCCAATTGGATTGTAGCAGGAACAGTTAAAGGATTGTAAGTACCGATTTTTTGGATGAATTTACCATCTCTTGGTGCGCGTCCGTCAGCCACTACGATAAAGTAGAATGGTCTTTTCTTACTACCATGACGCTGTAGTCTCATTTTTACTGCCATTTTAAATAGAAATTTATAGGCGTTAACAAATAGGGTTAATCGGTGCAAAGGTAAGGGAAACCATCAAATAATACAAGAATACCTAAATTCATTTGGTAAATTTACTACTGAAAATCAATCAGTTACAACTTACTATCTTTTCAAGCCAGGTATTCTGCCCCCTAATCCACCCCCTGGCATTTGGCCATTCATCATCTTCATCATCTGCTTCATTTGATCAAATTGCTTGATAAAAGCATTGATCTCGTTGATATTTTTACCAGCCCCTTTGGCTATTCTAGCTTTTCTACTCGGAGATAATAGATCTGGATTTCTTCTTTCTATTAAAGTCATAGATTGTATAATTGCTTCTACTCCTTTAAAAGCATCGTCTTTAATATCTACATCCTTTAAACTCTTCCCCATTCCTGGAATCATACCCATCAAATCTTTTAAATTACCCATTTTTTTAATCTGCTGTATTTGGGTCAAGAAATCTTCAAAATCAAATTGATTTTTTCTAATTTTCTTTTCTAATTTTTTTGCTTCTGCTTCATCAAATTGTGCTTGCGCTTTTTCTACCAAGGAAGTAATATCACCCATTCCTAAAATTCTTTGCGCCATTCTCTCTGGATAAAAAATATCCAAAGTATCCATCTTCTCTCCACTGCTCATAAACTTAATAGGTTTATTAACAGTGTACTTAATAGACAAGGCAGCACCACCTCTTGTATCTCCATCCAACTTAGTTAAAACAACTCCGGTAAAATCTAATCGATCGTTGAAAGTCTTTGCTGTATTGACTGCGTCTTGACCAGTCATTGAATCCACTACAAATAATATCTCTTGTGGTTGAATAGCATTTTTAATATTTGTTACCTCATTCATCATCATTTCGTCCACCGCTAAACGGCCCGCAGTATCAATGATAATAATGTTTTTGTTATTTTGTTTAGCATGTGCAATCGCATTTTGTGCTATTGATACTGCATCTTTATTATCTCTTTCTACAAAAATATCTACCCCTATTTGCTCTGCTAAAACTGTTAATTGATCCATCGCTGCTGGACGATAAATATCAGCAGCAACTAATAATGGAGATTTTTTTTGTGCTTTTAAATAAGCAGCTAATTTTCCAGAAAATGTTGTCTTACCAGAACCTTGTAAACCAGCCACTAAAATGATAGTAGGATTTTTTGAAGTGTCCAATAATGCAGCTTCTGATCCCATTAAAGCAGTCAACTCATCTTGAACAATTTTAACCATTAACTGACCAGGGCTAATCGCATTGATTACTTTTTCTCCCATCGCCTTTTCCTTAATAGTATCCGTAAATTCCTTGGCAATTTTAAAATTCACATCGGCATCTAATAATGCTTTGCGTATATCTTTTAAGGTATTCGCAACATTCAATTCATTAATTCTTGCCTGACCTTTAAGGTGCTTAAAGGCTGATTCTAATTTTTCACTAAGGTTATTAAACATAAGAATTGATTAAGGGTGGCAAATATACGTAAATCTTGGAAAAGGAGTTAAGGTCTATTTTGTTGATATTCAATATATTAGATAAGTTTTCGCATTAGAATAATTCCTAATTGGCTATTTATTAACTATTTAGGTACAAAAATAACTTGTAACCAATCATTTATTTAATATTATTGCACCTAACGAAACCTATATAAAGAGGACAAAGATTTTATGAGCAAGAAACAATTATTTACACTTGAATTTCCAGTTAGATGTTCTCCATCCATACTTTTTGAATTTCTTTCAACTGCATCCGGTTTACAAGAATGGTTTGCAGATAAAGTAGACGAATGGGAAAATGTCTATAGTTTTTCATGGAATGGAGGTGTACCAGATAAAGCAGAGATACTAGATCAAGTTGAAGATAAGTTTATAAGATTTAGATGGTTACATGGAGAGAAGAACGAGTATTTTGAATTTAGCATTGAAAAGACAGAAATCTCCAACCAAACTATTTTGATCATAAAAGATTTTGCAGAAAAAAATGAAATCAAAGACCAAAGTCAACTTTGGGGATATCAGGTTAAAGATCTATTTCATCGTATAGGTAGCTAGTACTACAAAATTGTTCAAAAAATTAGACATACTAATTCTGAAGGCCTTTATTGGACCTTTTTTGGCAGCATTGACCATTACTACTTTTGTGCTGACCATGCAATTTTTTTGGTTATACATTGACGACTTAGTTGGAAAGGGATTAGATTTTTTAATCATTATGCAATTAGTGGGATTAGTAGCTGTCAATACTATCACACTCTCTTTGCCATTATCACTTCTCTTCTCTTCGATAATGACTTTTGGAAATTTGGGAGAAAGCTTTGAATTAGTTGCTATCAAAGCGGCTGGAATTCCTTTGGTTCGTTTTATGCGTCCCGTTTTTTTATTCACCATTTTTCTATCTGGAATTGCGTTTTTATTTGCCAATAATATTATTCCAATTGCTCAAATGAAATTAACAAAGCTGAAGTACGATATCATCGTAGCCAAGCCTGCAATGGATTTGAAAGAAGGTGTTTTCTATGATAAGATAGATGGCTATGTAATTAAACTTGGGAAAAAAGAATCTAATGATAGTGTGATGCATAATATTATCATATTCGAAAAACGCTATGGATTACAAGACAATATGACCATGGCGGAGTCTGGCATAATGCGTGTGTCTCCTGATAAAAAGTTTTTAGAATTTACCATGTTTAATGGATGGCGATATCAAGAAAGAGGTCAAAGAGGAAACTCAACTACAGAATTTACAAGATTGTATTTCAAAGAATATAAAAAAGTATTCGACTTAAAATCTTTTCAATTAGGCAAAAATAACGATGAAATTTACGATCCAAAAATGCTCAGCATACGTCAATTACAACATGCATTAGATTCTGTTAAAAATAACGATGTATATTATTTAAGAAAGACAAAGGCTGAATTAGGATCTTATCTTAGGTTTATGGCTTATAAGGATAGTGCCAAATTATATGATCGTATCAAAGTGAAATCTGTAAAATCTTTTGATGAGATTGTTCCGGTATCAGAGAAGTCAAGTAATATTGAAAATGTTGGCTACCAATTTACATCCATGATAAGTAGCCTCGAATCTTTATCTATTATCTATAAAGAGAAACTACAATCCACAGCATACCATGCCATTGAATGGCATCGTAAATTCACTTTATCATTTGCATGTATAGTACTTTTCTTAATTGGAGCACCTCTGGGTTCTATTATCAGAAAAGGCGGACTAGGTACTCCAATGGTTTTAGCTGTAGCATTTTTTGTTGTATTTTTCTTACTAAATAATTTTGGAGAAAAATTAGCCAAATCTGGTACCTGGGACCCCTATGCAGGTATGTGGCTTTCCAGCTTCTTGTTAATTCCAGTAGGTTTATTTTTAACCTATAAGGCCATGAGGGATTCTCAGTTATTTAACCAAGAATTTTACTACCGCACATTAGAGCCAATTAAAGTAACTTTGAGGAAGTACTTTAAAAAATAATACCATGTCAAATTCATCACAAAATCGCCGCCAGTTCTTGAAAAATACAGGAAAGGCAGGAATCGCATTGGCAAGTGCGCCAATATTAGGTGCTTGGAATTTCTCTACTTCTGAATTTCAACAACAAGCACTACCTTATGCATATAATGCTCTGGAGCCTTTTATAGATGCAATGACGATGGAAATACATTATACAAAGCATGCTGCTACTTATGCAAAAAAATTAGCAGACGCCTGTGTTGCAGAGAAAGTAGATACTACTCAGGTGAGCTTAACCAATTTGTTGGGAACTATTTCAAAATATAGTGCTAAAATGCGCAACAATGCGGGCGGACATTTTAATCACGAATTCTTCTGGCAAATAATGAAGCCTTCTCCAGCAACTACACCTCAAGGTGAATTGGCAGAAGCTATCAACAAAAGCTTTGGTTCCTATACTGCATTTCAAACAGCTTTTGCAGATGCTGCAAAAGCAAGATTTGGTAGTGGTTGGGCATGGTTAATCAAAAAAACAGATGGTCAATTAGCTGTTTGTTCAACTGCCAATCAAGACAATCCTTTGATGGACATTGCAGAAATAAAGGGAACACCCATTATTGCATTAGATATATGGGAGCATGCATATTATTTAAAATACCAAAACAGAAGACCAGATTATATTAATAGTTGGTGGAACTTAGTTAATTGGGAATTAGCAGGAAAGAAATACAATGCAGTCGGCTAAACAAAATTTAAGAATTCAATATTATGTAACAGTATTGAGTGTCATTGTTTTTTTATTAAAGACATGGACTTACATACTAACGCACTCACTTTCTGTATTATCTGATACATTAGAAAGTGTGGTGAATATTGTCGCGACATTAGTTGGATCTTATAGTTTATACATCGCTTCAAAACCAAAGGATAAAGATCATCCATATGGTCACGGGAAAGCAGAATTTATTTCTGCTGCTTTTCAAGGCAGTTTGATCATAGGAGTAGGTTGTTTGATTATTTATAAATCAATTGATAGTTTTATTCACCCAGTAAGTTTACATAATTTAAATAAAGGATTATGGTTATTAGTCATAATTGCCTTAATAAATATTGTAACGGCTGTTTTTGTAATTAAATTAGGTAAGAAGAATAATTCTTTAGCCATTATATCTACCGGTAAACTATTTCAGATTGATTTCTTTACTACATTATCCGTAGCCATTGGTGTATTACTTTTAATGTTAACTGGCTATGATAAAATAGATGCCATCATTGCAACTATTTTAGGATTTTATATAATATACGATGGCTATAAAATATTGAGACAATCTTTGGCAGGTATCATGGACGAAGCAGACATGGCATTATTAGAGGCAGTGATTGAAGAAATTAATCAATCAAGAAATAAACAATGGATTGATTTACATAATTTGCGCGTAATAAAATACGGAACGCATATACATGTGGATTGTCATTTAACAGTTCAATGGTATTTAAATGTCAATCAGGCACATGCAGTTGTTGATCAATTTACTAGTTTAATCAAAAGTAAATTTGGAGATAGTGTCGAGTTTTTTATTCATACCGATGGATGCATGCCATTTAGTTGCCCTATCTGTACTATTGAAGAATGCGAAAAAAGACAAGCGCCTTTTCAGCAAAAACTAGACTGGACAATGGAAAATGTTTTAGCAGATATTAAACATCAATTAACTTAAATTTTACAAATAAGGAATTATGAAAGAATGGTCAGTGTATCAAGAAGCCAATAAGGAAAGATTTCTAGAAGAATTACTTTCACTACTTCGCATACCTAGTGTAAGTGCAAAATCAGAACATAACGCAGACATGCTTGCATGCGCGAAAGCTGTAGAGCAATCTTTAAAAGATGCTGGAGCTAGTACAACAAAGATTTATGAAACTCCTGGACATCCTATTGTATTTGGCGAATTAATCACCGATCCAAGTTTACCTACCGTTCTTGTTTATGGGCACTATGATGTACAACCTGCAGAACCATTGGAATTATGGAAAAGTGGTCCGTTTGATCCAACCATTATTGATGGTAAAATATTTGCTCGTGGATCTTGTGATGACAAAGGGCAGTTCTATATGCATGTAAAAGCATTGGAGACAATGGTAAAAACCAATTCTTTAAAAACCAATATAAAATTCATTATTGAAGGGGAAGAAGAAATAGGTAGTCCTAATTTAGCCAATTTTGTGAAAGCAAATCATGCATTATTAAAAGCAGATGTGATATTAATTAGTGATACTGCAATGATTAGTATGGATACCCCTTCTATAGATATAGGTGTTAGAGGATTAAGTTATATCGAAGTAGAAGTTACAGGACCAAATAGAGATTTACATAGTGGAGTATATGGAGGAGCTGTTGCAAATCCAATAACTATTTTATCAAAAATGATCGCATCATGTCATGACGAGAACAATCATATAACCATCCCAGGATTCTATGATGATATCATTGAATCAACAGATGCCGAAAGAAAAAAAATGGCAGAAGCACCATTTGACTTACAAGAATTTAAAACAGATTTAGGTATTCAAGAAGAGTGGGGTGAAAAAGGTTATAGCACTAATGAAAGAACAGGTATTCGACCTACTTTAGAAGTGAATGGTATTTGGGGAGGATATACTGGAGAAGGTGCAAAAACAGTTTTGCCTTCCAAGGCTTTTGCTAAAATTTCTTGCAGACTAGTACCTAATCAATCTTCAGCAAAAATTACCGAGAAAGTATTGGCTTATTTTAAAAAAATAGCTCCTCCATCAGTTACAGTCAATGCATTCGAGCACCATGGTGGAGAACCATATATTACACCAATTGACTCTCATGAGTACCAAAGTGCTGCTAAAGCCATTGCAACTACTTTTGGAAAAGAGCCTATTCCAGTAAGAGGTGGTGGTAGCATACCTATTTGTTCATTGTTTGAACAAGAACTTGGATTGAAGATTGTATTTATGGGATTTGGTTTGGATAGTGATAACCTGCATAGTCCAAACGAAAAATACGACATAGTTAATTTTTACAAAGGCATAGAAACAATACCTTATTTTCATCAGTACTTTGCTGAGAAAAAATAAAGCCCATTATGGAAACAACTATTGCAAAAGTTAGATTAGACAAGTATTTGTGGTCAATCCGTGTTTACAAAACAAGATCACAAGCAACTGAAGCAATTGATAAAGGCAGGGTTAAATTAAAAGGAGAAAATGTAAAAGCTTCTAGAAACGTTGTTATTGGAGATGTATATGAATGTAAAACAGAGCACAAAATTTGGACACTTAAAGTAACAAAATTACTGGATGGCAGGCTGGCCTATTCTGAAGCTATTAAATACTATGAAGATCTAACGCCGGTTGAAGAGCTAGAAAGAGTGAAGATGGTTACTGCAAGTTTTCATACTGGAAAAAGATTGAGTAAAATTGGAAGACCTACTAAGAAAGACAGAAGAGATTTAGGCGAGTTTTTGGATTAACAATGTTTATTTTTGAATCATGAGGATAGATATACTTTCGGCAGTTCCAGAATTATTAAATAGCCCCTTTGAGCATAGTATCATGAAAAGGGCTCAAGAAAGAGGCTTGCTAGACATTAAAGCGCATTCATTAAGAAAATGGGCTATTAATAAGCATGGTCAAATTGACGATTACCAATATGGTGGAGGTGCAGGAATGGTTATGATGTGTGAACCATTAGCCAACGCAATTGATGAACTTCAAGCGACCCATGGAAAGTATGACGAGATTATTTTTGTTACACCAGATGGCAAAAGATTTGAACAAAAAGATGCCAATACCCTTTCTTTAAAAAATAGCATTTTAATTATTTGTGGACACTATAAAGGAATAGATCAAAGAATTAGAGATTTATATGTAACCCAGGAGATATCTATTGGGGATTATGTATTAAGTGGTGGGGAATTGGCCGCTGCAGTGATTATTGATGCAGTTGGTAGAATCATTCCAGGTGTCTTAAATGACGAAACCTCGGCCCTAACAGATTCATTTCAAGATAATTTATTAGCCCCTCCAGTGTATTCAAGACCTGCCGAATTTAGAGGCCTTGAAGTCCCACCCGTTTTATTAACCGGAGATCCCAAAAAAGTGGACGAATGGAGACAGGATCAAGCCCTTGAAAGAACAAAAACAAGAAGACCCGACCTTTTACAATAGCCACTTATCAATAAATAGGACATATTGCACTAGTTCTTGTCATTTTATGGCCTAGTTATCAGATATTTGCCATTCAATATTTTCTTCATGCGTATTGTCTTATTAGGCTTTTTATTGTCCATTGTTGGTGCCATGTCTTTGACTGCTCAAAACATTACAGAGTACCAAAAACATTTTGAGTTACATATAACTCCAACTAATGCTCCCATTAAAATTGATGGAGTATTAGACGAACCTGTTTGGTCATCAGCAAGTCAAGCAAAAGATTTCCATAAAAAATATCCTAACGATATTGGTGAGGCACAAAGTAAAACAGAAGTAAGATTTACCTATGACGACAAAAATATCTATTTTGGATTTACTGTTCATGATAGCGGTAGAGCGATTATTCAAAGTTTAAAAAGAGATATAGGACATGATGGCGGAGATGGGGTTGGAATAATGTTAGACCCATTGAATCAAAAAACAAATGGATTTTTCTTTGTAGTAAATGCATTAAACGTTCAATCAGAAGATCAATTAAATAATGGCTTTCAAGATAAGCCAAGTTGGAGCTGGGATACTAAATGGTTTTCAGCAACAAAAGACTATGGTGATTATTGGGTTGCTGAAATTGCGATTCCTTTAAAGTCATTAAGATTTGACCCAAATCAAAAATTTTGGGGAATTAACTTCTTAAGAATTGATGCTAAACATAATGAATATAGCCCTTGGACTAGGGTTCCAACTAATTTTAAATCATATGACTTAGGATATACTGGTGTATTATATTTTCCCTCTAGTCCTCCGAAAAATTCAAGTAATATCATTTTCCAACCATATATAACTGGCAACGGAAACGAAGACAAAGAAAACGGACAAAAATTACAAGCAACAGGAACTGCAGGTTTTGATGCGAAAGTAGCAGTGAACTCTTCATTGAATTTAGACCTTACTGTTAATCCAGATTTCTCACAAGTTGATGTAGACCAACAAGTAACCAATCTTACGCGTTTCAATATTTTCTTGCCAGAAAAAAGAACTTTCTTTTTAGAGAACTCAGATTTATTTTCCGATTTTGGTATACCTCCAATTAGACCATTTTATTCTAGATCTATTGGACTAGATAAAGACGGTAACAGAATTCCTATTTTATTTGGAGCTAGACTTTCCGGCAATTTAGACCCTTCTACAAGAATTGGCGTAATGGATATGCAAACGGGCAGACAAGGCAATTATTCACCAGAAAATTTCTCTGCATTTACTATTCATAGAAGAGTATTAGCAAGATCTTCTATCAAAGCCTATTTTTTAAATAGAGAAAATTTTATTTCTGAAGCTGCGGCAAAGAAGAATCCATTGGATAGATATGGTCGTAATGCAGGACTGAATTTTGAGTACTCAAACAGCTCAGGTTCTTTTAGTACTTGGACGCATTATAACCAATCTTATAAACAAGGAATTACAAAGGAAGATGCTTATGCCGAGACTGGATATATGCTTAGTTCAAAACATTGGAACTTTATTAACTTAGTAAATAATGTGGGCAAGAACTATTACACTGATATGGGTTTTGTTCAGAGAATTGAAAACTATGATGCAGCTAGAGATACTACCATTAGAGTTGGATTTAAATCCATGTTCACCTTGCTTTCTTATGAAATCATGCCTGAAAAAGGGAAGCTAGGCAAATTAAATGCAAGTTTAAACCATGATTTGGTTTTAAATCCAGACAATAGTTTTAATGAAGGAAACGTAAAGTTCACTATAAAAAGCCAATATAAAAATACCAGCTCTTTTGATTTAACTTTATCTAATAGCACTACAGATTTATTATTTGCTACTTCATTTACAGATGGAGATCCTATACCTGCAGCTCGTTATAGCTTCAATCAGATTAATTTAATGTACATGTCTGATTTTAGAAAAGCATTCTCTTACGGAGCAGGATTTACTGTGGGACAATTTTACAATGGAACAGTAAAAGGAATAGGCGCTGGCTTTAATTTAAGACAACAACCTCATCTGAATTTTGGTCTAAGATCACAATTTAATAAAATTGAACTACCAGGTAAATATGGTAGCACGAATCTTGTATTAATTCAACCAAAGATTGAATACAATTTTAATACCCAATTATTCTGGACCACATTTATTCAATATAATACACAGAGTAATAATTTTAGTATAAATAGTAGATTGCAATATAGATATAAGCCAATGAGTGATTTCTTCTTGGTATACACAGATAACTATTTTTCCGACCCAATGTTTAAAAATAAGAATAGAGCGCTTATTTTTAAATTCAATTACTGGTTCAATTTATAAAGGATAAAATATGAGCAGAACTTTTGAAATAAAAGGACAATACATTGATATTGTTGGGAAGCGCATATTCCCTGCTGTTTTACAAGTAAAAGATGGATTAATAGATTCTATACAAGAAATAGAACAAGCTCCTCAACATTTTATCTTACCTGGATTTATTGATAGTCATGTGCACATAGAAAGTAGCATGCTTATTCCAAGTGCTTTTGCAAAACTAGCAGTCATTCATGGAACTATAGGAACCATAAGTGATCCGCATGAAATTGCTAATGTATGCGGAGTAGATGGGGTGCATTATATGATCGACAATGGTAAGAAAGTTCCATTTCATTTTTTCTTTGGTGCGCCAAGCTGTGTTCCTGCAACAATATTTGAAACAGCTGGCGCGGCAATTAATAGCGAAGAGGTTGCTAAGCTATTAGCGAATGAAGACATTTATTATTTAAGCGAGATGATGAACTTCCCAGGTGTACTTTTTAAGGACGAGGAAGTAATGAAAAAAATAAAAGCAGCTCACGCAGTTGGAAAGCCTGTAGATGGACATGCTCCAGGTTTAATGGGCCAAGATGCTAAGACATATATTGAAGCAGGTATTAGTACAGACCATGAATGCTTTACCATTGAGGAAGCAGTTGATAAATTAAGTTTTGGAATGAAAATTTTAATTCGTGAAGGAAGTGCTGCTAAAAATTTTGAAGCATTATATGAGTTAATAGATGACCATCCTAATAGTGTGATGCTTTGTAGTGATGATAAACATCCAGACAGTTTAGTAATTGGGCATATTAATCAGCTTTGTGCAAGAGCAGTAGCTAAAGGTTTAAATGTTTTCAATATTTTAAAAGCAGCCTGTATAAATCCGGTGATACATTATAAATTACCGACAGGATTGGCTAGAGTTAATGATCCTGCAAATTTTATTGTGATAGAAGACCTGATTCATTTTAAAGTGAAGCAAACTTATATCAATGGCTCACTAGTTGCAGAAAACGGACAATCTTTTATTGCCACCATTGACGAAAAAATAATCAATCAATTTGATACAAATTATATTGATGAAGATGCTATAGTTGTTGCTATAGACGTATACCCTTCAAAAGAAAATAAAATTGCTGTAATTGAAGCTATCGATGGTCAGTTAATCACTAATTGTCTTTGGGAAGAAGCTACCATCCAGGATGGGAAAATTGTATCAGACACACAGAAAGACATCTTGAAGATGGTCGTGTATAACAGATACCATCAAGCTGCCCCTAAAATGGCTTTTATCAAAAATTTCGGATTCAAACAAGGTGCTATAGCCTCTACCGTCGCGCATGATAGTCATAATATTATTGCTATTGGCGTAGACGATTATTCCATTACTAAGGCAATCAATGCTGTTATAGAACAAAAAGGTGGAATTAGTTGCGTTAACCCATCAGCAATTGAAGTCTTAGGACTGCCTGTAGCTGGTTTAATGAGCAAAGAAGATCCATATAAAGTAGCTACCGCCTATTCTACCATTGATGCAATGGCAAAATCATTGGGATCTCCCCTTGGCTCTCCATTTATGACCCTAAGTTTTATGGCTTTACTTGTAATTCCTCATTTAAAACTGAGTGACAAGGGTTTATTTGACGGGGATAGCTTTAAATTATTTTAAAATTGAC